>Ga0116226_10004045_pt1 | contig 12945 bp, 10 predicted proteins | sample S1TSphfallax_FD_89692 | JGI IMG/M metagenome (GOLD analysis project Ga0116226, IMG submission 89692) | Host-associated microbial communities from peat moss isolated from Minnesota, USA - S1T2_Fa - Sphagnum fallax MG | ecosystem: Host-associated > Plants > Peat moss > Unclassified | place: USA... | reverse complement strand
TTTCGCAACCGCCAGTTGCGAAATTGGCGGAGGGGACCGGTTTCGCCGAAATTTCGCAACCGCCGGTCGACCAATCGATCGTCGGCCGCATTCCGTGGGCGCACAATGTGCTGCTCATGCAGAAGCTTAAGGAGCAGGGCGTCCGGCTTTGGTATGCGTGCCAAACGCTGGAGAAGGGCCGGAGCCGCGATACCCTGGCCGCGATGATCCGTTCCGCCGCCCACGCCCGTTAGGGAGCGGCCGTAACCAATTTTCCAAAGCGCCTGCCGGCCGACCAGTCGGCCATGGCGGATGGTCTCCTTAAGGACCCCTACATCTTCGACTTCTTGACCTTGTCAGAGCCCTTCCGGGAGCGAGAGCTGGAAACCAGCTTGGTGCGCCATCTGGAAAAATTCCTGCTGGAGCTGGGGCAGGGCTTCGCATTTGTCGGACGGCAGTACCGATTGGAGGTCAGCGACAGGGAATTCTTTCTTGATCTATTATTTTATCATCTAAATTTACGATGCTTCATCGTAGTTGAATTGAAGCGAGGTGATTTCAAGCCCGAATATGCAGGAAAAATGAACTTCTATTGCTCGATAGTCGATGATCGATTTCGGCGCGACCACGACCAGCCCACGATTGGCCTGATTCTCTGCCAGACCAAGGATCGCATCCTGGCCGAATATGCGCTGCGTGGCATCGACAAGCCTATCGGCGTCGCCGATTATGATCTCGCCCGCGCCCTGCCGGCGTCGCTGGCGTCGAGTCTTCCCAGCATCGAACAGATCGAGGCGGAACTTCAAGGCGACCTGTCGGAGCCGGACGCCGAAAAGGGATGAACAGTGTGGCGGATTTGGCGGCGCCATCGACACGGGCCTCCGCCACGGCGATCGACGCTTTGCAAAACTGATTTGATGTACGATAGTCCGTCCGACATGCACCCTCTGATCGAACAGCATCGCGACGAGATCGCCCGCCTGTGCCGCCGCTTCGGCGTGCGGCGACTTGAGGTGTTCGGCTCGGCCGCGAGGGGCGTGGATTTCGACCCCGCGATCAGCGACGCGGATTTCCTGGTGTCTTTCGAGGCCGCGCCAAGCCTTCGTGGAATATCCAGCCTCGCGCAAGCGCTGGAGGCCGTGTTGGGTCGCCCGGTTGACCTTGTGAAACCCGAAGCCATCGGCAATCCGTACATCATGGCCAGTGTCAACCGGTCCCGCGAGTTGATCTATGGAGCGTGATCCCAGGGCCTGGCTTTGGGACATGCGGGAAGCGGCGAAGGCCATCATAAGTTTCATTGATGGCGTCGATTTCGGGACCTATGTCGAGTCCGATATTCTCCACTCTGCGGTAGAACGCAAATTTGAAATCATCGGCGAGGCGATGAGCCAGCTCGCGAAGTTCGACCCTGCCCTGGCGCGGAGGGTAGGCGATCCTGGTCCAATCGTAGGCTTTCGAAACTATCTGATACATCGATATTCCAAGGTCGATCATGACGAAGTCTGGGAAATTGCCCAAGGGTCCTTGCCCGTGATTCTTGCCACGTTGAACGAGCTTCTGGAGGAATTGGGTCCGCCCTGATCCAGCGCCTCGACACGGCGCCCCGGCCCCTGAACGTCAGTGAGGGCCGACAAGTCTCGGCGACCAAGAAGCCAGTCTGGCCCCGATAAAAAAGTCTGGCTGGGGAACTAGGACTCGAACCTAGAATGACGGTACCAAAAACCGCAGTGTTACCATTACACCATTCCCCAGCGGACCGGGCCGGCGAGGCCGCCCAGGGACGCGAGGCGGCTCAGATAGCGCGGGACGGGGCGGGGCGCAACGGCGGGCGGCGCGGCAATCCAGCGGTCGCGCTTGCGCCGGCCGCCGGGCGTCCTCTATAAGGCGCGCTCTCAAATCGGAGTGTGGCTCAGTCTGGTAGAGCACCGCGTTCGGGACGCGGGGGTCGCAGGTTCGAATCCTGCCACTCCGACCAAACACCTCCCCCGAAGTGGGGAGGGGCCGACGGCGAAGCCGTCAGGGTGGGGCGCCGGCCAGAGAGTCCCGGGTGGCGGCGCCGTCTCCCACCCTGGGCGCTTCGCGCCCTTTCCCTCCCCACAAGGGGGAGGGAGGAAGAGCCCCCCATTTTCGAGGTAGGCCGAGGCGCTCGCGTCGTTGGCGCGGGCGGTGTAGGCAGGGGATGGTTTCGGGATCCCCGCATGAAACAGTTCATCATCACCATCGCCGGCGTGTTCATCGGCCTGGCGCTGTTCTTCATCGGCGTGCCGCTGCTGCTGATCGCCTGGGCCAGCGGGGCGGCGCGGCCGGCGCCCGCGCCGGCCAAAAGCGTGCTGGTGCTGGACCTGCGCGGCGGCCTGACCGACCAGGCGAGCCCGGGGCCCCTGGCGGCGCTGTCGGACCGGGCGACCTCGGTGATGGGGATCGAGCAGACGTTGCGCCTCGCCGAGCGGGACGACCGGGTCCGGGGCCTGATGGTGCGCCTGCCCGAGGGCGGGATCGAGCCGGCGGCGGCCGACGAGCTGCGCGGGGCGTTCAAGCGGTTCCGCGCCGCGGGCAAGCCGATCCTGGCCCACGCCCAGGGCCTGTACGCCGACGGAACGGTGGTCTCCACCTATGAACTGGCGGCGGCCAGCGGCGACATCTGGATGCAGCCGGCCTCCAGCTTCCAGGTGACGGGGTTCGCGCACGAGGACCTGTTCTTCAAGCGCTTCTTCGACCAGCACGGCGTGGTTCCCGACTTCCAGCAGCGCTATGAATTCAAGAACGCGGTCAATCCCTTTCTGTATGACGACTATACCCCCGCCCACCGGATGGCGGAACTGGGGTGGATGGACTCGGTCTACGCCGTTGTGCTGACCGATGTCGCCGCCGACCGGGCGCGGCCGATCGGCCAGATCCAGGGCCTGATCGAGGCCGGTCCCTATGGCGCCGAGACCGCGATGGCCAAGGGCCTGATCGACCATGTCGGCCAGGTCAAGGATGCCGAAACCGCGATCCTGGGCAAGGCGGGCGACGGCGCCAGGCTGATCAACATCGAGGACTACGCGGCCCAGTCTAAGGCGGGCGCCGGGCTCGCCGGCGCCGATCCGGTGATCGCGGTGATCGCGCTGGAGGGCGACATCATGACCGGTACGGGCGGCGGCGGGCCGTTCGGCGGCTCCTCCACCGTCCGCTCCGACGACGTGGAAAGGGCCTTCCAGGCGGCGATCGACGATTCCGACGTCAAGGCGATCGTGTTCCGCGTCTCCTCCCCCGGCGGATCGGACACCGCGTCGGAGCAGATCCTGGCCAGCGTCCGCGCCGCCAAGGCGGCCGGCAAGCCGGTGGTGGTCAGCATGGGGACCTATGCGGCGTCCGGCGGCTATTGGATATCGTCGCAGGCCTCGCGCATCGTCGCCCAGCCGACCACCCTGACCGGCTCGATCGGGGTGTTCGGCGGCAAGTTCGCCCTGGGCGAGGCGCTTGGGAAGTTCGGCCTGGACCTGCGGGGGGTGAGCGTCGGCGGCGACTATGCCGATTCCTCCGGCGCCCGGGCGCCGATGACCGCCAGCCAGCGGGCGGCCGATTCGGCGATGATCGACGCGATCTATGACGGCTTCATCCGCCGGGTGGCCCAGGGCCGGCGCCTGACGGAAGCCCGGGTGCGGGAGATCGCCAAGGGCCGGGTCTGGACCGGCGCCCAGGCCAGGGCGCTGGGTCTGGTCGACCAGATCGGCGGCTTCTATGACGCGGTGGACGCGGCCAAGCGCCTGGGCGGGGTGACCGGCGAGGCGCGGCTGAAGCGATACGACGCCCAGACCTCGCCGCTGGACGCGGTCCGGCGGCTGTTCGGGGCCGGCGCCTCGGGCGCGAGGATCGTCGCGGCGCTGGGCGCGCTGGCGGAGGCGCCGGCCGCCCGGGCGGCGGCGGGCGAGGTCATCGACGCGGGCGCGCGGGCGGCCGGGGCGACGGTGCTGGCGCCGCGGCTGGTGAACTGAGGGGGAAGTGACGGGCGAGACGCCCGCGCGGGGCTCAGGTCAGCACGGGACGATCGTGTATCCATTGCGACAGGACGTATTTCTCGCCGCGCCGGATCGGCAGGCCGGCGTGCAGGCTCAGTCGGTCCGGCTCGCCGTCCGGCCTGACATGGGCGAAATAGATCGCATCGCCGGCGTGGCCCTTGAAAGCTTGGCCGGCCAGCGGGAACGACAGTTCGCCGCCATCGAAACCCTCATTCAGATAGAGCAGGAATGTGGCGATCCGGTCGCCCTTGTAGGCGCCGCTTTCGCCATAGCCGTTCGCGCCATCGTTCGCCCGATCATAATGGGCCTTGATCTCCTGGCCCAGCGCATAGTGGAAGACCCGCGGCGGCTCCATCGCCGCGACCGGCAGGCCGGTCAGGGCGGCGATCCGCTGGCGGATCAGGATCAGGATCAGGTCTGATCCGATAAGGTCGAACTCAAAGTCGCCGCAGTTGCGGTGCGGATCGACAAGCTCCTTTTTCACCGAACGGTGATACATCATCGCCGGGCGCATCCGGCCACGGACGCGGCCGATCAGCCAGTCTCCGACGTGGGGTGGCGCGAAGGCCTCGGACATCCGCACCCGGGGCGTCTCGCATAGCACGCGGCGATGGGGCGGCGCGAACCAGGGCGACAGATCGATCCCGCGCCGCAGCGCCGGCCAGCCGCCGCCGCCGGGCGTCGCCGGTCGGCCGGCCAGAACCATCAGCTGACCCTGGGCGCGCCGCGAGCCGAGGGTCGCGCCCTCCGCCAGCCAATCGAGCGCGACATCCCAACTTTGGGGAACCCAGGCGCCCGCGCCATGCAGCACCGCCAGCAGCGCCGCCGCCTCGCCGTCGCCTCCGTCCGCCGCCGCGCGCAACAGCGTCAGGCCCCCCGCCGGATCGCGGGGCGCGTCGCGCCCGATCAGCATCCGGCCGCCGATCTCGCCCATCGCCGCGACCGGCTCGCGCACCATTTGGTTCATTGGGAAGTCAAGCCTGTTTTCCGGTTATCAAGCCCCGGTACCGGTGCGAAGTGTCACAAAAATTTCCGGCCGGAAAATCGTCAATCAGCCTTGGAATTCATGAGATCATGCCGGGACCACGTCGAAGGCGATGGTCAGGCGATCCTGGTCGCCGGAAAACGGCTCCGTGCCGTGCCACATATAGGAGGGGAACAGGACGAGCTGGCCGACCTGGGGCTTGACGTAGCAGTCCGCCGGCGCCGACGGCGCGGTGGGTATCCCCGGTTCGCCAAACTTCAGCCAGCCCTCCGGCGCTGTCCGGACCGCGCTCGGCAGTTCCAGATGGAGCGCGGACGACAGCCAGCCCTCGGCATGGATGTGATTGACATGGTAGCCGTTCGGCCGGAGCTTGACCGACCACGCGCCCTTGATCGCATAGCCGCCCGTGATGCGCCGTCGCAGGGGGTCGCCGCCGCCGCCCAGCGCGGCGATGTACCGCCTGATCGGACCATCGATCGCCTCGAACAGGGCCTTGATGGCCGGCGCGGTCGACCGGGTCAGATCCTGCCGCGTCTGGGAGCCATGGCGCAGCGACTGGCCGATCGGGTGACCCTTGAAGGCGTGCAGCGGCTCGAGCGCCTGTCGCAGGTCGTGCAGATAGGCGGGGAGGCTTGCCCAGCCGGCGGGCTTGTCCAGGCGCGATCGCCCCACGAACGCTTCATAATCATAGAGTTCGGCGCCACGTGGATCACCCTGGATGCGCCACGCGGTGGCGAGCAGGGTGATCGCATACTGGTCGGTGGTCAGGCGCTGGTGCAACCCCCAGGCAATCTTTGCCGCCACGTCCGCGCGCCCGGCCACGAGATTGGCCTCGCAGAACGCGGCGGCCACGCCGGTGTCATCAGGCCAGAGGGCGCGAGCGCGCTGGGCGTGATCAAGCGCCCGCCCAGGATCGAAACGCCCGGCGAGGCGGGCGGCGAGGACATGCAGGGTCGGATGCCCGTCCTGGACGATCGCCTCGCTCATCGCCTCATAGGCGCCGGGGATATCGCCGACATGTTCGAGCAGCCTGGCCTTTTCCCGAAGCAGCGCCGGCGCTCGCGCCAGAGCGGCGGGCGCCTGGGCGAACACGGCGCGCGCGGCGTCGGCATCGCCGGTTCGCATCCAGACCAGCCGCGCCAGTTCGCCGATCGTTTCGGCGTTGTCCGGACGCCGTCTCAGGGATTCCCGGTACGCCTGTTCCGCCTCGGCCCCCCGACCAAGGCCGGTCAGCGCGCGCGCCTGGATTCGCCAGGTCTCGGGCGCGTCCAGGCCCTTGGCGAAGGCCCGCCGGATCGCGGCCTCGCTCTCCGGGAACCGGTCGGCGTCGGCCAGGGCGCCGGCGAGGTTATGGTCGGCGACGGCGCTGCGGGGATTCGCCGCCGCCGCCCGCGACAACACGGTCACGGCCTCGTCCGCGAGGCGGGCGCCCCGCAAGGCGTGCCCGAAATAGGTCAGCAGGCTAAGGTTGGTGGTGCGGTCGCTGATGAACGGCCGGAGCAGGGCCACCGCCTCTTCGTGCCGGCCCTGGGCGCACAACACCTCCGACAGGCCCGTCGCGGCGCTGGCCAACGAAGGCTCCCGTGCCAGCGCCTGGCGAAAGGCGGCCTCCGCGCCGGTCAGTTCGCCCATTTCCTGCATGGCGACCGCATGGAGGCGATGCGCCTCGACCAAATCGGGCGCTTCCGCGATCAGCGCGCGCAGGACCAGGGCGGCCTCCGCGCGCCGCCCCTGCCGAAGCAGGTCGCTCGCGTCCTTGAGCCTTCGGCCTGGATCCCAGGTCGGCGAACGGGCGGATGGCGAGAACGTCATGCCAGGACCCTATCCAAGTGCGAGGGGCGCGTCCAAGCGCGAGGGGCGCGCGAACGCGCGTTCGGCGGACGGATCCAGCGGACCGGCCTTTCACGACGACGCGGTGTCATAGGCGCCGACCGCGGCCAGCAGGGTCGCGACCAGATCTCGCTCCTCGGAGGAGAGCTCGGGGCGCCAGATGTCGAACAACAGCACCACGCGAATCTGGTTGCTGTCGTTCCAGGCCTCGTGTTCGATGGTGTCGTCGAAGATCAGCGCCTCGCCCTCGACCCAGGACCGAACCTCGTTGCCGACGCGAAGGCCGCAGCCCGCCGGGACGATCAGCGGCAGGTGACAGATCAGCCGCGCATTGATCTGGCCGGTATGGGGCTGAATGCGGGTCCCGGGCCGCAGCAATGAAAACAGCGCCGAAGGCGTGCGGCCCGGCGCGCGAGCGAGGGGAAGGGCGTTCAGCGCCTCCAGGGTCCGTGGGCACCGCGCCGCGGCCCCCGCGTCGACCGCGCCATTCTCGATCAGATAGTAGGCGCTCCAGTCGAGGTTGTCGACCAGGTTGCCGAATGTCCCAGGCGGCCGGCTTGCCGTACTGCGCATGTAGGGCTGAAAGGCGCGGTGATCCTGCATGACATCAAGCAGTTCATCACGGATGAGATGGGTCCTTACTTCAAGTTCAGCCAACCATGAAAACTCAGACCGTTCATAGAACTGCCTCTGGGGAAGCTCCGGAAAATAGAACGAAGTCGGCGACTGGAAGTAGATCTGCTTCTTGCCGAGCAGCAGGTCCAGGGACTGGGCGAACCGCCGGCTTGATGTCGTCGGATCGAAACCCGCTTTGGCCACCGCGCCGAGCAGATGGGCCTCGAAGGCCCTGGCATATTTCGCGCTCTCCTGTTCCGCGCGGCGAACCTCGCCGCGCAGATCCGGCGGCAGGGTCTCGAGCGCGGGCGCGCGGGCGACGACGGCGCGATAGAAGGCGTGCGCCGACCGACCATCCCCGATCCTGGCGAAATGGTCGGCCTTCATCAGCAGCGCCGGCAGATGACGCGGCGCCGCGGCGAGCGCCCGGTCCAGCGCGCCAAGCTGGCCGGCGATGTCGCCCAGACCCCGGCAGGCATGCGCCAATCCGAACCATGCGTTCGCGTCCGTCGGCCTGGCGGCCACCACCGCCTCGAACAGCGGGCGCGCCGCGCCAGGGTCCCGCCGATGCAAGGCCTCCGCGGCCGCCCGGCTCAGCCGGTCGATGTCTGTCGATGGCGTTTCAGTCACCTTGAGGCGAACCATGATGATGTGCGACGCCCTCGGAGGCCTGACGCCGCCGCGCGTCGCGCGGAATAGGGCCGCGGCTCCCCTGATGACCACATCGCGGTCAAACCGTCAAAGTATCCATGGCGCGCCGCCTTGCGTGGTCGCCCCCCGTCAATCCCGATTTGCGTCAAGATGGAAGCGCCACCAGGCTGCAACGCCATGCGCGCCTTGCGCCTCAATCCTCGGCATGCTATCCATTTCATAATATCCGTTTATTTCGTTCTCGTAAAGGTGTGATCGTGATCAGACTGGCCTTGGGCGTTCTTGCCGCTACGATATGCGCCTCGGGTTCGACGTCCGCATGGGCTAGGCAGGCGCCGACAGCCGTGCCGACCTCGGCTTCCGCCTCCCAGGCGGCGCCAAAGGACACCGACAATGACGTGGTCTGCAAGCAGGAGAAGGTCACGGGGAGCCGTCTCGGTGGGCGAAAGATCTGCATGACCCGGCTGGAATGGGCCAAGCAGGAGCGGGACGCGAAGGACCTGACCGCGCACACGCAGCAGAACACCACCAACTACCCTCGCTGACGCGCTAGTTTTCCCGACGCACGCGGATCGCGAACTGGCCGTCGATGTTCATGAAGTAGCTGCCGAGTGACGCCTTGCGGATGGCGGCGGTCGAGCCAGGATGGGGGGGACGGTCGATATCGCCGTCCTCGATCTGCCGCCACACGACGCCGTCGTCGAGAACGATGATCCACCGCCCGCGGGGATCCTGAGAGGCGGATTTCACGATCGCCTTGATCCGGTTCATCTCCTCCGGCTTCTCGCCGTGGTCGAAGATGGCCAGAGCCGGCAGCGTCAGGCCGAAGGCCTGGCGGCGAACCGCGCGCCTCTGCTCGCGGTCGAGGGTGAGCAGATCGCCCGTGGTTTCGGCCTTGGCCATACCGTCCACCGCCTTGTCGTAACAGGTCAGACGGGCGGCGGTGTCCTGAACCTTCCGGCAATCGATCACCTCCTGAACGATCGGCGCGGGCGCGGGCGCCGCCGCGGCCATGGCCGGAAGGCCGAACGCGGTCAGCGCGCACGCGCCGGCCTGGCGCAGGATGTGTTGGGGCCGAAACATCATCGAAATCTCTCCAGGCGGCGATTGGTCGGCATGGACAGGACATACAGGAACGCGGACCCCTCGACGCGCGATCAAGCGTCGCGACGCGATCAAATTCGCAACCCTTCCGCCCTCACGCCCCGTGTGTGACCGGAAAGTGACAGGTAGCCGTCGATTGCCTAACAAACCCGTAATCCGCGTTGACCGATTCGGCTCGCCGATCCTAACTGCCCGCATGCCGGGGGGGATTGGTCACCCGGATCTTCATCACTCGCGATCGCGGCTCAGCCTCAAACGGCGCGCCGCGGCTGTTTGGAGGACGACAACTTGACGACGAATCGCATCCGCGCCCGCCTCATGGCCTCGTCGATGATCACCGGCGTCGCCCTCATCGCCGGCGGCGTCCATGCTCAACAGGCGGCTCCCGCGCCGGCCGATAGTGGCGCCGTGACTGAAGTCGTCGTGACCGGTTCCCGGATCCCGACGCCGAACCTGACAAGCGTGAGCCCGTTGACGACCCTTAGTTCAGCGGATGTGAAACTCACCGGCACCACCAATGTAGAAAGCCTCCTGAACGATCTTCCCCAGGCCTACGCGGCCCAGACATCCCAGGTTTCCAACGGCGCCAGCGGCATCGCCGAGGCGGATCTGCGGAACCTGGGTCCAACACGCACGCTGGTGCTCGTCGACGGGAAGCGCCTGATGCCGGGTGACCCCACAACCCCCGTCGCCGACCTCAACGTCATTCCCTCCGCCCTGGTCGATCGCGTCGATGTCGTGACCGGCGGCGCCTCGGCGGTTTATGGTTCCGACGCCATCGCCGGCGTGTTGAACTTCATCCTGAAAAAGGATTTCCAGGGCATCCAGATCGATTCCCAGGCCAGTTTCGACAACCACCAGAATGGCAACGCCGGGGCGCAAAAGGCTCTCGCGATGGGGCTCGACGGCAACGGCATTCCCATCTCCGCGCCTGGCAATGTCGCCGGCGACGGCCTTATCTATACGGTATCTGTCATCATGGGCGCCAATGCGCCCGACGACAAAGGAAATGTCACCGCCTACGCGACCTACCGTCACATCGATCCTGTGTTGCAGAGCACGCGTGACTTTTCGACCTGCGGAATCGGATCCAACAACCCCTCGGGCACGCCGCTCTATAACGAGCATCTTTGCATCGGCTCCAGCAACAACGCTCACGGCTGGTTCGCCAATCCCAGCGCGCCGGGAACAGGCCTGTCGGACAGTCCAACCACCGCCACGACGTCCGTCGCAACCGGCTCCAAGACATTCGTCCCTTATACCGGAGCGCTGTCCTACAACTTCAACCCGCTGAACTATATCCAGCGCGAAGACGAAAACTACACGGGCGGGTACTTTGCGCATTATGCGCTCACGCCGAAGGTCGAGGTCTATTCCGACTTCATGTTCATGGACGACCGCACTCTGGCCCAGATCGCGCCCAGCGGACTTTTCCGGGATTCAGGTCCCGATCTAGCCTCGGGCTTCACCTTCAACTGCAATAACCCTCTGATGAGCCTGGCCCAGGCCGAGGCGCTCTGCCCAGGCGCCACGATCAATCCGGGCGCCCCCGGCGGCGCGATGATAACCGACGAAAGCATCGGTTATCGGTTCATCAGCGCGCCGCGGATATCCGACATCCGACACACCGACTATAAGGTGGACATCGGTTTCCGGGGTGAAATCGCCGATGGCTGGCGTTTCGACGTCTATGGGCAATATGGCGCCTCGATCCTGCAGACCTTGATCACGGGCTATGGCTCTCTGACCAACATCCAGAATGCGCTGAATGTGATCAATGGTCCCAACGGCCAGCCCCAATGCGTCGTCGGCGGTCTGTGCGTGCCGCTCGACATTTTCGCCGCCAATTCCGCCAACATCACCTCGGCCGCCCTCAACTACGCGACCGAGGACGGCCTCACCACCGGCAACACCACCCAGCAGATCGTCAGTGGCAGCATCACCGGCGACCTCGGGAAATATGGGATAAAATCGCCGTTCGCGAGTGACGGGGTTGGCGTGGCCTTCGGCGCCGAGTATCGCCGCGACACCCTTCAAATTAACTTCGACGAGGCGCAGCAGACTGGCGACCTGTCCGGCGGCGGCGGACAGTCGCTGCCGACCTCGGGCGCCACCAATGTGAAGGAGGTCTTCACTGAAATTCGCATTCCGCTTGTGTCCGATAAGCCGTTGATCAAATCCCTGGATTTCGACGGCGGTTACCGGTACTCGGATTACCAGCCGGCTGGCGGCACGAACACCTGGAAAATCGAAGGCGAGTACGCGCCGACGGATGACCTGCGATTCCGGGCCAGCTTCAATCACGCGGTGCGCGCGCCCAACATCGATGAATTATATTTGCCCCAGACGACCGGCCTGGCGGCCTATGTCGACCCCTGCGCCCTCACCGCGGCTGGTGGACCCCCCACGGCGACGCTTCAGCAGTGCGAAAACACCGGAATGACGGCCGCCGAATACGGCACCGTCGCGCAATGCGCTTCCTCTCAGTGCAGCGCTCGCTACGGCGGACCGAACGATCCATCGACCCTGAAGCCGGAGGACGCCGACACCTATAGCGTCGGGGTTGTGCTCACGCCCACCTTCGTGCATGGATTTACCGCCTCGATCGATTACTTCCATATCAAGGTGGCCAATGTGATCGAGGAGGGCATCGCCGCGCCGCAGACCATTCTTGATGGCTGTCTCGCCAGCGCCACGAGCCCGTATTGCGCGCTCATCCATCGCGACTCCACAGGCACCCTTGCGACGGCGACAGGCTACATCGACCAGTTGTACATAAACGCCGGTTATCTTGAGACCAACGGTATCGATATGGCGGCGACCTATAAACTTCCCCTCGAGAACGTCTTCAAGAATTCCAATCTCGGCTCCGTACAGTGGTCATTCGTCGGAACGTATACCTTCCACCTGATCGAGGAACCGACGCCGGGCGGCTCGACCTTCGACTGCGCCGGGTTGTACGGCAACGAATGCGCCAGCGCTTTTGGATCGGCGGGGGTTACGCCGCATTTCAAGAGTGAACTGAGAATGACGTGGAATACGCCCTGGAAGGCTCAGATTTCTCTGAACTGGCGGCATATCAGCGGCGTGTCGCTTGATCTCAACCAGACGAACCCGTTGCTTAACGAATTCGCCGGGTTCGACGACAGCGTTGACGCGCATATCTCAAACTATGATTACTTTGATCTGACGGCGAACTGGAAGGTAAAGGACGGCCTTATCCTGCGGGTCGGTTGCAACAACCTGTTCGATAGGGATCCGCCGATTGTCGACTCGGAGTTCTTTGGGGTCTCTTCACCCCCCTTCGGCAACGGCAACACCTTCCCTGGGGTCTATGACTCCCTCGGGCGGAACATCTTCGTCGGCCTGACCGCGGACTTCTGAGGCTGGCCGGACTCGGGCGTGGAGAGGGGTGAAACGAGAATTTCACCCCTCTGCCGCCGATGGGGATAGCCGGGTTCGCTCGGGTCTCGTACTGGCGGGGACGCCGTTACGCCAAACGGCGGCGCGGCGTTAGGGGCAGGCGAAAACCTTGGAGTGAACCTTGGCTTCGGTAAGGCCAGCGTCGGAGATCAACAGCCAGGCGATCCAGGCCATGCGGCGCGGCGCCCTGACAGAAGCCCGCGCGATGCTGCGCGAAGCTCTGATCGACCACGGACGGGACTTGTCCCTGTGGCTGAATCTCGGCGCCGCGTGCCGGGCCCAGGGCGACATCGACGGCGCCATGGCCGCCGTCGAAGGGGCGCTCACCGTGGCTCCCCGGTCGTTCCACGCGCTGTT
>Ga0116226_10004044_pt1 | contig 12948 bp, 7 predicted proteins | sample S1TSphfallax_FD_89692 | JGI IMG/M metagenome (GOLD analysis project Ga0116226, IMG submission 89692) | Host-associated microbial communities from peat moss isolated from Minnesota, USA - S1T2_Fa - Sphagnum fallax MG | ecosystem: Host-associated > Plants > Peat moss > Unclassified | place: USA... | reverse complement strand
CTTTAATATAGTTGATATAGGAGTGATAGATATAGGAGTGATAGCACCAACATAACTTTTAAGATATGGGTTGCGTGATATTCCATAAAAATATGTGATTTCGTGTCCTTGAGGATTGTTTTTAGTTTTTATCAAATAGTTGTAGTTAAACGTCTGATATTTGATATCTTTAGCTATCGTAGATTCAACCCCAGATCCAACCAATTCATCAATTGATTTGGCGAATTTTCTATATTCTATATAATAAAGTCTTTGATACCGAAGCTCTAGGCTCATCGTATGTCTAGTAGCAGTTCCTCCAAATATGTCCCATGCGTAAGCACCCACCCAAACTAAACCTAATAAAAAAAATCCTCCAATCATAATAAATTTTAGCCAAGTCCTTAAACCTTGAGTTGGATCTTGCGGGGGAATATCTGGTTGATTGATTGGGGGATCAAGAATTGTTTCTGGCTGTGGATAAACTACTGATGGTGGTTTTGCAATGACTGTAGGATCGGATTGTGATGGTGGTGTTGCGATGACTGTAGGAATTTGTGATGGTGGTTTTGAGGGTGTGATGGGAGTCTTTAATGCTTCCAACATATCTCTCGCAGTTGGATAGCGATCGCCCGGATGATAAGAGATCGCTTTGTCCAAAACATCACCTAATGCAACATTCAAAGAGGGTACAAAATTTCGCCATAAAACATTACCCGTTGTTGGTTCAGTTGGTAAATCTTGGGGAACCTTTCCCGTGAGTAAGTAAATTGCTGTTAGCCCTAAACTATACAAATCACTAGAAAATACTGGTCTACCTACTATTTGTTCCATTGACATAAATCCTGGTGTACCAATTACTATCGACTTATTGGAGTTACCAGAAGCACTTGACACTGTATTCATTGTTACTTTAACAGCGCCAAAATCAATTAATACGGGCTTGTTATCGACAAATCGCAAAATAATATTGTCAGGCTTGATGTCTCGATGAACTATACCTTTGCTATGAACATATTCAAGTATTAATAAGATATTCCTCAGAATTTCCTTAACTTCCATCTCACTTAGCACACCTTCCGCTGCTAATTTTTGGGACAAGGTCTGACCTTCAATATATTCCTGAACTAAGTAAAATTCACTATCTTCAGAAAAATAGGCATACAAACGGGGAATTTGAGGATTACAATCACCCAATTCTTCTAAAATAGCAGCTTCCTGCTGGAACCTTTGTTGCACCAGTTGATATACCTGGGTATTATTAGTTATAGGTGTCAATTGTTTAATCACACACTTCTTGCTAGAAGGCATATGAGTATCTTTAGCTAAAAAGGTTTTCCCAAATCCTCCACCACCCAATTCCTGAAAAATCTGGTAACGATTTTTCAATAGATTTAAAGCCATATAAACGGATTTATTTTCTCAACTAAGACTGTATTTATTATGGCATAATATGAACTTTTTATACGTGAAATATTTTAAATATCAATATAAGTGTTTAATTAAGCTCAAGTAATAATCAAAGACCTCCCATTACTACATTAAATCTATGACATACCAGCCCACAAGGCATCCAAAAACACTAAGTGGTATACCTCGCTTGGAGTTGAATAATCAAGGTAAAATATTACATTTTGATCTGCTCAAACCAGAACATAGATTAGGACGTGACCCGAACTATGCTGATTTAGTCGTTCCCCAAGATTGGGAAATTGTTTCCCGTGTACAAGCTGTATTCATTAAAAATGGGGAAGATTATCAGATATATGATGGTAATCGTCAACAAGCAAGTAGTAATAAGCTTTATATTAATCACTCTCTAATTACACCTGTTGATGGTTATCCATTAACTCATGGAATTGAAATCCAAATTGCTCAACATCCTCATCAGCTAATTCAACTGAGATATTTCAATCCCACTACATCCGCTCCAAGAGTTACACCAAAACAGCGCTCGATTTCTTTACAGCAAAAATCTGTTGTAATTGGACGAGATCAACAACAGGCTAACTTTCATTTAGATGCTCCCACTATTTCTCGCCGTCATGCTACGATTGATACAAATGCTCAAGGACATTACATTTTACAAAACTACAGTACTAATGGCGTTTTTGTTAATGGTAAACATGTTCTGGGAAAAATTATTTTAACCAATGGTGCGAAAATCCGTATTGGTCCTTATATTTTAGTTTTACGAGATGATAATTTAGAAATTCTTGATCAAGGGACTCACATTCGTTTAGAGGCTCATAATCTAATTTTAGAAACTAAGAGTAAACGTCGTCTAGATAACTTATCTTTAGCAATTGAACCAGGACAATTTGTCGCTTTGGTTGGGGGAAGTGGTGCTGGTAAATCTACTTTAATGCGAGTACTTTTAGGAATGGAGAAAACAACTAAAGGTACAGTTTATTTAAATGGGGAAGATTTACAGAAAAATTTTAATTTATATCGGACTCAAATTGGTTATGTTCCCCAGGATGATATTATTCATCGAGAATTAACAGTTGTAGAAGTTTTAACTTATGCTGCTAAATTGCGACTACCATCAGATATTAATTTGAAGCAAGTGGTGGAAAAGACATTAGCAGAAATTAAAATGGATCATCTCCCTGATAATTTAGTGGGTAATTTGAGTGGTGGACAACGGAAGCGAGTTAGCATTGGGGTAGAGTTGTTAGCTGATCCCAAATTGTTTTTTCTAGATGAACCAACTTCTGGACTCGATCCAGGTTTAGATAAACAAATGATGCTGTTACTGAAGGATTTAGCTCATCAAGGTCAAAGAACAATTATTTTAGTCACTCACGCAACAGCAAATATTACGGAATGCGATCGCATTGTTTTTCTTGGTAGAGGTGGAAAACTTTGTTATTTTGGTACTCCTCAAGCAGCCTTGAATTTTTTCCAAGTTAAAGATTTTGCAGATATTTATATTCAACTAGAACAAGAAGAAAAAGTAATTGAATATGTAGATAAGTTTCAGCAATCTAGTTATTATCAACAATACGTGGTTAATCAGTTAAATTCAGGTATAAGAGTAGCACCAACATCACTACCACCAAAACCAAAAGGTGTTTCATTTTGGCAACAATGGATTTTATTAACACAACGTTCCTATCAATTGATGTTGCGCGATCGCATTAATCTTTCCCTTGCTCTTTTGACTGCGCCTATCGGAATTGGACTTTTATCTTTTGCGTTAAAGCATAAAGTACCTTTTGTATTAGGTAATCAACCAGATCCACGTTTAGCATTGATTGCGTTATTTGTATTCACCTGTGCTAGTTTGTGGGTAGGCTTTTCTAGTTCCGCACAAGAAATTGTGAAAGAGTCAGCAATTTATCAAAGAGAAAGATTAGTTAATTTAGGATTAATTGCTTACATTGCTTCTAAGGTAACGATTTTGTCAACTTTAGCTATAGTCCAAAGTCTCTTAATCCTAATTGTTGTGATCATAGGTTTTAAATCCCCACAACCAGAAATGATTTCCTGGAATTTGGGATTAGTTATTACAACTTTTCTGACATTGTTTGATAGTTTTAGTTTAGGCTTACTTATCTCAGCTATTGCCAGAAATAGTACTCAGGCTAATAGTGCATTACCGCTACTAATTTTACCTCAAATCATCTTTTCTGGAGTCTTATTTAAAATTGAAGGTTCCAGTAAATTACTATCATGGTTAATGATTAGTCGCTGGTCAATAGGTGCTTATGGAACAGTAGTAAATGTCAATGGTTTATTACCAAGTTCTATTAATCCTTCCCTACCTGTACCATTTGATACTGCTTTGTATGACCCAAGCTGGAAAAATTTACATCTAAATTGGGGGATCTTACTATTACAGAGTATGATATATCTATTCACAGTTTTTTACTTACAAAAACGTAAAGACATTTTTTGATGATAATCGTTTTGACAAAACAATTAAACGTTTAATCAGGGGTAATAAAGTTGATTTATTCTGCAATTTTTATCTGGTTTCGTCCTGAATTCTTTGCTGCATAAAGCGCACGATCCGCAGCAGTAATTAAACTCTCAAATGTTATTTTACATAAAAGCAACAGTAGAACTGTTTTATTTGCTATCATACTTAATTAATGACTACAAAAATCCAAATTGCCATTGTGGGGATTGGACGCTGGGGGGTTCATTTACTCCGAAACTTTTTGGCTCATCCTCAGGTAAATGTCATAGCTGTGTTAGATCAGAGTTTAACTAAATTAGCTGCAGTTAAATCAGAGTTTAATTTAGATGAATCTGTCTTGCTCGCAACTAAATGGGTTGAGTTAGAGCAATTGTCCGATTTGACCACTTTGGCGATCGCCACTCCAGCCAGTACTCACTATGAATTAATTCAAGCAGCACTGAAAAGGGGATATCATGTCTTGTCTGAAAAACCCCTAACTCTAGATCCTAGAGAATGTCAGGAACTTTGCTTATTAGCAGAACAGCAAAAATTAATTCTCATGGTTGACCATACCTATTTATTTCATCCTGCTGTGATTCAGGGTGAAAATATCATTCAAAGTGGTCAATTAGGCGATTTACGCTATGGTTATTCCACCCGGACACATTTAGGTCCTATACGTCAAGATGTTGATGCGTTATGGGACTTAGCTATTCACGATATTGCTATTTTTAATACCTGGTTGGCAGATACACCGATACAAGTTCAAGCAACAGGTACATCCTGGTTACAGACAAGGGAACCAGATAGAAGATCAACCAGAATTTTCTCTTTATCTGATTTAGTCTGGATAAAACTCATATATCCCAGTCAGTTCTGCGCATATATTCATTTATGTTGGTTGAATCAAGATAAACAAAGAAGATTAGGAGTTGTGGGAAGTCGCGCTAGCCTAATTTTTGATGAAATGTCTTCATCGCCTTTAACACTAATGCGCGGAGAATTTGCTCAACAGGAAGATTTATTTATTCCTATAAATCAAAGTCAAGAAACTGTGGAAATTGACAAGTACGAACCATTGAAACTAGTTTGCGATCGCTTTGTGACTTGTATTTTGCAAAACACTCCCTCAGCAACTTCTTCCGGTTGGGTAGGGAAAAACCTGGTGGAGATTTTATCTGCTCTGACAGAATCCTTAAATCAAGGCGGTATATTTATCAACTTACGCCCTCACCAACGCCAGTTGCTTCAAGCCGGGAAACCCGTCCAACGCACTGGCTCCTAAATCCCTATCCCTCTCGTGAGAGGGACTTTTGATTTTCTCCCTCTCCCTCTGGGAGAGGGGCTAGGGGTGAGGGCGATTTGAGACTTTTCCAGTGTTGACTATTATCTAAACTTGCTTTTTTTTCTAAAGGAAGTAATGTAGAATTATCTATTGAACCTTCCATTAAAGGTAGAGTGATTCTGACTGTTGTACCTTGATGTAAACCTCCGCTTTCCAAAACGATCTTACCAGACATAAGTTCAATTAAATTACGGGAGATAGCTAAACCTAAACCAGTACCTTCAAACCTACGGGTACTCGATCCATCTATCATCACAAAAGGACGGAATAATTTATCTTGCTGAGTTGGATCGATTCCTATACCTGTATCTTTGACTGAAATGCTCACATAGGATTGATTGTGATGCCCCAAGGGGGCGGGCGTTGCGCCATCCCCATGGACTTCAGTCAAAATAGATATACTGCCCTTTTCGGTGAATTTTTGCGCATTACCAATAATATTAATTAATACCTGCTTCAGTTTTCCCCCATCTGCTTTTACCATAATTGGTAGATCGCCCAACTCGCATTTTAGTTGTAACCCTTTCTGTTGAATATTGACTGACTGTAAATTAATTACATCTACCAGTAACTGGCGTAAATCTATAGGCATCATCACTACTGATAGCTTACCTGCTTCAATTTTAGAAATATCCAGTAAATCGTTGATAATACCCAATAAATGAATTGCAGTTTCATCAGCCCGGAGCAAAAATTCTAATTCTTCTTCCCGATTATCACATAAATCATCTCGTACTACACGAATACAGTTAATAATAATATTCAAGGGATTTCTTAACTCATGAGAAGTTGTCGCTAAGAACTGACTTTTAACTTGATTAGCTGATTTTGCTTCCTTCCAAGCAACTTCTAATTCTTCCGCCCAAGCCTTCATCCGTTCTACCATTTGGTCAATTGCTTGGGCTAATTGATTAAATTCTTTAATTTTAAAATTTCGGGGTATTGGTTGTGCTGCGTGATGACTATTTATATTTAAAGCATAATCCCTCAGTTCTTCTACAGGTCCGGCTAAATATGGGGCTAAATAGAAGGAAGCTAACAAACTTGCGCCAATTAAACCAACTGTCAAGACAATTAGTATCAGTTTAATTTCTTCTAGGCTAAACAAGGCATTTTCTACACTTGTTACAGCTAGGATAATCCATTTTTTATGCTTGTTTTTGGTGATGGGACTATGTATTACTGTATAACCAGCTACTAATTCTTCTCCAGCCGTAAATCTTAAATTCACGGAGCCACTGTCTCCAATAACGGCTGTTTTGAGCAAATTTGGGATTTTTTCGCCATAGGGATGATCTTGAATCTTTGTCCCAACTCTTTCAGCCATGGGATGAGCCAAGATTGTCCCATCATCACTAATAACTACTAGTGAACCTGCAAGTGAACCTGGTTGGTTGATAATTTGTTGGTGTAATGTAACCTGAATATTTAAAGCATACGCTAGCTCGCCGTAGCGATTGTTCACTGGTACTGTTATTTGTAATTGTATTTGTTTTTGCGGGTCCTTAGCACCAGTTTTTCCCACTAAAGAAGGCAAAATAGTCTGGAAATAAACTGCTTTATTTTGAGAAAATGCCTCAAATCCAACTGCTGGCTTTTCGCTACAATTACCAGCTATGATGTTGTCTCTGGATAAATTTATCAATTGAATACAATCCAGAGTTTTTCCCAGATCCTGGGATAATTGAGTCAGGAAAGGCTGAACTTGCTCACTAGAACCAGATTGGAGGATTCTAGTTTGACTAGCAATCATTAAGTTGGTGGTTAAATTGGCGATCGCTGTGGTAATTATCTCTCCTTGGCCGATTGCACTTTCCAGCAAATTTTGGCGAGCATTCCGCAATATGCTAGAGCGTGCTTTATTTAAAGCGGTCATTTCTCCTACTAATAAAACTGGTACAAATAGGAGTAATATTCTTGTTACTAAAATCCGTCTAAAGGAAGATTGACGAAACTTAACCATTGATTGTCCCACTTTGCCTCAGCCAAAAAAAAAGCTAAGATGTGCAATATAGAGATTTAAGATAATAAAACCAATTAGGCAGGTCATAAATCAATCATTTTAACTCATGATGTTCAACCGTCCTCATATTACAGTGATTTTAGCCATGAGTGCAGATGGCAAAATAGCAGATTTTAGGCGATCGGCAGCGCGATTTGGTTCAGCGTTCGATCGAACACACCTGGAAAAACAAATTGCTGCTGCTGATGCTGTTTTATTTGGTGCAGGTACTCTTCGTGTTTACGGTACAACAATTACCGTCAAGGATTCAACACTGATGCAACAACGAATAGAACAAAATCAGCCACCCCAACCAATCCATATAGTGATTTCGGGTTCTGGTAAGCTCAATCCGGATATTCGATTTTTTCAACAGCCAGTTGTACGTTGGTTGCTGACAACTGCAAAAGGTGCTGAATTTTGGCAAGAACGTCGAGAATTTGCCCAAATTCTGATTACCGTTGCTGACGATCAAAAACTTGATTTAGATACTATACTCAAAAAATTGTACAATCTGGGAATAGCCCGTTTAGCAGTTTTGGGAGGAAGCCAATTAGTTGGCTCTTTGTGCGCCTCTGATTCAGTTGACGAATTTTGGCTGACGATCTGTCCACTAATTCTGGGTGGTGATACCGCTCCATCGCCAGTGGGAGGTCAAGGTTTTTTATCCGATTTTGCGCCCAAGCTGAATTTATTGGAGGTATTAACAGTTGAGCAAGAAGTGTTTCTACATTATCAATGGCAAACTGACCCATAACTAAACTTGAGTAAAACTGGACATTTAACCTTTAATAGGTAATAGTATAAGTTAATCAGCTTATGGTGATGGATAAACAGTCTAGGCTATAGCCAATTAGAATAACAATAGAAGTTGTATTCTTAAAATACCGTTTAGATTTCAAGGTTGTATATGAGCGTAGTTTTAATAACTGGTGCAGCAGGACTGATTGGCTCAGAATCAGTCAGATTTTTTTGTGATAAGGGTTTTACAGTTGTTGGTATTGATAACAATATGCGTGAAGTATTTTTTGGTCGAGATGCTTCAACTCAATGGAACCGCGATCAGTTGTTAGCAAATTATCCGCAACAGTACATTCACCACAACGTTGACATTCGTAATCATGAGTCTATTGCCCAAATATATCAGACTTATGGCAAAGATATTATCCTCATAATTCATACAGCAGCTCAACCTTCTCACGATTGGGCGGCTAAAGATCCTTACACTGACTTTACAGTAAATGCTAATGGAACCCTGGTGTTACTCGAAAATACACGTCAACACTGTCCAGAAGCTGTCTTCATCTTCTGCTCGACCAATAAGGTTTATGGAGATAACCCCAATTTATTACCACTAGTTGAGCAAGAACTGCGATGGGAAATTGCGGAGGGACATACTTATTATTCAGGAATTAGTGAGTCAATGAGCATTGATAACTGTAAACACTCTTTATTTGGAGCTTCAAAGTTATCAGCGGATGTATTAGTACAAGAATACGGGCGTTACTTCGATATGAAAACAGTTGCTTTCCGTGGAGGTTGTTTAACTGGACCTAGCCATTCGGGAACGCAGTTACATGGTTTCTTGTCCTATTTAATGAAATGCACAAGCACTGGCAAGCCTTATCAAATTTATGGTTATAAGGGCAAACAAGTACGGGATAATATCCATAGTTATGATTTGGTCAGCGCTTTCTACCACTTTTATCAAGCCCCACGAGTAGCAGAGGTTTATAATATTGGCGGAGGACGATACAGCAATTGTTCGATGCTAGAAGCTATACAGTATTGTCAAGCCATTGCTGATAAAAAACTCAATTATACCTATGTGGAAACAAATCGTATAGGAGACCATATCTGGTGGATTAGCGACCTGCAAAAATTCCAAAGTCATTATCCTAGCTGGGAGTTAACTTATACAGTAAAAGATATTCTACAGGAAATATTTACTGAAAATATCCAGCGTTGGAGCCAAGAAGAAAGTTAAGATTTTTGCTTTAATTGTTGAGTATTCATATTTAAGGAATTTTGTTCAGCATGACAAAAGGTATATTCCGCAATAAAATTTTCAGATTTATTATAGGCGGTGGTGTAGCAGCAGCCATTAATCTATTTCTCATATTTAGCTTGATAGAATGGTGTAGATTTAACACGCCTTTTTTAAGGAACATTGCTAACATAATATCGATAGAGGTTTCACTAATAGCTAGTTTTTTTGTCTATCGGATTTGGGTTTGGACAGGAGGTAATTGGACTTTAAAAGAAGTAATCTTACGGCAAATTCCTCTGTATCATATATCTGCTGGAGTCTCTGTATTCAGCCGGATATTGATTATATTTCCTATTCTGGATTGGTTGCATATCAATTATTTATTTAATACCTTATTGGGGGTATTAACCAGTGCCTCTATTAACTATGTGATTAGCGATCGCCTAGTATTTAAAACTCCCCCGCGATCGCATCGTGTAGGTCAACAAGAATCTTCTAATGAAATATATTATCCAGAAGGATTAAGCCCTGGACTGGAGAAAGGCGTGCTTCCATACAGAAGATCTCCAGATGATTTTTTGTCAGGAAGTATGCTTCTTTCCATTGTAATTCCTGCTTATAATGAGGAGGGTTGTATAGTAGACACTGTAAGATCCATTAGTCAAACATTAGAGGGAGAAAAGATTAATTATGAAATTCTCGTAGTTAATGATAACAGTCGTGACCACACAGAAGAATTATTGCAGCAATTAAGTTGTGAAAATAGTAAAGTACACTATGTCAACAATCATTATCCTAATGGATTTGGTTTCGCTGTAAGATGTGGACTAGAAAAATTTAAAGGAGATGCTGTAGCAATAGTCATGGCGGATAGTTCTGATGCGCCAGATAACATAGTTGACTACTATTACAAATTACAAGAAGGATATGACTGTGTTTTCGGTTCTCGATTTATCAAGGGTGGTAAAGTCATTGACTATCCCAGACACAAATTGATTGTAAATCGGTTAGCCAATTTATTTATTCAAATACTATTTGGCTTACCTTATAATGACACTACAAACGCATTCAAAATTTATCGTCGAGAGGTGATTGAGGGAATTTTTCCGCTGATATCCCATCATTTTAATTTGACTGTGGAAATTCCTCTCAAAGCCATTGTTAGGGGATATTCATATACGACAGTCCCCATAACCTGGCAAAATCGCAAGGCTGGAATATCTAAACTGAAACTCAAGGAAATGGGTAGCAGATACCTGTTTGTTGTGCTTTATATTTGGTTGGAGAAACATCTGTCCAGGGGCGATTATACTTCCAAGAAAAAGTTGGTAAAAATTTAGGTACTCTCAAGATAATGAACAGAAAAGTTTTAATTACCGGAGGAGCAGGATTTGTTGGTAGCTCACTTGGTTTAGGTCTAGCTCAACGTTACCCTGATTGGCAAATAACTGCTTTAGATAATTTAAAAAGAAGAGGTTCGGAACTCAACCTACCCCGATTACAACAAGCAGGAATCAAGTTTGTTCACGGCGATATTCGCAGCACGGAAGATTTAGATCCAGTAGCACTACAACCAGATTTAATCTTAGAATGTTCGGCTGAACCATCAGTTTTAGCTGGGTATACTTCTCCAGGTTACTTGCTACAAACTAACCTAGTAGGAACGATTAATTGTTTGGAATTAGCTCGTCAAACTAGTGCGGATTTTATTTTCCTTTCTACTAGTCGGGTATATCCTATCACCTATCTTAAGGCTTTGGATTTTATAGAGACAGAAACGCGCTTTCAACTCACAGAACAACAAACTATTGTAGGTGCTAGCAGCCAAGGGGTATCGGAAGAATTTCCCTTGGATAAACCTCGCTCACTATATGGTTCGACAAAACTTGCCTCAGAACTGTTAATATCAGAATATGCTGAAGCTTATGGAATCAGAACTCTAATTAACAGATGTGGAGTTCTCACAGGACCTTGGCAAATGGGTAAAGTAGATCAAGGTGTATTTGCTTTATGGATAGCAGGTCACTACTTTCATAAAGAACTCAAATATATTGGTTACGGAGGAACAGGCAAACAGGTTAGAGACTTTTTACACATAGCCGATTTATTAGATTTAATCGATTTACAGATTGATGGTCTTGAGCAATTTAAATCTCAAACCTTCAACGTAGGAGGTGGAATTGACAACACACTTTCATTATGGGAAACAACTCGGCTTTGTGAGGAAATTACTGGAAATACTATTGCTATTCATCCTATCCCAGAAAACAGAGTTGGTGATGTACCTATCTTCATTACGGACTCTCGTAAATTAATCAATTTAACTGGGTGGAAACCAAAGAGAGATGCTAAGACTACACTGGTTGATATTTACCAGTGGATATCTGACTATGAACTGCAATTGAAAGGTATTATGACTTAAAGGAGGCAATTGATACCCCAAAAAAAATTGACAATCTCATCTATTCCATGCTCTAATGAGTGCTATATAATTAGTAACTGAAATAAGGAGGCACTAAATAGGTGAGAGGTTCTTAGTTAAGATACGAAAAATATAACTCTTCTGGGCATTCTGATGCTGAATTATGAGACACTTGTTGCGGTAACTACTTACGATTTGTTAAATAAATCGTTTCTTCACTCACTTTATATAGTATTATGTATATCCAAAACAAATGGCTTTTCCGGTATAATCAGCAGCCTAGTTTCTTGGTAATATCGTTGTTTTTTTCTATAGTCACTTTACTTTCATATGTACTTCAATATCCTATAATTTCTGCTGTAGACCGCTTTATGACTGGGGATCCCGGTGCTGCATTGAAAGCAGACTACTTAATTGCTCATGGATCATTACCAACTATTGATTTTGGATACAATTATGGATTACTACCCTTGCTATTAGGACGTATTTGGTTTGATTTATTTGGTAGAACTCCTCAAACTTATTTGTTAGCAATGTTAGTTATTAATCTTTTAATAGCACTTGCTTTAGCAAGAATAGCAGTTGCAGCCGATTTAAAGTTAATAGGAATTATATTTATAGCTATTACAATTCCTTTTTCCATAATGCCATCCTACCCAAATCAAACTCATGCTATTGAAGCACTTCTGATTTGTTTGGCTTTAGGAGAGCATATTTATGGGAGGAGACATTATGCCTTAATGATATTAGTTCTCAATTGTTTTGTTAAGCCAAGTATGTCATTTGTATATATATTTTTCATTATTCTTGTGTATATATACCTTTTCTCAAAAAGAGCATTAAAATTATCAGAAATTGTTTCTCAGGTTTTACCATCTGTTTTGGCAGTTATTTTTGGATTAACACTCATAGCGATTAATTTTGGATTTATGCCGATATTTAACTCTTTGTTTCCTTTGTCAGGAAGGGAAAGTTATAAACAATCTCATTTTGGTTTCTTTACTGGTATAGGGAGATATTTTTGGCATCCTCCACATGCCACAATAAACTATTATTTAGGAACTATTACAGGCTTTTGGATTTTAGGAACTATTATATTAACCATATCTGTAACTTATTTCTTGATTAGAAAAATATATCTGCGAAATGATGGTTTAAAAAATTCTATATTAGAAGTACAGCTATGTATTCTATTTTTGCACTTATCTTTTGTTTTTATATTCTTTGCTCATGCGTGGAGTTGGTATTATTATTCTTACTTAATTCCTGTAGGAATCAGTTTACTTATGAACAGAAGTTT
>Ga0116226_10004043_pt1 | contig 12950 bp, 17 predicted proteins | sample S1TSphfallax_FD_89692 | JGI IMG/M metagenome (GOLD analysis project Ga0116226, IMG submission 89692) | Host-associated microbial communities from peat moss isolated from Minnesota, USA - S1T2_Fa - Sphagnum fallax MG | ecosystem: Host-associated > Plants > Peat moss > Unclassified | place: USA... | reverse complement strand
GTATATCAACTAAAGAAAAAAGTTTCTTAGTTTTTATTTGTGACTTCACAATGTTTAATATTTGGCAAGCAAAAAACCCCATTGTAAGGAACATGGATTCATGTTTTTGCCACCATTGAAAAGGACATTCCATCCATTTGATATTTTTTTAATATCAATAGTTCTTTGGTTGGTTCACTTTTGTTAGCAACATTTCAAAAATATTTGGATTGCAATTTTGAATGGCCCCTTTACAAAAGCATTCCCATTATCTACCAATGGATGTAAGTGATGATAACATTTCACAGGTGTAGAATATAATGATTTTGTATTTTATTCCTCATAATAAGAATACCTTGTTCATGAGAGGAATGAAGATACCAAAATTTGAAGATTTTTAAATCTTGGTTCAAATGTTCAACTTTCCTAGGAAAATTCCAAAATCCATACAAATTTTGCTCCATTTTTTTTTCCTGGATTTTCGGGCCATGTTATGTGTTTTTTGCAGATTTAATTGAAAAGCCTTAATGGACACACATTTGAAGTTTTTGCAAAAAAAATCCTGTATTTTCCCATATGGCATGTTTCGAAAAACTCAAGGCAAAAACATATACTTGAAAAACTTTCATTCAAACCCAAAGTCTCACAACTAGCCACAAACTTTAGTGCCATTGTTTTATTGCATTCAAGTTTGCCCTTTCATTTTAAACATAAGTAACGATCTCTTTTGTAATCCATACACATCTAGCAATGTAGTTAAATTTCTTACCAAAACTTGTCTTGTAGTTCACTTGCATCAAACAAACCTATTGTGATATGTTTCGGTTGCCAATCAACCTTTTTTTTAAATTATCACTAGAGCAAAAATGTCATGTGTTCCCTTTTGAAATCCATAAATTAAAACTTGTTGCGGTATAATAAGATTCTACAAATTTTGGCAAAACATATTCTTATTTTTTCTTCTCCATGAAATTGGGCAACACTTCTTGTGAATAAAACTTTATTGAATGAAACATAACTCTTGGACATAAGTGCATTGCAACATGCTTTAACCATATACTCTTCACAATTTGAATAGGTAAGTGACTTTTGACAACCAAAAGGCCAAGATCTTGTAAGAATTATTTTTATTGCACATCATTGTTTTTGAAAAGATCTTTTGGAAGGATTTCCCCCTCACATTTTTTTGCAATCACAACATGAGTTGCATCCACATGTTTTTTCAAGGCCATTATTCCATTGGTTTTATAATATGAATTATTCATTTCCTTATTTGAGTTTTTACCAAACTAAATGCATTAATTGGACTATTGTAACAAAACATGCAATACATAACTCAAGGAATTTTTTTATCCACTACCTATTATCATTTACATGGTAAAGAACCCAATATAATGCAAATTTGTTATGATGTCTCCAAAATACTCTTTGAGCATGCAATTTCTCAATATTGACTTACATCCTTTCATGAATGGAGCTAGTTTTTATTTGAAAACTTGAATTTTCTTCTAAAGCTTTTATCATATGTTCCTTTTCCATAGAAACTTCATTGGGAAGAATTTTACAAAACTCATTTTCAATTCTTGTTACATTTTCATTTTCACTTGGTGATTCCATTTCCAAATAAAACATTTTTCACAAAAGAATATTGATGGGATCAAGCCACCAAAACTAAATGTGTTTCACAAAAGGGTTATGTTATAATATTTTAATTTAATGAACTATGTAGAGCAAAGAAAATAGAGCTCAAAAATTTACAATCATTTATAAAATTGTTTGTTCATATACATCATGAAATAACTGTAAATGTATAATGAGTGCAAAACATGCAATTATTTTTAGTAGCCAAAAACCTTTGCACATATATGTTAACAAAGAATAATGAAAGGGAGAGAAAAATTGCAATGAAAGTAAATAAAACATATACACAAAATGAAAAAAATCACAAACATAAATTTTTTTTAAATAATAAAAATGAAAGGTGAGAAACTTATTGAGCTTGGAAAGGAAAGGTTGAAGTTCACAAAAAATTTAAGGGGAAAGAAATAGAAAATGCCTCAACATCTATTTTTTAAAGACTAGAAACAAAGAAAAAGATGAAGTGTTTCCATTGCAAAAGACCTGGTCATGCAATTAAATATTGCAAAATAAAAATTAATGCTGAAAAAACAACAAAGATGTAATCAAATATTGCTACTAAAGACAAAAAAAAGATTTGTTGTTGCCATGGTAGTTGAAGGTGGAAATGATAATATTTCATATCTTGATACTAGGGTAACCCAACACATGTCACATGACAAAGAGTCCTTTGTGACATATAATAAATGGGAGAAAGGACAACTAATGTTCTTAGGGGACAACACCACACACCAAATAATTGGCCAAGGGGATGTGTCTATTAAATTGAATAATGGTCAAATAAAAAAAATGGGAAATGTATTGCATGTGCCTAGCCTTTGAAAAAACTTATTCTCAACCATGCAACTTGACCAAGCAAGATGATAAATCATTATAAAAATATGGTAAACATATATTGAAAAACTATAAAGGAAATAAAATAGCCCAATGTATTCTTGAAGTTGATCTATATAAGCTAAGGTCACTAACAAGCAAAAGATGAATGAAAATGCTAATCTAGTCATAGTAGATATGAATAAAGCAAATATATGGCATATGGGATTAAGTCATATCAATCAAAGAAGATTGAAAGAAATACAATCTATGTCCAAAGGTGTGGAGTCCTTTGATGAAAAAAAGTTTAATTCAATGTCCTTCACATGTTAAAGGAAAACAACATAAAGTTAAGTTTTTGAAAGAAAGTACCTCAAGGGCAACGGAAATATTAGAAATTATTCATAGTGATATTTGTGGTCCTTTTCAAACACATATTCACACGAGATGTCCATATTTTATAACTTTCAGTGATGATAAATACTACTATTTATTTGTTGAAACATAAATCATAAACATTTGAAAAGTTTCAACATTTAAAAAAACAAGTAGAAATTCAAACTCATAAGAAAATCAAAATCTTACGGTTGGACAATGGAGGTGAATACAAGTCTAATGATTTTAATATTTTTTGTCAAGATCATGGGATAACAAGACAATTTACTACTCTTTATAGTCCTTAGCAAAATGGTGTCAATGAAAGGAAAAATAGAACTTTAGTAAGCATTGTTCTAGCAATGTTTTTTCCATTTTAATCTTGTTAAGTCATATTGGGGTGAAACATTAAATATTTCCAATTACTTACAATTTATAGAAGTCTCACAAAAGCTTTAAATAAAAAAACATTTTCGAAGTATGGTATAGAATAAAGCCCACATTAACACAATTGAAATTTTTTGGCTACAAAACTTTTGCCTTAAGTCCAAAAGAAAATAGACAAAAATTAAACCCTCATTCCATAAAATGTATTTTCTCAGGTTATAGTGAAAAATCTAAAGCAAATAGATTAATGGACAAATCAAATAGAAGAATCATAATTTTTCAAGATGTGATATTTGATGAATCATCCATTTATGATGCACAAATGCATTGTCCATCAAATATGGAAGTTCAAGAAGAAAAATTTGTTTTTGACCCCAATTTTTTGAAGCCAATGACAAACCCAACACTTCAATTAAATTCACAATCACAACTAAACACTTTTCCAAATTCCCCAATTGAATCTATTATACAACAAATTTACATCAAATTCTTCATTTTTTTACCTTGTAAAATAGTACAAACCTTGATCTTATTGAAGAATTTTCAAGCTTGAATATTCATGACCAAGAGGAAATGGTTGTCACCTCAAGAAGTGGGAGAAATGATCAAACAACACATGAGCAGAGTCATGCACAATGACAAATGTTTAATACAAGTCGTTCACGATGAGAAATGTAAAAAGCCATCCCGATTGATTGAAACAATTGAAGTGTGATCATCACACAAAAATAAAACCCCAAAAGTTTTACTCCATCAAACTTTAATGAACCTTAAGCCTACTCCAATCCAACAAGCATAGTCAAAATAAATTTTATTCAAATTCTTTTAGCTTTGGCAGCCCACTACAATTACAAAGTCCATCAATTTGATGTCAAAATAACATTTTAAAATGGTATCTTGCATGAAGACACCTATATAGAAACATCAAAAGGTTTAACACCTCCCAATTAACCCAACATTGTTTGTAAATTGCTAAAATCCATTTATGAGTTGACACAGTTTTCTCAAACTTGGTATGAAAGGCTTGACACTCTCCTTCTCAACATCAACTTCAAAAGAACCAAAGTTGATCCCAACATTTATATCAAGTCTTATGTCAATGTGGATTTCATAATGTTGGCCATCTATGTAGATGATGGCACTGTGGTCACCCTTAAACTCAAGTTATCAAATGAATTAAAAATTATTCTTGTAAGGAATTCAACATGATCTATGAAGGTGAAATAATTCTTATGTGGGGCTTCACATCATACGAAACTTCACATAAAAATGGTTCATGATCATGCAATAAACTTATTTACAAGATGTATTTGTATGCTACAACATGTCTAATTGTAACTTAGTTTTAACACCACTTGAAGCCAACAAAAAATTATCCAAGGACGATGCCCCCCAAATTTGAAAAAACAAACAACAAATGACATTAATTCCTCATGCTCAAGCAATTGGCAACTTAATGCATAGCAGTGTAAGTACAAGACTAGATATTTTTTACACAATTAATTCCTTAGCTCAATTTTTATCCAATCCAAGATTCACTCATTGGCAAACATTAAAATGCACAATGTGATATATTGAAGCCAACTTGAACATGGGACTTAAATACCAACATAAAAAAAATGGCAATCTTTTATACAATTTTTTTGATGCAAATTGAGCAAATGATAAAGATACATGATGATCCACTTCAAGTTATTAATTTATGTTAGCAAGTGGTGTTGTGACTTGGGCTAGCAAAACAAAACCATAGTTGTTTTATCTAGTACAAAATCTAAATACATGGCCTTATCTAAAACAATTGTTCAAGCTATTTGGATTACTATATGAATTAGGGTTTCCTCAAATTGCACCAACCACTATTTACTCTGATAATCAAAGTGCAATATTTTCCCTCACTAGAAATCCTAAATTCCATTCAAGAAACAAACATATTGACACTCAATATCATTTCACTTGTGATTAAATTTTAGTTTAAAAAATTCTATTAGTTTATGTTCCTACTACAAAGATGACAATTGATATATTAACCAAAAGTCTTCCTTGAACTAAACATATATCTTGTATGGATGCACTTGGCATGGTTGCATACCCATCTACCCCAAAACAAACATTTTCTTTGATCAAAACATTAATGGTGTGGGTCCTTGAAGCCAAAAAAAAAGCACCATGCAACATTCAAAATGTTTACAAACACACAGTAAAGTTATAACTTTCTATACCATCTTAGAAGAATGTTGAAACAAACCTTAGAAAACCAAAACATTATTTTTAATGCATGTATGGAACACTAATCAACTAGTGGGAATGTTAGGGATATGAAGTATAGTTCACTAATATTCCTATTTGTAGACAATTAGTGTACATTCCAAAGATACCAAAGGAAGTTTCCTTTGGTATCTACCTTTACAACTATATAAATACTTTGATCTTAAGCTCTTAATAATGATGTATAAAAATAGTTCACCAAATCACACAAGATGTTTCCTTCATGTTTTCCAATAGTGAACATTGGTTTAACAAAACTAAAGTGCAAAACAACAAGTAAAGGGAAGCAATAAGCAAGGTGGAGCAACAAGGGCCAAAAATGTATTTAACGATACTAAGGTGATGTAATAAGGGGATTCAACAAAATGAAACAAAGCAACAATAATAGGGCAATGCAATAAGGCGAAGCCATAAAGGGAAATAGCAAAGTGATGCAACAAGACAAATTGGCAAGGTGATGCCACAAGGCAAAACAATAGGGTGAAGTAACAAGGCAATGTAACAAGGTGAAGTAGTAAGGTGAAATAACAAAGTGACGTAACAAGGTGGGGCAACAAGGTGTGACAGTAAGGTGATACAACAAGACACAACATCAAAACAACACAACAAAGCGAAGGAATACGGTGAAATAGTAAATCACAACAACAAAACAAAATAATTAGGCAAAACAACAAGCAACCAACAACAAAATGACAAAAAAAAGTGGGGCCAAAACATTTTGCTTGACCCTATTTATATTCATGAAGTGTGAAGGCTACAAATGACATCTTTAACCACACAATTACTAAATGTGGTGCTGCCCCTAACCCTAATATCAATTTTAAAAATCTCCTAACCTAAAAATCAACTTAATAGACATTACCAACCATCCTACACCTTAGATGTTAAATAGACACATTTTATTGAGAATTGAAACTTGGCATGTCCTAATACCCATGATTTTTTTTCATTCCTTAAACATCTAGATACTTTCGGGCCATTCTTACAAAGTTGATTTTCAACCCGCAAAGAACCAACGAGTTGGTTTTCATTCAAGGTATCACCATTTGTGATAATTGTTGATTTTTAGGGCAAGAACCACCATTTGTGATGCCCCTCTATTTTAAGGGTGAAAACCAGCCTGAAAATTCAGCTAATTCACACCTCATTTTGCGAGCACAACCCAACAGTGGCCTATACCATAATACTTGTCAAAACCATTATTTCCTTGACTCTTTGGAAAAATAACTATGGATTCAAGTAGATTAGGCACCTGGAACAAAATGTGCTAGCCCATAAACCCTAATTAACACAATTTTATGCACTATAAACAAAAGAAACCCCCCAAAAAAAATCTCCAAAAAAGAAAAAACATAAGCAACAAACTTTCAAATTATGAATATCTAATTCTTCTTGTAATTAAAAAAAATGAAAATCTATATCCAAATATTATGGTAAAATAAAACCTTATTCTCTAAACTATTGTTGTACCTTGGTTGGTTAGGCATTAATTATTATTATTTTTAATTCTTGAATTTTTTGAAAAAAATACAAGTTTGTGATGTTGAAAATCTGAAAGAAACTTTCAAGCACATTAGTTTTATTATTGAATATAAATGTCAAATTGTAATATAATAAGTATTTTTAATATTATCAAACATAAATCAAGAAATTATTATTATTATTATCAAGCACCTTGTTGGCCAAACTAGCTTAGGTACTAGGGTTTTTGCCTAAAAAAGAAGGAATTCAAATCTCCATGAAAACACCAAAACCCAATAATTAGAAGGTTTTAAAAAACCAAGTAGATTATGCATTCATACATTGACAAATCCACAAGATTTTTTTATATTATTTGCAAGGTAGGGTAAACATGCCCCTCACTAAACAAAGCTTGGTAATTAGACACCCCAATAAATAAACTCAACATCTGTGAACAGTTGTGGGTGAAGCTACTAGAGTTTTAAAATGTTCCTATAGCCCAACGCCTAGTATTAAATTTATTTGTTTAGTTATTTTTAATTATTCACATGGAATATTGATTTAGTGTATAGTTTTGGGGCACAAGAGTGGTTGGCATTTAAAAGAAAATGAACTTCTATATCATCCCATTGGTCATGGGAAAGTAATAAACAACTTCAAGCACTACACTAAAAATAAAGGAATGGTTAATATTATTATCAAGTATGGAGTGTTTGTTTATAAGTGCCTTTTGAAATAGATTATTAAGGGCAAAACATAAATCGTTTCAAATCCAATGGTTGGATTAGGGTTGGTCTTACAAAAGTAATAACGAAAATTTCAAAGACAACATTTGGTTATGGGAGTTTGTTTATCACATTGAAGGGCATGCAACTACTCATAAATATAACCTGAATCCTAACAAAAACATTGTGCCCAAAAATCAATAGGACATCAAATGCTTGAGTATTCGAAAAAATCCATTGATTAGTCCTCCAAAGGAAACTTTTTTCTAGATTCCTCCTATGCTAAAACATTTATAATTCCCTCCAAAAAACCTTAGTGAAAAATTAAGTTTATACATAAACTGAAACCAAAACATTGGTTTAATCTTTGTAATATTTTCTAAATATGTCATTTCCAAGAACTAAAATAGAAGAACAATTGCAACTTTACTCATAGTTTTTGGGTTCTAGTAATGTAGCATTGAAAACTACAAATCTACTAATGAAAGTAGGGGAAAATAGGTCAAGTCTAAAATTCTTCTTGCATAAAACATGTTTAAAGAAAAATCTGCAAATAATAGAGCTAAAAATCAAAGTAGAGCAAGTAGAAGGGGAAGCACCAACTCCACAAGTAGTTTTACAGAAACCAAATTTGAAAATCAAAGTAGCACATGTAGAGGAGCAAGTAGATCTACAAAAATTAGATTTGAAAAATAAAGTAGAACATGTAAAGGAACAAATAAATCTGCATAAACTATATCTAAATATCAAAGTAGAAGAAGGTTCATAGACATATTCATAGGTCATATCTACAACTAGAAATTCAAGAGTACTTAAACTATCACTTGATTCAACAATCTATAATCTGAAATGTTGGATGGCAAAGATTCAAGAGAGCAAGGGATCAACTTGGTTACATAAATCGTTTTTTAGATTTCTTCCAACAACCTACACAACAACAAAAGATGTTGATTTAGTTTGGGAGGATTTTATAGATTTTTACATTCTCATGTATTTTTCTATATATCTATTAGAACATGCATTGGCCCAATTTCTAAACTAACTACATTTTTTGGATTCTTGGGTTATGTATAGGAAAGAGAAAGGCATACCCTTGATTAGGCCAAAATGTACCCCACCAAATTTTTGGAGGTTGGGACCAAGAAGAAGCCAACCATGAACTTAACTATGCTTCAAAGGTGGTGAAGTAACATGTTGGATTTCCATTCAGCAAACAAGGAGAATTTTCCCCCTAAGCCTACATCAAATAATAGAAGACCAACAATTTAGTTGAATCGAGCATCTACAACATGCTAAAGAAGTATGTGAATAGATGATGCACTGGAAACAACAATGGATATTGTTGAAAGAAGGACAAGTTCATTAAGGAGGGCCTTGGTAGAGTATGGAACATTCTTTAAGTTCACTTTTTAATCACCTAAATGGAAAAACCAAATTTAGAAAGATGGGGCCAAGAGGTGTGCTCATAGCAAAAAATGACAATGAAATGATTAAGTGGACCTTAGCTATGTAGGAATGTGAATTATCCATTAATCTATAGTAGTTGAAGATGAAGGTTGTAAAATTGACATAAACAAGGCCTACACCATTCCAAGATGAGATATACTAAGTAATAGTTGGTGGTATCGGTTCAAGCACATGCATTTGGAAAATTAAGCATTTGTTAGGCATAAGGATTGGAGGTTTGTAAAACATGGATTAACACCCAATACTTGCAAATCTTTCTACATTAACTTGCAAGCATTATACAATCAACATATTTATGCTCCAGATCATTTATGGAACTCATATGAAACTTAAATTCAAGCTGAAAAATAAGCAAAAGCATAGGTCTAAGCTAAGAAAGGGTCAAAGGTTGAAAACACACTATGAGGGGGCCAATTTTTTTTCTCACATGTATTTTTTTTAAGGGGTCCCATGTTTGAACTTCAACCATGCCATTATTATGAAGGATTTTCACAATGTTTTTGCATATTATGGTAGATCAAAACCCAAATAAGTCAAATTCCAAATAAATTACATTTAAATTTCTAACATGATGTGATGTTGGAATATATTTGTGCTAAAAAAAAATGTCGCAATGTATTGAAAAATGAAAAATATACTCAAAAAATGATTGAAATTTAATTTTTATGAAATTTTTAGTATCTATTAAACATTGTGATTCCATACGATTGGGATACGTTTGTGAACCATGTGAAGAGTTTGATAATTATCATATCACAATGGGTGTTTTTGGGGGCAATGACCATAAATATGTGGTAAATTAACATTTTGACAAACTATCACTTTCAAATTGAAGATGAAAAGATATGTGAAGTGGGTCATTTTAAAATTTTCATTTCAAACAATTTTGGTTGACTAATTCAAACCCAAACCCAGTGCAATCCAAAAACAAAAACAAGTTTTATTATACTGCATATACCATAAATATACCCATTATTCCTTGAATTTAATCTTTTAAAATTTAATTATTTTTTTCAAATATTATTATATATCATTAACTTTGTGACAATCAAAATATCAAACTCAAACACTTAAAATGAAACCCATGTTTTTCAAAAATATACATTACATACATGTCTTGAAAGTGCCCAAAGTGGCCCCTTTGTAATGTGTTTTCACCTTAAATGTTGTTTACAATACCATCCCCAAGTCCCATGAATGGTTAACTATAAACTATGTAATGAATGTTACAAGGTTTGTTTTGCTAAGGTTTTACATTTTCAGAGGAGAAAGATTGGGGATGATTACATTAAATTCTATAAGCCAAGGACTTGCACGATAATGCAAAAAAAGACATGGATTTCTTTTTTGTTCAAAAAGTTCTTCTCTTTCTTTGAGAAATTTGTTTCAAGTGGAGTTTCCTTAACCAACAAACATGTACTAATTATAGATCGGCATGGTAGTCATGTTACTTTAAAAGCAATATTACAAACACAAGAGATGGGTTTAGACATGATCATCCTATCATCCCACACATCACATGATCTCCAACCATTAGATGTATCTTGTTTGAAGCTAGTTAAGACAACATTTTAAAAGGTTAGAAATACAATCATATGGAACCATATAAAATAACATTGGTTGGGTGGGTAGATCAAACTTTAAAACAATCACTAAAAAAAATAAAAATCAAGTCTAGATTTAAGGCCACATGTATATGGCCTTTCAATCCCAAGGCAATGGACAGCAAGACTCAACTTTCACAAATATACATCACAAAACCAATCAATGATCAAGGAAGTGAAGACAACACAATGGATGATGAAGTTGATCAGAATGAAAATTTGGGAGAAAAATGTGCAACTACAAAAGTTTTGCATATAGGTGAAGTGGTTTTTTAATCAATAACTGAAGATTTTCCTAACATGTTTGAACATGACCATCGTTATTGTGTAGACATCCCTCATAGGCCTACTAACATTAAAGAGTAGCCAAAGGAACCCAATGTTGTAAACCTAGATGATAGCCCTAATGTGTTGCAAGAAATTTTGTCTACTCTGTGAATTCTAACATAGGGATCCATGTTTATGCACAACTTGTTTTCATTGCTTCATTTACCTACAAGACAAACAAAAGGGAAAAAATTGTTAGTTGATTACTCCCAATCCCATGTAGTAACATCTAATTAATATTTAAATATTGTGTAGAAAAATGCCATGGACAAGGCAACTAGAGAAAAAATCAAAGAAGACAAATGTAAGGAAAGGGAGGAGAAGAGATTAAAGAGAGCAACAAATTTGGGGTTTGTCGTGGATCGAATAGGTCAAAAAAAATTGAGAAATGGGCTAGAACATAGTTTGTCTAGCCTAGATTTCAACATCTATGAAGGAAGTGGGTAATAAGTTTCATTATAATTTTTGCGCAGACATGCAAGCAAATTCATACAAGTACATGGGCACGAATCTTGGATGCGGAAAAATCTTTCAACATGAGGCTTGACAACAGGCAAATAGTCGCCAAATAGCACAAGGCCACCAACCAATAAAGTTATTACCTTCACATGAATGAATTAGAGGAGCCCCAAAGGAGCTTGGTGACCAAGAGCACCTGAGAATCACCACCAATAGGATTAAATGAACACATATAACACCAAGGAAACAACACCAAGAAGATCGATTAGATATGCAAAATATTAGAAAAACCCCATTAAGAGGACTGATGGTACACAAGGAAAAGATTAATGTAGCTTGGAGAGCTTCTAGGAGGTGAACAACTAGGGAGAACACTAGTAGACACGATCAAGATGAGAAGATTTGGGGAGGAAAGGATTGGCACACCAAAAAAAAGATCAACATAACTAAGAAAACATGTGAATTAGAAAGAGGATCAAACATGTGAACCGAAAAGAGGATTGGCGTTGTTGGGAGAACACACTAGAAAGAGGACATCAACACCTAAGGAAAAGGATTGACGCAATTCAAAGAACATTAAAGGAACACCAAAACACAACACCATGAGATCAACACTTGGGAAGAAGATTGATGCAACTCAAAGCATTAGAGGAACACTGCCATTAGATGCAAATGTTCAAAGCATTAGAGGAACACCACCACCACCAAAACTCACGACTAGAAGGTGAGCACTCGAAGAGGAAAGGATTGACTCAACTATGAACACACGAGAAACACAAGAGAGGACCCAAGAAGGACAAAAAGGATTGATGTGTAAGTGCAATAAAAAAACATTGGGTTAGGAGGAAAAAGAGGATCAACATAACTCAAAGAACACTCATAAAACAAAAGTTAAAGGAGAATTGGGGAGGAGACAAAAAAGATTAACGTAGTTCAAAGCATTAATGAAACACGAGGTCAGGAAGAAACAGAGGATCAATGCAATTAAAAGCATTCATGAAACATCAAGTCAACATGAAAGGAGTCAAGGTGGAACGAGAGGATTGACACATCTTTATGAAGAATGATGGTGAGGAGGGAGGAGGTTTGAGAATTTTCACTTGTCAAAATGAAGGAGTGGTGCCCACAATTTTTGAAGACTGTTTGTGAATTTGTTGGTGAATTGGAATGCATACACCCATCGTTGTAGATGTCATGACCATATGTGTGTTAGCCATAACATATAGTGTGCTATGGTAGCGAGTAGTGCCTATTTAGGGTTTCTAGGTTTAGGGTTAGAGGAAAGTGGCTCTTTTGGTAGGACCCACCTTCAGGTTGTGAGTGGGGGTATAAAAGGAGAGAGAGGGCTCAAAGAACATAGTTCTTTGAGTTGAGCCTAAAGCATTGGGAGTAGTTGGAGTTAGTGGAGCTTCGAGCTATGGTGTCACGTTAGCATCAGCCTAAATTCTCT
>Ga0116226_10004042_pt1 | contig 12951 bp, 10 predicted proteins | sample S1TSphfallax_FD_89692 | JGI IMG/M metagenome (GOLD analysis project Ga0116226, IMG submission 89692) | Host-associated microbial communities from peat moss isolated from Minnesota, USA - S1T2_Fa - Sphagnum fallax MG | ecosystem: Host-associated > Plants > Peat moss > Unclassified | place: USA... | reverse complement strand
GACTCGACGCCGAGGATGAGCATGTGCTCGGCCATCCAGTTCTCGATGCGGCCCAAGTACGACCCGAGCCGCAGCGCCAGGCACTTTTTCCCGAGCAGCACGTTGCCGCCGTAGTTGGAGCCGATGGAGATGATGGTGTTGTCCTGCGGGAAATGCGCGATGTAACGGCGCTCGGGGTTGACATCGAGCATGCTGTGCAGGCCCTTGGTGAATTTACCCTCCGTGCCGAGTTGATCCCACGCGACCTGCCCCATGCGCGTCATGATGCGCATGCTCAGCACGACGTAGAGCGAGTCGGTCAGCTCCACGCCGATCTTCGAGAAGGGCGAGCCGGGAATGCCCATGAGATACGGCACGACGTACATCGTGCGGCCCTGCATCGCGCCGCGGCACAGGTCGTGGAGCTTCTCGTACATGGCGGCGGGCGCCATCCAGTGGTTGGTCGGACCGGCGGCGTCGGGCGTGCGCGTGCAGATGAACGTGCGGTCCTCGACCCGCGCGACATCGTTGGGATTGGAGCGGTGCAAATAGCAGCCGGGGAGCTTTTGCTCGTTGAGTTTGATGAGGATGCCGGTCTCGACGGCCTGCTGCGTCAGCCGTTCCTTCTCCGCCTCGCTGCCGTCGCACCAGACCACCTGGTCCGGCTGGCAAAGCGCGGCCATTTCCTCCACCCAGGCAAGAACGCCTTCGTGCCTGGTGCCGGCTGCTGCGGTAGCGGGGACGTTGGTCATTCCGAAGTCTAGGCCGAGGCTGAGAGGATGCCAAGGTTCGGTAGTGTCCTAATTTGAAGTTTCCTTCCTGTAGGCTCGCGTCACCTCCGGGCGTTTGCTAAATTGGGAAAAGTCAGGTTTATGGAAATGGACACGCCCGCAAGCACCGCTGATGATCCTGCTCCGGAGAGGAGTGCGCTATTTGCTGCCTTGGGATTTAGTTGGGAACCCGTAACCCTGCCCGTTGCTGAGCCCGATAAGCCCCGAGCACTTTTCCGTCTGGGAAAGCTTTATTCTGAACTGGTCTACGACATTGTTCACCTTGAGGGAAACGCTTACACTTTCCCGGAAATCCAAACTCTGCTGGATGGAATCACCGTGGGCGGGCGAACGATCAGCGACACGGAACAAATACTCAACCAACGCGACTCGCTCAACCTCATGGTTAAATTGGCGAAGGAGGATGGGTTCGCCGTATCCAAGGAAATTTTCTGTGGCTTTAACGAGCTCGCGGCCAGAGGAGAGGCCTTGGTAACTGGGGCATTTCGCACCAGTGGCGTAGGTATTGGCGGTACCGAGTGGAAACCACCTCCGTCTGAAAAACTCGACGATATCTTTAACCAGGGGGTGAAGGAGCTGGCCCAGTTACAAAACCCTCTTGAGAAAGGCATCGCCTTCTTCCTTTTTGGCGCTAGAAACCAGTTCTTCTTCGACGGTAACAAGCGCAGCTCCCGTTTGATGATGAACAGCATTCTTCTGAACGCTGGGCAGGATATAATCACTGTTCCTGCGAAGAAGAGACAAGACTTTAACGCTAAGATGGTTGATTTTTACACGCAGGGAAATGCTACCAGCATGATGGAATTTCTCGGAAGCCTGCAGATCAAAAGCAGATTCGAGTCATAGGTCGAGCTGTCTCTCCTTGAGGTCAAATAGTAATCAAATCCAAATTAGGACACGACACGGGGTCGCGCTCACTTGGCTTTTCTGCGCATGGGTGATTGGGATGCTGGCCGTTGAAAAAGGACGGCCATTTGCCTTTGGATTTATGCTGAGTCTTTTCCTTTCGCCGTTCCTTGGCATGCCGATCCTGCTCCTGTTAAAAAACAAGTAGCTTGATTTCAAATTAGGACAATACCGATACGACAAGGCCTTTGCTTTTGCGGCAACCTTTGCTTTGTTGTTCGCCGCAATGCACGAATATCTGCAAGTTTTGGGCGAGGTTTTGCCGCTGTTTCTCATCATGGCCGTCGGTGCGGTCGTGCGACGTCTGGGGATTCTCGATGAAGAAGCCGACCGCAGCATTCTCAATCTCTGCGTCCACCTGCTGCTTCCGTGCCTGATTCTCGACCACCTCATCGCCAGCAAAGCGCTGCGCGAACCGGGTAATTTGCTTTTGAGTCCGCTCGTTGGCTTCGTGGCCACGGTGGGCTCGTTGTTCCTGGCGGGCTTGGTCGGGCGGTTGGCGCGGCTGGAGCCGAACGCGGCGCGCACCTTTCGCTTCATCGCCGGCATCTATAACAATGGTTACATCCCGGTGCCGCTGGTTGCGGCGCTTTATGGTTCCAGCGCGCTCACCATTCTCTTTCTTTACAACCTCGGTACGGAGACGGCGTTTTGGACCATGGGTTTCGCACCGTTCATGGGCCACTCGCCGTTGCGCGACTGGCGGCGCGCCCTGACGACGCCGGTGCGCGCGATCATTCTCGGCGTGACCATCAATCTCGTTACGGCGGCCTTCGGCCTGGTGCTCGACGACACCACGCTGTCCACGGTGGTGTGGGGCTGGCCGGTGAAAATCGTCCTCGAGGCGGTGAAGCAGATCGGCCTTTGCTCCATTCCCGTGGCGCTGCTGGTGATCGGAGCGACCATGGCGGATTTTTGGAACGAGTTTCGCGCCTCGGCGGGTGCGGGCGTGATGGCGCTGGCGATTATCGTGCGGAACCTGGTCTGCCCGCTGGGCTTCGTCCTGCTGGCCATGGCGCTGCCGGTGTCGCGCGAGCTGAAAGAGACGCTCGTGGTGCAGGCGGCCATGCCGGCGGGTTTGTTTCCGCTTCTGCTCGCCCGGCACAATGGCGGGAGCACGCCGGTGGCCTTGCAGGTGATTTTCTCCACCTCAGCGATGGCGCTGATTACTCTTCCGCTGTGGATTCACTTCGGGATGAAGCTGCTGGGAAATTAGGGACGCGCGTCTCTGCGTGTCCCCGGCAGACCGTCGCTACCAGTTGCGAATCGGAATATCCAGCGCCAGCGCGGTGAGCATGAGCGGCAGATAAATGATCGAGGTGAGGAAGAGCGCGCGGGCGTGTGGGCGATCCGGCCGGCGCGCGAAGCGAACGGCCATCGCGATGAAGACGAGGGAGAGAATCGTGGCCACGACGGCGTAGAAGATGCCGGAATGGCCGATGAGGGACGGGAGCAGGCTGACCGGCAGCAGCACCAGCGCGGAGACCACGGCATGAATAGCCGTGCGGTGCCCGGTCGAATCATCGGTGGAGACCATGCGCAGGCCCGCGCTGCGGTAGTCGTCGCGATACATCCAGGCAATCGCGTAAAAGTGCGGCAGTTGCCAGCAGGCAAGCAGGGCGAAAAGCGTCCAGCCTTCGACGTTGAGGCTGCCGGTTGCGGCGGTCGCGCCGATGAGCGGCGGCAGCGCGCCGGGGATGGCCCCGACCAGCGTGTTGACTTCGGAGACGCGCTTGAGCGGCGTGTAGATGAAAGCGTAGATGATGAGCGTGAGCGCGGAGAGCAGCGCGGTCAGGCCATTGACGAACCAGGCCAGCTCGAAGAGGCCGATGGCCCCCAGCACGCAGCCGGCCATCACGGTCTCGCCCAGCGGCAGGCGGTGCGTGACAAAAGGGCGCGTCTGGGTGCGGGACATGAGCGCATCGGTATCGCGCTCGAGGGCCTGGTTGATGATCGACGAGCAAATGGCCACCAGGGCCGTGCCCACCAGCGTGTTCAGCAGCGTGGCCCAACTGAAGGTGCCCTGGTGCGCGAGGCAGAAGCCGGCCAGGGTGGTGAGCAGGACCATCACGGTCAGCCGCGCCTTGGTCAGCTCGGAAAGATCATCCCCCAGCGTCAGTTCGCGCGTGGGCAGGACACGCGGATTAACCAGCGGAGGTTCGCTGGTGCGGGCAAGGGAAGCGGCACCGGGATTCACGCGGCACTCTTTCTGACAAGTTCCGCGCGCGATTGCAAACGCCAACTGAGCGCGGTCAGCAGCGCGCCCACGACAAGGGTCAGCGCGCCAACGGCCACATGCGCGGTGGCAATGTCAGCCGCCTTGTTCGTCCAGATCGTGCACGCGCCGAGGCAAAACTGGACAAAAACGAGGCCCACCCACGCCGCGCTCCAGCGGCGCAGGATTGGTGCGGTCCCGGGCGTCAGCCACATCCCGGCGGCGGCGGCCAGGATGCCCACGGTGATGAGCACCGCGCCAACCCGGTGGGCCATCTGGATATTGATGTAAAGAGGACTGGTGGCGTACTCGTTTTGGCTCAGGCGCATCTGATTGTAGGCCTCGACCGAGGCCGGATCGGTCTTGGGCCACACCTGGCCATAGGCGAGGGGGAAATCGTTGATGGAAAGACCCGCGTGCTCGTGGCGCATGGTGGCACCAAGCAGAAGCTGGCAGAAGATCAGGCCGCAGATGACCAGCGCGCGACCGGTCCATTTCGGTGCGGTGGATTCGGTCCGTTGTTCAATCCACCAGCGCGAAGTGAACAGGCCGATCAGCGACACGCTGACGAAGAGCAGTTGCGCCAGCGCACCGTGCAGGATGCCAAGCTGGTCCTCGCTCAGCCTGACGCGCAGGCCGCCGATGGTGGCTTCCAATATGATAAAGAGCGGGACCACCCCGCCCATCCAGCGCAGCCAGACGCGTTCCTGGAATAAGAGTGAGATGGCCAGGATGGTCATCAGGATGCCGATACCGAAGGCCACGAGCCGGTGCGAGTGCTCATAGAAAATCCCTCCCACCCAATCCTGCCACGGGAAGAAGAACATATTGTAGCCGTAGGTGTTGGGCCAATCGGGCACCGACATCCCGGCATTTTTGCTGGTGACGAGGCCGCCGATGCAAATGAGGAAAAGAATCGCCCCGGCGCAGAAGCACGCGAACCGGTGCAGCGGCCAGCGATAGCGCGGGCGTGTCCGGTCCGACGGGAAGCGATGGTTGGGCGAGGGGGCGTGCATGCGAGCGTCTGCCACTATCCGTAGCGTGGGAGGCGGTGTCAAACGGTAGTTGCTGCCGTCGCAGCGATAGTAAGGTTGGTTTCTCCGGGCGAGATGGCCTTATAGACCGGAAGCGGGGCCCTTTTGGCTTGGTTACGCCTGCCAATCCGGCGATGATGCCGGCTGGTCATGACTGCCCAGCCGAAACCGTCCCCGGAGGCCGTGCGCCGTGCCGCGATCAAACTCCGGCGCCAGACGTCGACCTTCTGGATGGCGGTGCACCTGCTGGGGTCGCTGAACGTGGCGGTGATTTTGCTGGCGACCATCGCCGCCATGATCGCCTTCGCCACGATCATGGAATCGCGCTTCGACACCGCCGTGGCGCGGTACTACATCTACGACAACCCGCTCTTCACGCTTTGGCTGGTGGTCCTGGCGCTCAATTTGTTCTGCGCGGCGCTCACGCGCTGGCCGTGGCAGCAGAAGCATGTCGGTTTTGTCGTCACGCACGCCGGCATCATTCTCATGCTCACCGGCGCGATGGTGGGCCGCGCGTGGGGTTTCGAGGCCTACGTGACGCTCGACAAAACCAAGCCGCCGGAACGCCAGCTCATCACCAAGGACACGGTGCTGACCGTGGGAACATCCGAAGGCTTGCGCGGGGAAATTCCGTTCGACACCGAGATGCGTCCGCCGACGGAGGCGCGCCCCTTCACGCTGCCGCTGGAGCACTCACCGCTCAAGCTCGTGGTGGACCGCGCGACCGACAAGCTCGCGCCGGACGACTCGCTGCGGGCCACGGAGGACACCGATGCGCCGCCCGGCATCGCGCTCCACTTCGTCAATGCCGGCATGAACCAAAACGTCCCGGCGAACCTGTTGCTCGATGACACCGGCAGCGTGTTCAATTTCTTCGGCATGGCCAAGGTCACCCTGGTCAACGCGCTCGACGAGACCCACCTGATCGCACCGGCCAAGCCGAGCGAACCACCCGCGCCCGCGGCCGCATCGCGCGACGACACACCCTTCCACGAGACGCAGGTGGTCTTTGCCAACAGCCCGCAGTCCTCCATCGTCGATACCGACAGCGACGCGCGCTGCGGGTATAGTGTGATCCTCTCGCCGATTCCCGGCCGGCCGGCCGATTATGCGGCGACCGTGACCGGCCCCTCCGGCGCGAGCAAGACGCTGCCGGTGAAGGACGCGGGCAAGGGTTGGACGAACCTGCTGGGTGATGGCGACCCGATCATGTTTCGCGTGGCCAAGTACTGGCCGGACTTCGCCATGAAGGACGGCGTGCCGGTTTCGCGCTCGGACCAGCCGCGTCATCCGGTTGTGTTGGTGCAAATCACCGGCCCGAGCAAACTGCTGCCGCCCGTGGTGCCGAAACCGGCCGCGTCGCCGGGGCCCCAGGCGCCACCGATGCCGAAGGGCCTGGCCATGCGCATCGCGCCCGCGAAGGAACCGGGGCACATCGTTTACGAAATGGAGCGCGAAGGGAAAATCGAGGCGCGCGGCGTCGCGGCGCAGGGCGACACGATTCACCTTGGCTGGTCGAAGTGGGAGGCGAAGATCGATGCCGTCTTGCCGCACGCGGAGCTGCATCGGGAGATGAAGGAATTGGCGGGCGAGGTCTCGCCCATGATGGCGGCGTCGCTGCGGCCGGGCCTGCGCGCGCATCTCGTCGCGCCGGATGGCACGAGCGGGCCGGCGGAGTGGATACCCTCGGGCTCGGCGCGCGAGCTTTTCGCCGGGCACGATTTCGCGTGGATCGGCTTCGGCCAGCGAGTGATTCCGCTCACGTTCACGATCACGCTCGAAGATTTTCAAGTGCCGCGCGACGAGGGCACGGAAACGCCGTCGAACTACATCAGCTCGCTGCGTTTCGACGAGCCGGCGACCGCGCGCATGGTGCGCGGCACGGCCAGCATGAATGAACCGGCGATGTTCCCCGGCGATTTCTGGCGCTCGCTCCTCGGCTGGAACTACAAGTTCTCGCAGGCGAACTGGAACCCGGACAACCTGAACGAAACGACGCTGCAGGTGCTGTATGATCCCGGCTGGCCGTTCAAGTGGACCGGCTCACTCGGCATCTGTATCGGCATTGCGCTGATGTTTTATTTCATGCCGAAGCGCTCCGCTGCCGAGCGCGGCGAACGCGAAGACGACGAAGAGGAAATAGCCGCAAAAGAACGCAAAGAGGCCATGCGATCCGTGTAGCGGAGCGTTAAACCGACGGGACATCCCGGTCTTTGCAGATTTTCCGGGCCAAAATGTCCTTAACTTCGTTGTGCCGCGGAACAGTCGGGCGGCGGTTCTTCGACGGATTTCCCCAGCGCTTCCTGCAAAATCGTTTTCAGCGATGCCAGCAACTGTTTTTTCGTTTTCTCCTGGGCATGTACGCCGGGAACTTCTTCGATCCAGCCTATCCAGAAATTCCCGTCCTTCTTGTAGATGGCCGTGTAGGAATTGGCGGATGCCATGATCGGCTTTTCAAGCGGCAATAAGTCAGTGTCAAGCCATGAGCGGGCACGAATAGGGTTTCCTGACTGGGAGACATGAGGTATTTTAAGCCGCTCCATGAAACGATTAGCCGTTAGTTTGGCCCTCATTCTGTCCAGCGTTTTGGTTCTTTGCGCGGATAACGTCCCACTGGATACGAACGCGCTGGCGACGCTGGCGGTGCAGGACCACGGGCGCAAAAAGCCGTTCACGACCTTTGCGCACGAGATGCTGCTCGCGCTAAGCGGCCATGCCACGTACACGCTCGACAAGGCCGACGGCACGAAGACAGCGCTTTCACCCGAGGAAGTCGTGCTTGATCTCTGGTTCAAGCCCGATGGCTGGGACGACAAGCCGCTCATCATGATCAATTTTCTCGAGCTGAAACAGAAGCTCGGGCTGGAAGCGGACAAGAAGCTCTTTTCGTTCAACGAGCTCATCGGCAAGCAGGCGCTGATGGACATGTTTACCGAGGCGCAAAAGGCGCGCCAGGCGGGCAAGGGCGACACGCTGCCCGCGTATTTGAAGGAAGCCGAGGCGCTCGGCCAGCGGTTGCAGCTTTTTCGCGATCTGGTGCAGGGACAAAAGGAGACGGTTGTGCCGAATACCAAGTCCGAGAACGCAACATGGTTTCCCGTCTCTTCCCAGGATAGCAGCGCTGGCCTGAATTATTTGCGTGGAGAGGCAAGTACTTCGTTTATGTCGTGGATGCAGGATTGGGCCGATGGCGATACCGCGAAGTTCAACGCGCAGACGCCTGCTGTGGTGGAGGCGCTACGTGCCATCGCCCCGCAGTTCTACCCCAGCGCGTCGTCGCTTCAATTCGAGCACACCTACATGGTGGTCGATCCCTTCCTGTGGGCGTGGATCATCTACTTCACCGCTCTGCTCGTGCTGTTGCTGACGGCGATTTGGGCGCGGCACGCGGGCTATCTCGCGGGCTGGGCGCTGGTCGTCCTCGGCATGAGTTTCGAGATTTACGGCTTCGCCAGCCGCATCATCATCTCCGGCCGTCCGCCCGTGACTGACCTCTACGAAACGGTGATCTGGGTCTCGTTCGTGGGCATGGTCTTCGCGGTGATCCTCGAGGCCGTTTACCGGAAGCGTTACTTCCTCTACGCGGGGTTGCCCGCGGCGATTCTCACGCTCATCGTGGCCGATTCCGACTCAACCATCCTGGATGCCTCGATCAATCCGTTGACCGCCGTTCTGCGCAACAACATGTGGCTGACCATCCACGTCCTCACCATCGTTTCGAGCTACGCGGCGTTTCTCCTGACCGCCGTGCTCGGCCACATCGCCCTGACGATGACGTTCTGGGGCAAGCGCTTCGCAAAGGCGCAGGCCGAGGTGCATTTCTATATCTACCGCGCGATGCAGATCGGCATCCTGTTGCTCGCCACCGGTACGATCCTCGGCGGCGTGTGGGCCAATTACTCGTGGGGCCGCTTCTGGGGCTGGGACCCGAAGGAGACCTGGGCGCTCATCACGCTGCTCTGCTATCTCGCCCTGGTGCACGGGCGTCTGGCGGGGTGGTGGCGTGGCTTTGGGCTGGCGATCGGCTCGGTCGTCTGCTTCCTGTCGGTGATGATGTCGTGGTACGGGGTGAACTTCATTCTCGGCCAGAACGGCAAGAGCCTGCACAGCTACGGGCTGAGCACCGGCGGCCTCGGTTATGCCAGTGGCTTCGCCGGCGTCGAGCTGGCTTTTGTCGCCGTGGTGATTTGGTGGAACCGGCGTTATGCGCCGGCCCGCGCGGCTCGCACTTCGCTCCAGGGTTCCGGCCTCGAGGCCCATCCCGCGCCCGCGCCAAGGCCGTTGTGACCGTGCATTAAGGCCCGCAGGGCAGGCAAAAACGATCAACCAGAAAATTTTTTAGGAGATATAGGCTCCGCAGTCTATACAAGGCTAACGCCTTTTTGGGAATCGTGCGATAATGCCCGGCATGATAGCTGAGATCCCCGCTGATGACCGCTTCCCCAAGTCCGTCATCCCGAGCCCGGCGCACGCTCGTGGGGCAGGGTCCGTCCGTCGCGCCCGAGAAAATCGGGCGCACCGGATCCTGCGGCCCGTGTGCTTGCTTTCGCCCGGGATGACGACACCCGCGATTTTCCAATTCCCACACGCTCCACACGCTCCACACGCTCCACACGGTTATTTTTTTATTTGCGAAAGCGCCTAAACCATCATGAAAGTTTTGCATCCGAGCGAGGCTTCCCTAATCTGCCGCCTATGAGCTCACCCGTCCGCGATTTCATCACGCACCACTATCGCCACTTCAACGCCGCCGCGCTGGTGGATGCCGCCAAGGGCTACGAGGCGCACCTGGCCAGGGGCGGGAAGATGTTCGTCACGCTGGCCGGGGCGATGAGCACGGCGGAGCTTGGCGTTTCCCTCGCGGAAATGATCCGGCAGGACAAGGTCCACGCCATCTGCTGCACCGGGGCGAACCTCGAGGAGGATGTCTTCAATCTCGTCGCGCACGACTTCTACGAGCGCGTGCCGAACTACCGCGATCTGACGCCCGCCGACGAACAGGCGCTGCTTGATCGCCACATGAACCGCGTCACCGACACCTGCATCCCGGAGATGGAAGCGATGCGGCGCATCGAAAGCGCGGTGCTGGACGAATGGGTGAAGGCGGATAAGGCCGGGGAATGCTACTTCCCGCACCAGTTCATGTACAAGATCCTGGCCTCGGGCGTGCTGAAGAAGGAGTACCAGATCGACCCGAAGAACTCCTGGCTGCTCGCGGCGATGGAGAAGAACCTGCCGATGTTCGTGCCCGGCTGGGAGGACGCGACCTTGGGCAACATGTACGCGGGCCATGTCATTTCCGGCGACGTGAAGAAGGTGCACACCGTGCGCACCGGCATCGAATACATGATGGAGCTGGCCGAGTGGTACACGACGACCTCGGCGGTAAGCTCGATTGGCTTCTTCCAGATTGGCGGCGGCATTGCGGGCGACTTCCCCATCTGCGTCGTGCCCATGCTGCACCAGGATTTGCAGCGGGACCATGTGCCGCTCTGGGGCTACTTCTGCCAGATCAGCGACTCGACCACGAGCTACGGTTCCTACTCGGGCGCGGTGCCGAATGAGAAGATTACGTGGGGCAAGCTGGGCATCGACACGCCGAAGTACATCATCGAGTCGGATGCATCCATCGTGGCCCCGCTGATCTTCGCCTATCTGCTGAAGTGGTAGGCGCGCTGGGCGGTTGTTAGACCGAGTTCACAGTCCGTAAGCTTGTTCCAATTACCGTCATGCGATTGTCGCTTTGATTTACTAGCAATATTACTGGCAAACGCTTAGTATGGGCCCATTGGATGATCGAAAAATGAAAAAACTTACCCTATCTCTTGCACTCGCGGTGGTCCTGCCGGGCATGGTCTTCGCGCAATCCTCTCCCGATTGGGTGGTTAGCGCGGGCGGCAATACGGCTTCTGTGCCGTTGACCTCGGAGGGGAGTGGCATCTGGGGCGCTTCGCCGGGGACTGATATCAGTCTTGGCAATGGTATCACGTTCACGTTGAACAGCATCGAGGTCGAAGCCGATCCCTACATCTTCTATTCCTATAGCGTCCAGAATACCGGTACCAGCACGATCCTCTACACGGCATCCATTCCCGCCGTTCCTTCCGCTCTGCCCGCCGGTTCCTACCAAGTCACCTCCTCGCTCGGCATCAGCCTGACGGATGCGAATCCAGGTTCCGCCGTCTCGATCTCGCCCGCGTCCGGTTCCATCCAGCAGGGCCTGATCGGTGGCAGCGATGCCGGGGTTGACCTCGGTTTGAGCACGGTGACCAATGGCACCTTTGGCGCCACCATCAGCACGACCTACAGTGGTGGCCCGTCCCTCTACACAACCACGGGCCCGTCTTCCAACATCAGCGTCACGGAGAGCTTCGATCTCAGCCCCGGCGCGAGCGTGGGCCTTTCCGGCTTCTTCAATGTCGAGGCGGCCCCCGAGCCATCCTCCTGGTGTCTGGGCATCGTGGCTCTCCTGGCCTTTGCCGTTGTCCGCCGCCTCCGCGCGCGGAGCTGATTGTCCGACCGCCGGCCATCGGCGGCTGAGTCGCGTTCCTGCCTTAAAATCCCGGCAAGCCGCCCATGCCTGCGGGCATAAGCTTGCCCAGTTCCTTCGCGGCATCGGCCTTGCCCTTCTCGATCGCCTCGCGCACGGCGGTGACGATGAGGTCCTCGAGCATCTCGGCGTCGCCATCCTTCAGCAGGGCGGGTTCGATCTTCAGACTGACGAGAGAGCCTTCGCCCGACGCGACCGCCTTCACCTGGCCGCCGGCCGCCTCGGCTTCGTAATGGCGTGCGGCCAGTTCGGCTTGAATCTTGGACATCCGGGCCTGCATTTCCTGGGCTTGCTTCAGCATCTTGGCGACGTTCATGGGATTTTTTCCTCGGGGTTACTTGTGAGTGGGGGAGACAATTTTGGCTTCGAAAAGCTTGAGCGCGTTCTGGATGACCGGGTCATTCACGAACGCTTCCTGGGTCAGGCTCGGTGGCGGGGGCGCGGGCTTGCCGGGCGCGGCGGGAGCGACCGGCGCGCTGGCGCTGGGAGCGGGGGCGTTGGCCGGGTCCGCGATCTTGTAGACGATGCTGATCCGGGCCCCGAGCTTTTCATCAAGCGAGCGTTCGAGCACCTCCAGGTTCCGGGGGCTGCGCAGATAATGGATCTTCTTCTCGAGGGCAGTGGGGATGAGCACCTCGATCTGCCCGGCCTTCACCGAGTGGAAGGTCACCGCGCGGATCGTATCGGCTTCCAGCGGGTTTTTCGAGGCGAAGTTCTCGACGGCATGTTTCCAGGCGGCCTCGGCGGCGGCGGAGGTGATGCCGGCCGGTGCGCTGGGAAGCGCAGGCGCGGAGGGCGCGGCTTTGGCCGCGACAGGGGCCGGCGTTGGCGCGGCGCTGGGAGCAGCGGCCACCGGCAGATTGACGCTTGGGGGCGGCTTCGCCAGCGGCGGCGCAGAGGGCGCTCCGCCAAGAGATTCGAGGATGCTCTCGAGCGAAACCCTTTCGCGCAACTGGCTCATCTGGATGAGCGCGACCTCGAAGACAACGTCCTTGGCCAGCGCGTAGCGCAGCCGGCTTTCGAGATGGCTCAGCTCCTCGAGAATGCCGAGCGCGGCGCTGCGCGTGATCAGCGGTGCGACCTCGGCGAGCACGTCTTTCTCCGGCGTGGAGATCTCGCCCTCGAGCGCGGCGGGCGAGACCTGGTAGATCACGAGATTGCGGAAGAAGCCGAGCAAATCCTGGCTGAGTTTGCCGAGGTCCTTGCCCGCGGCGGCGAGTTCCCGCGCCGACTTGAGCACGGCCCCGACATCGCCCTGCGCCAGCGCGCGTCCGAGCGCCGCGACCGGCGCGAAGCCGGTGAGGCCGAAGAGCGAGAGCACGTCGGCCTCGGACACCCGGTCGCCGTAGAAGCTGATGGCTTGGTCCAAGGCCGACTCGGCGTCGCGCATGCCGCCCTCGGCGTAGCGGGCGATGGCATCGAGCGCGGCCGGTTCCGCGGCGACCTTCTCCAGCTCGCAAATGTGGGCGAGATGGG
>Ga0116226_10004041_pt1 | contig 12952 bp, 6 predicted proteins | sample S1TSphfallax_FD_89692 | JGI IMG/M metagenome (GOLD analysis project Ga0116226, IMG submission 89692) | Host-associated microbial communities from peat moss isolated from Minnesota, USA - S1T2_Fa - Sphagnum fallax MG | ecosystem: Host-associated > Plants > Peat moss > Unclassified | place: USA... | reverse complement strand
ACAATTTTTAAAACATTTATGTTTTTGTGAATCTTATGTGCACCTAACTAATGTTTGTGTTTATATGAACTTAACTTGTTATGTAAAGGCATTTGTTGTGACACGTGTAAATTTTCATTTTAAAAATACCAAATTCCTTGAAGGGGAACAAGTTTTAATTGTACAAATTACAATTTAAAAATTAATTTTCCTTTATTTAAAGACCTAAATTTGGCATTTGATTTAATTATTTAAAACAAGTGAATAAATTTTGCAAAAATAATGTCAATTTTTAAATGGTGGAATAACATGGAAACATTAAGTTAAACAAAAAGAAATTTTTTAAAGAACTTTTAACAATGTACATGATAACAATGGAAAGAAATGAAAAACAATAATTATAAAACTTGTTATAATTGCATGAATGATTGTATAGTGAACACATGGGGAACATATGATAGAACAAGTGTAAATTAAATCAAAACATATATTAACATAACATGAAATAAACACATGTGGTCAAAAATGCAAATCTTCAATCCTTTTTACGAGCCCAAGTTTTGACAGCAAGTTCAAATTCAATGCCTCATGCCAAACATGATCCTCTAATTCATAAACACCCTCTCCACAATTTAGTCCTTAAACGTGCAAGAGAATATTCTCAAACAACACGTGCTTTAGCATCATTTTCTCCTACACCCACATCTTTTGACTCCACCTTAACTTTCATTGCTTTAGATCCTAAATCAAATTTTTTTTCTTATTTTTTTTGGAAAACTATGAACTAGACCAAGACCTTGAACTTTCATCTTATTATTTCAAGCTAACATTCCAACACATGCCAAATTTATCTATAAGTGGTCCTTTTGGGATGGTTTTTGAACATCTCCAAAACTACTTTCACCCCAAATATTCGATGAGTGGATTCCCACAATTGTTTCAACTTTGTTCTCATATCGCACAGTCCATGTTGAATTGCACATATCCTTGGGGCAACCCACCTCTTAGCCATGACCAAGCCCTTAGGTGGAATTTGTCCCATTGTTGTAAGGGAAATGTTGTTTTAATTCACAAGCATTGTTTTTATACCTTCAATTTCACAATGATTTTGTAACACATTTCTCCCCACACCAATTCATAGTAGAAACCAAAGGTGGATGTGAAATAATAATCCATGGCATGAGGTGCACTTTGGACTTTCAACCTAATTGGGTTGCTATCTAATTGGACATCACGAATGTCTTCAATTCAATGTCAAAAAAGGTCATATTTCAAAAACTTCATGGAGGAAGTGGGGACGTCATGCAACTCATCCCCTTTGTTCATGCATTCTATGCATTTGAGTTTCCCCTATTTTATAATCACCATAATCATAAAGGTGATGTCACAATCATCCCCTTTACCATGGGAACCCATCAAGGTGACCCTTCGGGAAGGGCATTGTTCACATTAACCCATTTTTAGGCTTTGTGTTTTATAACCAATCATTTTTTTTCTTGTCTATTTCCATCCATTGTAAATGGCACTCACGTTATCAACCCCACTTCCATTATATCCTTTACACAGGAACATTTTTATACTAAACTCCATGCAATAGGTCTTTCTATCCAACTTTTTTAATGTGTTGCATGGTCCCCTTCTACCTTGTCACCTAACTTTGATACCTTATCCTAGCTTAACACACCATCCGAAATAATTAGAGTTTTAGGGGTTCCATTAAACACTCATTCAAATCATCTTTCATCCGCTATACCTTATTAAAATATTTTTGGCATGTTGACCTTCTCCCCAGATTAGGTGATGTTCAAATAACATTTGGAATTCTAATTCATTGTTACCTGCAACGACCATTGTATCTATTACATTGCACACCACCTTCTCATGCCTTCATAGATACCTTTTTTTCCTTTGACTTTTCCCTCCTTCAAATGTTTAAATGCCTGTTGGATCCAAAAGCTTTTAATAGCCCTAAAGGACCTTTAACCCATAAACAAGCCTCTCTCCAATAGTTTTAAATGGCATCGGCCTCATACCAATAGCCACCATTGCCCTAGTAACCTATTTGGGGAATTGTAATTCCAATCATAATAGTTAGGTTCATGGTCGACCAACATCCCTTTCATCTTGAAGCCTTAACACAAATCAACAACAACACCTTCCTTTTCCAACAACACTTCAAAGCAACATGCAATTTTTTACAACCTCCAACATGAACATGCCTCCTTCCTTTTCAACAACTCATCGAACAACAAATGGTTCATCTTCAAAATTCCATTTCAAAATGTTTGCACCATCATACCTACTCTAACATGCTCTCTAATGGGAGATTTGAAGCCCATCATGTTTGAATTTTATCATGTTCCAACCTTAGGGCAGGTGCTTAGCTTAAGCTTGACTAATCTTCCCAACCTTTTGATTATTTTCCCCAATTTTCTCCATAGTGCTTCGGATGCAACTCGAACTATCACATCCTTCAATTGCGGGCCTCCCCCAATGTGTGCACACATTCCATTGACCCTATGGGTATCCACCTCTTACGTTGCGCCCATGGCAACGAGCGCACAAGGACCCATGATGTAGTTTGCAACACCTTTATTGCCATTATGTGAAATGTTAACTTTCACATGGGATGAAAATAATTACATGCACTTCCCTTAACCACTTTCAATTCCTCTTGTTGACAAGTTGACATTGTGTTCACCAAAAACGAAATCCGCACTTTAGGTAACATTGTCATAGTTGTCCCAATGCATGCATATGTACTTCCATGATCTTGCAGAACTCAAGGATTTGCTACCTCATATGTAATTCAAGCCAAAAAAAAGAGTTGTCACGACCAACACTCCATCAATCAATTCCTCCTTCTAGTAATTGAAGTATTTGGATGTTTACATAAACAAACTGATGTGTTTTTACACAAATGTGCCAATACTACTTGGAGTTTAAAACAGCCAAAGTGCCCTCCCCTTTCTATCTTAGTTATTTTTCTTCATCAAGGAATTTCAATTATGTTATAAAAGATGTAAACATCTTCCATCTTAAATCAAACAATAATAGTAGGCTTAGCTACTTCCTACTTCCACCCTTTCATGACACACCCCCAATCACCATGGTTGACCTATTACAAGTTGTTGGTTGTTGAAATGGAATTTTTTTAACATTTACTTTGTACTAACTTGATGCCCTTTAAATTATCTTTTGTTTTTAAATCCTACATGTACATTTTTTGAATTCTATGTGGTGTGTCTTATTAATAAAGTTTTAGATGGTTTTGATGATGACTTCAATCCCTTCCATAGAAAAAGTCTAGAAATCCCTTGGCCATTCCCATCCTTTGTCAAAAGTATTCATTATAAATCTAGCTACTTGAATTCATTTTCCATTTGCAACAAATTACTTATTTAAATTATAAAAATACAAAAAATATATATGAAAAAATAAATACTTTGAAACAAAAAAAAATTCCAATTTTGTGGATGTAATTGAGGTGATGATTATACATAAGTTAATTTAATTAAAATTTTCAATTAATAAAATATAAAAGGAAAAAAATATACATATATACATATATATTAGCCTAATTAAACTTGTATAAAAATGTGGTAACTTTTTTAATTAAATGATTTTCTATAGATAGCTTCAAAAAATTTAAGCCTACATACAAAGATTTTTATGATACAACATTGCATGTCCCATGTGTCTCCTCCATCATGTGATAATATACATGTGTGTATATTAATTTTACTTTAAGATCAATTTCATAGTGGGAGTTATTTTTCATTCATGCAAATCACTCCATCCATATAGCCAATTCTAGGATTGCATGTATGAAGGCCATTACAAATACAATAGGGATATATCTAGCAGTCTATATATTTAAAAGTGTATTATGGTTTTACTATGGTTATATTTAGGATATTATTGTCAAAAACATGAAATTAAGGAAGGTAAAAAGATTTTTGAAGGACATGAACCAACCATGACAAAACCAAACCTAGTTTTAAAATCCAAATCATGAAGTTTATGAAAACCAAAGATAAAAACACGAAATGTGCAAGACGTAAATTGAAATGAAACTTTAGTATAATAACATGAAAAAAAAAACACAACTATGGTGTAAAATTATACACAAAATTGGTGTTGAATAAACTAAAAGTAACGTGAGGGGAATTTCTTTCATTTGTACATTATTATGGATTTTGCTCGAAGAAATATATCTTAAAAGATTTGAAAATATCTCCAATTAATTCAAAATATCTCAAAAAACTTTCATGGGAAACCTTTCTAATTAAATTTTACATTATGGGTGAACAATGGATGGAATTCATCCACATGGATGAAAAATGGACATTCATAGATGAATTTCATTTAAGATGATATTAACAATGATGTTGAAAATGATGTTGTTAATGATGTTGATAATGATGTTAAACATGATGCTAACACTAAATGTTGTGATGTCATCCATGACATCACCTCTTTTTTTAATAAGTTCCATGAGGATCAACCTTGGGCTTGCTTAGGTATCATTGATGGATTTTTTTCATCTTTTCCATGGCATTTGAATGCAAACATAAAAATGTAAACAATTCAAGATCCTGGTAATAAAAATGGAAAGTCCATAGATTTGTTTTTGGTATATTAAAATTTTAATCTATAATTATTTTATTAATCAATAAAAATGTTAATTACTCATATCTATGATATCACAATTATATTTTTAAATCACATATTTCATATGCATTTAAGTAAATTTTCCAAAAACATAAGTAGATGAAAAACAAAACCATTTTCACATTAATAATGTCTTAAAATTTATTGATATTTTTTTTCCATATATTATAATCATAAAATCAATTTTACAATGTAAAATAACATTTGACTACCCAACTTCAAACACATTGTTATTGAATTAAATTTTATTATAAATTTCCAAACTTTTATTCAACTTACCATCAATTCAATAAAAGCCTTCATGGTTTCATAATGTAGATACTATGAGTCTTCTATCCTATATTATTTAAAATCATATTGAATCTATTTTTTTTGTAGTTGTGTAAAAAACTATATTTTTTTAAAGGAAAACTTTCAACCTTTATTTTATTCTGTTTATTTTACCATGTTTTCACCCATTTGAAAGATGTTTAATTCTCCCATGTGTTTGCTAAATCATAGCCTTACTAATTTATACCTAGATTGTTTTTCCACATGTATATTTCCATGTGGTGTGTCCACATGATGATCATTATCAAAAAAGACCAATGTGAAGGCATTGATCCAATTTTTATTCCAATAATCATTTTCCAATCACCTATAATGAATTACAAATTTGTTATTGATAAATGTTAAGTTAGTAATTGTTTAAATAATTTTTATTGACGTATAGATTTTTTCTGGGACTAAATCACATATGGCAATTTATGTTCATTCATGATTGGAGTGAGAGGTATTGAAGCCTTAGATTTGATCAATATGAAATTGTTAAAACTATAAAATTTATCTGCCATAAATTAAGTGAGGAGAATTAATGGGAAGGGAAAATTTTGACAAATTATATCAGAACAACCTAATGAAATATTTATAAGAAATTGTAGATTGTTGGAAAGTATTCAAATGATACATAAATCTTGCATAAATATGTAGGTGTGGGGTGATAATACAACTTTTATTATATATGGATGAATTTGAAGAAAATTATGTTAGAATCATGTTTTATTTGCAAGATCTTTGAAATATTTCCTTTTGATTTGCTCCTATACTATTATTTGAAACTAAACAACATTTCCATCAAATGAAAAGATAATGATGTGTTGTGATTGGACAACTTTAAGTTTTTGGATTATATGCAATCATGTGATGTAGCTCAAAGACATTTCTATGTGTTCATGATCATGCTTTTAATGTAAAAGCAAAAGTATTTTGGAAAATAAAAAATTAGTTTATGGATGAAAGTGCAAAAGTTTGAATTAGCTCATGAATGGCAAAATGATTGTGAAGGAAATTGCATGTATGTCACAAAATTTTGATGAACATGTAGCTTGTAAGGAAATAACAACACAAATAAAATGTGAGAGTTCTTAACTTTCCACAAAACCCTAACAAAAGTGATGTGGATAGAGGTGATAATGGTCTTGGAAGAAAATTTGCATGTTTGAAAGTTCCACAAATTTGTTGTAAAAATATCAATAAATAATTTATTGAACAACTCATTGATAGCGTTTTTTTTGGTCAACACCATCGTAATTAGAAAGTGAAAGGAAACAATGATTGAAACACACTTGTATTAGCAAGAACAAGTATAGGGTTGATGATAGGGATGTACACAAAGAAAATGCATTGAATTCTTTGAATGCAATTGAATTAAAACAATTTCCTATGTTAGAAATCAACAACATTAAAAACATGAAGAGAAATTGTATTCAAAGTAATAAACTAGAAGTGATCAAACATTAACAATTTGTTATAAAAAACTACCAAATAATCTTTAATGAAATGCACACATAGAATTGGTAGGATGGTATGACTCTAAAACAACCCTCCAACTAACATCCAAAAATTGAGTGAACAAAGTTGAGGCTTTTGGTGTCTTTCCCTTGGGTTTTTTGTGATCAAAGTTGCAAACAAAACTTCAAATCAAAGTAACCCAATGGAATTCCACTAATAATTAAGTTTCGATAGTCCTTTTCCCAATGGTTAAAGTTTTATTTTCAATGAATGTTATTATAAATACTATTTAATTACACACATTGTTTAAAAAATAATTCAGGATATTTCATAAGATTTCACATATGTTGCCTTATGATGACTCACATCCTAATTAACAACTTTTAAGGCTATTTGATGTGGTAAATGTGGACCCAATAAACAATAACATTCTTGTGATCCCATTGAAGTGATAAATATATTGGAAAGGAAATGTCACATGACAATTTTTGTCACAACCACCCCATAATGAAAAATTGTCATTAAATTATTCAAAGTGTTTGGAATTATTATGACGATAATTTTTTTATTGTCATCACCACATTAATGTGAATTGGTTGTGAGAGGAAGAAAGGGATGTGAAAAATCATGATGTTATATTATAAATAAACATCCGTAAGTATCACATGTTCTTGTCATTTTTCTTCATTTGCAAGGAATATTTTTTTTGTAATTGTTCCTTCAAATCTACCATAATCATGCCAGACTCTAGTAGAACTTGAGTTGTACCCAACTATTGACTATAAAAAACTAGCAAAAATAAAACCAAAATTCAAAGCAAATATGAGAATTTGGGCAGTAAAGAATGGGTTGTAGGACTATAAGATTTATGCAATTATGATTTGAATGTTTAATCCATTATAATTTTTAATATGTTGCCATACCCTCCAAAAAACAATATATGGCATGATTGACCCATGAATCACAATTACAAAATACAATGTAAAAGGTAGTTAAACTACTTGTTGAGATCCCATACTAAGTAGAAAACTAATGCTCAACAATGCCATTCATATATGGTGGCCCAAAATTAAAATAGACCATGTGAACAAGGCATATGAATCACCTATATTTGTGTACAACAAAAAAATGGACCCACTAGTTTCAAAGGTGTTTAAAAGCATGGAGGTGGAAGAGGATAAGGCACCTCACAATCCATGAAATAGATGAAGGCACCACACATTTCAATATATCGAAATTTCTTTTGGCCACAATTACATTATGACTTTTTTTTCACACTCTTGTAATGTGTTGATGATAATGGATAATGTCTATTTTTGGGGTAATGAATAATGGATGTTGTGTGAGTGTTGTCTATTCCAATATTCCAAAAATCATTTTGTAAAACATTGTGTGATGTTAGGTGGAAAAATATTAGAAAAACCAAAGCTTCTTGGATGCACTTATTTTGAAAATAACAATTGGTTCAAATGACTTGAATGATAATGTGAAATATTTTTTCATAGACTAATGATTTCAAGAACTAAAGGTTCAAGAAATATTATATGCAACATGACAATAACTTTGAAAATTGCCATGGTGTGGCTATTATTGCCCAAAACTCTTGTATAAAACATCCAATTAACAAAATAAAGGAAGTGAACGAAGACTAACAAAATAACTCATTATACAAAGGTTAGTGATGTTCATAACTAAAACATAACACATTTTGCATGTGATGGATCAAACATCCTAAAGGCACATCACAAAAGGAATGAATCAAACCCACTTTTTTTAATATAACTGAAAATTGTAAGAGGTCAAAAAATCTTGTAATTGTAAAAATTAGCAAAATCACATAGTGAATCTTGAAACTTTACAAATCAAACTAGAAGACAAAAATTAATTCCACCTTTTTATAACTTATGACCTCAAGTTCATCATTGCAACATTTGATATCAAATTTATGGAGTCATTAATATTAGCAAAATCCTTGGCAACTTGTTCAACAAAGCTAAGGTTTTGTTGTATTTTCAACCTCATCTTAAAAAATTGATTGCCAACTCTATTATTAATTTTGAAATATAGAGGTTTTAAATAAACTTCTACCAACCTATATTATTAGTGAAAGGATGCCACATTGTGATGAACTCCTTATTTTGAAAAAGCTCATAGGCAGGCCCCAAGTTGCCAATTGATTGATGATGTATGGGGATCTTTAGGTTATGCTTGAAGATGGGCCCAAGTAAATCTTCAAGCACAAATTTTGCAATCTCAAGATGTACACGTAACCATCCATGGAATTGAATAATTACGTCAATTTCATCTTGGATTATCACTTTTCATTTGGATTTTTGCATGATATGAACTCCAACATAAGATGCACAAAACTTTTTGATGTCCATAATAACATAAAATTAGGTTATGCAAAAAAACACAAATGATAATGAATGTAATAATGGAAATAATCAATGAAATGGAAAATAAAAGGAATGGAAAAACAACTAAGAATAATGTGAAAACCAATGCTAGAAGATGATTAAAAAAATTATGAATAAATAAAAACTATCACATCATGCAAAAGCTAATATATAGATAAAATGGTTTTTAAGTTTCACACATAAAATGTGACAATGATGTTTAAAATTCACAAAAATGAATGAAATAACATTAATTAAGTATATTTAAATGGTGATCAATATTTGTAGTAAAGAATCAATACTCTAATGTGTCCAAGTTCATTACATGTTCCATTAGATTTTGAATGAAATTAAACAAATTTACCATGTGAAATGACCAACCCCTTAATAATCAGGGACCAAATGTTACATATGAGTGGTTTAATAATAATTAATTGAATCCACCAATAGATAATCAAATTCATTAAAAGTCAAATCATTAATAATAAATTTCCCAATTGTTAAATTATCAATAATAAATTCATTGGTAGTTAATTCCAAACTTAAATTAAACACCTAAGAACCTTCACTAAGCTACCTGGCTTAAGTTAGCAATGTAGCCCACTTAGATACCTAATTCACCAACCTAAGGTGTAAATGTGAAGGTTTGAAATCTTCATCTCCTCTCATCACCATGTTTAAAGAGCAAATCATTAACCATTGAACCAATATACAAATGAATGATATATTTTTGTCATCACATATGTTTTTATGCACATTTTCTTTTACCTCGAACTATTATTGGCAATTTTTGGCTATTATACCATAGGTTATTTTAAATTATCGTATCATAGACTATTGTTGGTTCTTCTATTGTAAACTATTGTTCACTATTCTAGGCGATTTACCATAGGTTATTATTGGTTATTCTATCAAGGCTATTATTAATTATTTTATATTATCTACCATTGGCTATTTTGGGTTATTTTAGGTTATTTTACCCTATTTTTGGCTATTATATATTATATTATTATTAGTTATTTTAGGTTATTTTATCTTAAATTATTGTTTGTTATTTTAGGTTATTTTACCCTAGGCTAGTTTTGGTTTTCATATCTTAAGTTATTGTTGGTTATTATAGGTTATTTTACTTTAAGCTAGTTTTGACTATTGTATCTTAGGTTATTATTGGGTATTCTAGGTTATTTTACCTTAGGTTATTTTTGGTTATTTTATTCTAAATTATTGTTGGTTATTCTAAATTATTTTACCCTTGGATATTTTTTTGTTATTATATTTTAAGCCATTGTTGGCTATTCTAAACTATTTTACCTTAGGATATTTTTGGTTATTATATCCTAAGCTATTGTTGTCATTTTAGGTTATTTTATTTGAATTATTATATCCTAAGTTATTATTGGCTATTCCATGTTATTTTACCCTAAAATTTTATTATTATTCTATCATAAATTATTGTTGTCTATTATAAGTTATTTTACCTTTTAAAAATAATAATAATTCTATCATAAACTATTGTTGTTTATTGTAGGTTATTTTACATTGAATTTTTTTGGTTATTTTATCGTAAATTATTGTTGTTTATTCTAAACTATTTTATTTTAATTTATTTTTTGTTATATTTATCATAGGTTATTGTTTGAATTATTATAGGTAGTATACTGTAGATTATTTTTGGTTATTTTATTATAAACCATTGTTGATTATTTTAAACCAATTACCATAAATAATTTTCAGTTATTATATTGTATTTTTATTAGTTATTAGAGGTTTTAAAAATTAATATATCATAAGCTATATGGCTATTATAAGTTTTTTGCCACAACCCTAACCTTGGACTTGCAACCAAGGCAAGGGTTTGCAAAGTTGTGGGCCAAGAGTGAAGCCCAAAAATCACATTTCATGCTCCCAAGCGTGTAAGAAAGTGTGGGGGAATGAACCCCACACTCCTATGTGAGGTTTCATTTTGAGAGTTGGAATCCCAATGCACTTCCAAATTTTCAAAGGGCAATTACAAGGGTCAAATCTCATTCGATTGAAAAGTTCCTTATATCATTAAAAAATTCTTGGAACATAGATGTTTAGAATGGGCTTTCATGACCCATTTGAATACTTAAAACATAAGTTATGGACAAAAGAAGGGTTAGGAGTTAAATTGCCAATTTGACTCCCGACCATTAAAAGTCAAGAATCTCCCTGATTTCATTATGTGTAGGTATTGTGCCACATATGGTTAGAAAGCTCTTGATGAGGGCTATAACTCAACTTCAAACCTCACCTTAATCGGGGGTCTACACACAAAATTATGGGCCCTTCAAAATTGTAGAAGTCCCAATCACAAAAAAATTGGGACTCCGACTTGGGAATCTCGGAACATAATGACATTTGGGTGTTGGCCCCATGACTAAGCACATAAAATAATATAAAGGGGAAGGTGGTGGCTTCCCCTAAGTTTGGGTCGTGCTAAGTTTGTGAGTCTGCGTTTGCCCGTGGTTCGTCCAATGTTGTAACTATGTATTAATAAATTTATTATTTGGTTTGTGCAAGTTTGTGTGAATAATTGACCTACTTATCACCCGTTGTAGTCCCCATCCCATAGTTCTAACACACCCTTTCACCCCGAAATGTTGTGAGCCAAGGAGTGTACCCTAATTCATTATCCTTTCGTTATTTTCACATTTGGACTCGAAGTTGAGTTTATCAAAGAGTTTGGGGGTGCATCATTATTCATCATACATTAATTTTGGCTATTTTAAAAATTATGTTATGGGTTATTATAAGTTATTATTGGTTATTCAATTGTATTATAATATTGGTTATTTTAATCTATTTTATTATAGGCCATTTTTAAATTGTTATTAATTATTTTAAATTATTATAATTTAAGTTATTATTCGTAATTTTATCATATGTTATTTTTAGTTATTTAAAGTTATTATACCACAAATCATTTAAAATTATTGTATAACATTTTATCGCAGGTTATTATTGGTTATTCTATCATAGATCTTTTTTATTATTCTAAATTATTTTATAAATTATTTTATTATTTTATTTTAAATTGTACTACCTTAGGTTATTCCATCTTAAAATATTATATGAAATGTTTTTATATGTCATTTTTCCTATTTCAAGTTATTATGCTTTAGGATAAAATAATTTATAATAACATAAAAAAACTTATAATAAGATAACATATAACCTATGATAACATATAATAACTTAGGATATAATTTATAATAACCGAAATGAATGTAAAATAACATAAGGTATAGTTCAGAGTATTTTAAGGTATTTAAAACAACATAAAAATAAACTTATTTATCATAGTAAATTATAATAGTGAATTATGTCAATTAGTAGTGAAACATGATGTTTGCAAAATAACCTTATAATAAAATAATTTAAACCAAGGTGAAATCATTAAGGTGTAATGAATTTATTTTAATTTTAAAGTCCCATATTGGTTTAGGCCAATGAACTACACCCAACTTTTGTATTTGTTCGTTTTAATAATCAACACTAAGTTCAATGGATGAAACGTGGTTGAAAAAAAAATTGCCAAATTATTCATCCACATCCATCCTTGTGTTGAAAATAATGTTATTTATAATAAATTATAATGAATAATCTAAAATAACCAGTAATAATATAAAATATCCTAAGATGGCATATTTTTAAATTGTCAAAAATAGATTAGGGTGGAATATACTATCTAGGGCAAACCCATCCTTGGGTGGTGTTTCCAACAATCATTTTGAAAGAAATGGTTAATGAACCAAAAGCTGCCAAATCATTTTCTTGGGACCTATCCTTTAAATATTTTCACAACTATAAAATGTTTTTTCTCATTTTTATGAATTACATGCCTTAATATACGGTTTGAAATTTATTTTGGACTTTAAAATATGAATTTTAAAAAAATATTCTTAATAATGATGGCGTCTTTGGAAATCATATTATTTAACTTTGTAAATTCATAAGTAAATTATATTTATTCAACTAATTACCTATTAAAAACTATAAATATTATAATTTAGAAATGGTTTTACAAAAAAAAATTCCCAAATCATGTTTCAAATTTGTGTTCTTAACCAAAACATATAAAGAAATAAACTAATGCATACATTTTT
>Ga0116226_10004040_pt1 | contig 12953 bp, 5 predicted proteins | sample S1TSphfallax_FD_89692 | JGI IMG/M metagenome (GOLD analysis project Ga0116226, IMG submission 89692) | Host-associated microbial communities from peat moss isolated from Minnesota, USA - S1T2_Fa - Sphagnum fallax MG | ecosystem: Host-associated > Plants > Peat moss > Unclassified | place: USA... | reverse complement strand
GCAATGCCCAAAGACTGAATGACATTGAAGATAACTTTAATAAGATGAAATTGTCAGCACATTTGGAAAGGCTTCAATAACCATCATATACTATTTTATCTATTATTCAAAATTCAGATGCAAGGGGGCCAAGAAGGGCCCATGAGTACATACTACAAACGTAAGCATCAACTTTAAGTCAATATAATGTGTGTAGATCAGATGTCATCAGAAGCACCCTAAAACCTCATTTCTCTCGACACAAAGCAGGTAGGTACCTATCCCAGTCTGGGGCTTCAACCCTTGATCCATGGGTTGTCGCCCTAGGTTTAAAGTTGCATGCCTGCCCGGGTTGACAAATGGAGTCGAGTCCAGATATGATAAAAAAGGGCACATGCTCAAGTAGTTGCATTTATGACACATGTGAAATTGTGAGCATGAACATTATACAATTTTTTTTCATATTTGTGAAGTGGGAGTAATAACATATTGGTCAAACTCATCTTTCACCACTAGTAAGTGAATTATGCCAAGTTCATGGCTAACCTAGCTAACTACCTATCACGCATATCGCTTGATAAACATAGAGATGTGTCATGATCCCATTTCTGAAATTTTTCTTCTTCTATGAAACTGGAACATGAAGAGGAACTTAATAGGAAGGTTTGTCATAAAAAATAGGGGCATGAATAAAAGTTTTCATTAGGAGAAAAATGGGTTTTATTAAAATCGTAGGTTTTTTTTTAATGTTGTTTTTTACTTTGTTTCGATAGCATATTTATATTCAATTTGAAAATTCTATGTGATGGCATTTGATTAGACTTACCAAATTAGTTGAGTCCACTCAATTGGGTAAGTGTGTGACATTGACCATTGAATGGAGTTTATAACCTTCAAAAGAATTCATTCTAAAATAACTATAGTTGAGATGTCAACAATGTGATGATGTCATGCCATGTCATGTCATCACCCATGGTCCATAATATGGGTATGTGATGACATGGTTAACACAAGTTGACCATTTGACTATTTGGATGAACCTTGTTTATGGATCAATGAAATAATACAATTTAATGGATGAAATGAGGGATACGTTTACAACTTTCTTCCAAGTTTAATGGAATTTTGTTCCAAATTTATTGAAACTTATATTTTTTGTTCCATTGCATTTCCAATCCATCCTATTTGGTTTCAACTCATGCAACATACTTTCAAGGAACACTTAACAACATTATACACACATATTGATTAAAGTTGTTGTGAAAGCTAGTACAATGACTACAAAATGTTTTACACAAAATGCACATGCCTTGCATTGATACAATAATCTATATTTTTTAGAATTTACTCTCAAACTTCCTTTTTTAACATTGAGTTGCCTTGATTCATGTAGTAATAATGATTCTTTTCTATTAAAAAAAACATTGCATTGACATCTTTTGGAATTATTTATGCATTTGGGTAAAAACTTGTCACTAGGAACCAAAGGTATCACTTTCCAAAAGGACAACAATTACTTTTAGGCCATGGTCTTTTTTTCCCCTTTGTTATGTGGGATCTACCAATTGGTTGATTTCAAACAAGTGTGGGATGAAGTTCATCATGGGTTTTCCGCTTTGTTCCTTAAACCCTAAATGACTATTTGCCACTTCGCTTCATTCTTGTCACTCCCTGCTTCCTCCTAATGAACTCCTCATTCATTACATGCTAGCCATTACACTTTCCAACTTTTCTTGTCATCATCGCATTTTCTTGCTCTCTCATCATTTGTTTCTTTTTATTTGTGCATTGGAAATTAACATGTAATTGTTGCAAGGATTGTGCTATTGTAGACTAAAGCACCAAGCTTCTAAGTCAGCATACCACTAGTGTTCTATGTCCAAGGTTTCTCAACACTTTAAGAATTATGAGAATGTAAATGCATAGATGAAGCTCAAATGTATGATGCACATTGTTGTAGCAAGATTTGATGACCAAATGAACATTTTTTAGGTCATAGTTTCTTGGAGCTTGTTGTACCAAAAGGGTTAAAGGTTCTAGAAAGGTGAACTTAAAGGTTATGATAGTGGTGAATTTTATATTCTATTCCTTTTCCTCATTTGTTTTGGAAAATATTATTTGTAAGTCATCATGTTTTAATCGACCTAAAGAATATAAAAAGTTCATCATAATGAACTTATTTTCTTGGTATTTTGATTTGTATTTGGGTGGAAGTTTGTTTCAAGCAATGGCTATTAAATGTAGGTGGAGGCACCTTGCATTTTAAAAGGGTTAGGATTATATGTATCAATTCAAGAGTTTGGCCTAGTGGAGGTCCATAGGTCTTCAAGAAGCAAGTTGCTTGGAATTGAAATATGGAAGACTATAAAAGGCAAATGAAGATATATCTATTTGCTTGTAATAGGTTGTAGGTTTGTTATATAACTATAAAAGACTATAAAGGTTGTAGGTAATGTTGTATAACCATTTTATATTGTTGGTAGATTTATAATTTGTGTTTTATGTGGTTTGTTTATGTTTTAGTAATTTTTTTTGCATTTTGGAGGTTGGATAAAAGAACTTTAATGGTTAAACTTATAAGGATCTGATTTTTTACAATGATTGGAAGAGAAATCTAAGAAGGTAAAACAAATTTCTATCCTAGCCATAGGTCTAGATTGTCTTGTAATAGAACCTATAAATCCCATAATATGTGGCCATGGGTTGCATCTTCACAATTCTTGAACATCACACATATAGAAGGAACTTTTGTTGGCGCAATCCCATGTCTTTGATACAATTGCATCTTCATAATTCTTGAGCATCACACATTTTGAATGAACCTTTGTTAAGGCATAATCCCATAGTTCTGATACCATTCCATGTTGAAAGATGTACAAAGCCTCATTGTGGCTCCAATTGTTTGTTATAGTATACTACTTTATGAAAAACTTGTTTTAGGTTCTAAAAATGGTGGGAGGAGAAATTGAAGAGAACAAAATGAATATGAAACTGTAAACACAAGTCTCTTGTTGATGTAATCATGGTTGTTAAGGGGATTGGGTGGGAGGGTGATAACTTAGCTGGTAGTTCTTTATGGTCATTGAAGGTGGTTGTAGTTGGGCATGTGGAATAGTTTTCATGTTCTTTTTGAAGTATTCCCTAATGTACATTTTTTATTTATGAGTGTTTGTTTGCATAATTCTACCTTTTTTATATAGCCCATGCCAACAACTCCCACTTCCATGTCCTCGAGTCCATATGTATTACCTTGTTGAGAATCTACAACAATTTATTGATTTGATGTGAACATAGGACCCCATGATGTGCACCTGATATTGAGGATTACAAGCTCTTGATTATGGACTAGAATTGAGCATGATGTTCTTGCTTATGGGTTTCTGAAATCATAGCCGATTCAATTTGACATTTGTTCATAATTAATATTTGCTCCATGTGGTTTGTTCTTTGTTCATGCTTCACATTTTTGTATGTGTTCTTGTGGGTTGGATAAGGAAGCTTTGGCATGAGCTTATTTCATATTCTTGGCAACAATGGTGGTAGAAATCAAAGATGGTACATGAATATAAACCTTGGTTACATTTCTCTTTATGGTGTAAAGTCTAAACACAACCATGTTAGTTAATTACCTAGGGGTGGTTACATCAATATCTAGTCTTTACATTTTTTTTCTTTTCATTATGGTGCACATTTCCACTTCTTCTAGTGGATAATTAAAGTTGCAAAAACTATCACAATAGACACGAGATTTGTATCAAAATTGCTTCAAATGTGATACTTCATTTTGCTTATAAATCCTCCAAACTAATGTTTGGGTTGATTTGATTTTTTAATGGTGCAAGTATAGTTCAATTTCAATTATCTTCAAATCCTTCTACCTAGAAATTCACCAAACTATTGTTTGGGTTGATTTGATTTTTCATGGTGCATGTATAGTTCAATTTCAATTATCTTCAAATCCTTCTACCTAGAAATTCACCAAACTATTGTTTGGGTTGATTTGATTTTTCATGGTGCATGTATAGTTCAATTTCAATTCTTTTCAAATCCTTCTACCTAGAAACTTGCCAAACTATTGTTTAGGTTGATTTGAATTTTCAGTGGTCCATGTATAGTTCAGTTTCAATTATTTTCAAGTCCTTCTACTTGGAAACTTGCCAAATTATTGTTTGGGTTGATTTGATTTTTCAATGGTGTAAATATAGTTTAATTCTAGTTTTGTTCAATGAATCATGTTTGTGGAAAGCTTTTAGGAAATGTGTTCCTTTTAAGGTTGGTCAAAGTTGTGGCACAATTGGATTGATGCGTCACAAATTTTATTACTTGTTGTCAACTTGCTTCTCTAAATGAAAGTAATTGAAAAGAACCATTGGCAACTTGATTAACATACTTATTAAAAAATTGGTGATGGAATTTTATGCAAACTTCATGGGAATATTACGATGTTTGGAATTGCAAGCCACTAGAAACCATCTTCTAAATACATGTAATGATTAAAATTTGTTTCCAACTTGGCAATAGACAATGCTAGGATTTTATGCAAGATTGAATTGTTTCAACAAGTTTCTTTGATGTATAAGTTTAGTCCACATGAGTTCTTTGTGTTACATCTCAATTAGCAAACACGTTTCATGAAGGGTCCTTGTGAAAGCACATAGGAATCATTGGTGAGTAGGATATGTCCTTGCATAGGTGTAGTGATAACCATTTAGGAGTCATTGTCAACAATATTCTTTGATAAAATCACTAGCAATCATTAATCAACAAGCCTAGTCCTTGTCAACTACATGGGAGAATTGGATGAACGCTTTTGAATCATTGTTAAACCACCTTTGAATCATCTGTAAGTAGGTTGAGTCCATATCAAACAACATAGGAGTCATTTGTCAATAGGTAGAGTCCTTGTCAAACCACTTAAGAATCATATGTAATTCTAGATATACACTTGAAGTCCTTGTCAACCACTCAAATTTTTTGGGTAATCATTGATTTTCGTACTCAAACCTATGGTGGTGGTTATATAGTTAAGGTATATTAAAAGTACTATGATTTCCTTTTTAAAGTAGTGAGGGGGCTTGGAAAACACTTTCAGGTTCAACCAAGTAATGAGGTTGGCTGGTCAGTAGTAACATAACCAGCATTGAGTAATTAACACTTCAATCTACAAAATGTAACCTAGCAAGTCCAAGTTTAAGACCAACTCACATGCCAATCTAGCATTGTAGGTTAGCTCAAGTTAAGTTCCTTTTAACTTTAAGCTATTATGTGCGTATGTATGTGTTTCAATGGGCTTTCAACATAGTAATATTGACTAATAATAGTGCTTTGGTGGAGCTAATTTGGACATTCCTCAGAAGTAAATAAGGCCCCTGGGTTGTAGGTTTAACAAGAAGACAAGGAATTTCCTACTCAAGTAAGGTCCTTTCTTATTGTTATGTAACTAGCATTATTATGTGATTTGAGTGTTAATATACACTAAACAAGTTAAAACATTGTTAAGTTTTTACTACTTTTAACTAAATAATCATATGTTATTTTAAAATTGGTTATATGATCTTTTGTTGTTACATTCTGGGTTTGCCTTCCATTTTGTTAAAGCATTAAGAACTTAACATCATGTCTGTCTTTCATGGTGTTTTTAACAAAAAAGTCCTCAATAGATGTTGTGTACGTCCTTCCCAAGCACCCAAACACTATTGACCTACTTGGAAACTTGTTGGTTACACATGAATGATAAGTAAAGGCAATGGTGAAAAAATATTTGCTAGTCTAAGTTTTAAGCCTTGATAATTTGAATTGATTGTAGGAATATAACTTCATTTATAAGTAGGCAAGGTGCTAAAGAAACACATATAAGTCATGGTTGTCAACACTCAAGATCTTTGAAAAATCTTGAACACTTCAAAGGTAGAAATGTGGTTTACAAGCTAATAAATATTGCAATTGGTTCTTGTGTCTTTGTAGGGCAATCATGTGTAAGGAAATTAAACAAGAAAAAGGGTTAGATTAGGGATATCCCGTTAGGAAATTGGCTATTGGTGGACATTAGAAAACAAGATGCTATTTTCTTTCCTGCTATCCAAGAGTTGAATAATACTGGTGAGGATCCCAAATACTTGAATAATGAACATGTCACCATGGAGGAATGCATTGCCTTCTTTGGGGGTTGAAGGAAATTCGAGTTGAAATGTTTAAAATTGAAATTTGAAGATAGGGCAACCATAGAGGAGATCTATTGGAGGGTGTTTGGGACAAGCAGTGTCACAAATAATGAAATACCCACATCCATTGTGTGTGGTTTCATTGCCCAAGGTAAAGGCATTGACATTAATTGGGCAAAGGTAGTTGAATCCACAACAAAAGAGAAGGCACACATAGATGATGCAAAGGGTGGTGGGCATTTAACCACAATGAAGAAAGAACGTGCATCTCATCCTATTAATAGTGGCAACAACATGGATGTCATTGTTGGATAGTTGTGGTCCCAACTGCAATCAATGAAAACATGAGTAGAATATGGCGATAATGTTAATGTTTTTGAGGACAACATTGAATAATTGTCTCCCATTCCTAGGAGGTGTCCCTATGGTGTGTCAAATGAGGACATCATGAAGGTTAGGGAGCTCCTAGAATTAAAAAAGAAGCTTCATTCTATATGCAAATCAAAGATCAAGTCCTTAAATGTTGATCATAAAGTTGCATCCAACAAGTTGTTGGGCATGAAGTTTAACATGGATGATAGGAAGAAATTAGTGGAAGCAGAGGAGGCTAAAGTAGTAAAGGTGGAAAAGGATTTAGCAAAAATACTCGAGCAAGGGCTCCTTGCAGTAGATGCGGTATGTGATCTAATCTTTATCTTACACTATTTGTCCCACTTTACACTTTTCAATTACAATATGCAAGTTATTTGGAAACTTGATTCTTAGGATTTCTATTTATAAATTGAAATAAATCTACAAAGCTTCTGCATAAGGAATTAGGGGTTAAAACTTGGTGGCATGGTTGGATTTCTATGTGCCACGAGTGAAGACTAAAACTTAGGCAGATTGTATTTGAAAACAAGGTTGAACAAACCCAATTAGGGGAAGCAACATACAATGAAGCTCGGGTGGAGGTTGAGACTTTGGAGAGCTCAATTGTAATGGCAAAACTGGAATTAACATAGCTAGCAAATGAATAAAATGCAATTTCTAAGAAATTGCATGAAATGCAAAAGGGGAGAGGGATGTCATTATAGCCTACGCTAATAACCCTAACAGACTTTTAAGTGACGCACTAAACATGATTATCATGAAACCATGTGGTGTATGTGGGCAATCATATCATTGTTTTAACATTGTTGTGACATCTTGCCTATATACATATCATTTCTCTATCTTAGCCACCATTTGAAAAGCCACAACAAATGTTAAATTTGCAATCAGAAATTGCACATTGATTGGTGGTGTAGTCGGGGGTTTAGGAAGCTAGATGAAGATCTAACTTTTATAGCACAAGATATGGGTGTTGAAAAAGAACGGGTCCACCTATTGAACAAAATGAAACAAACTACAAGGCAAAGTATTCATGGTGTCCTAGGTGAGTTTTTGATTTCCTACTTGCATCAAAATTTTCATCTTGGGATAACCATTGTTGTTGGCTTATATGTGGTCTATGTTTTGCAATTTTTTCCTCCCCTAATTTAAATTATGGGTCTAAATTACAGAAGAAAAGTTGGAAACAAAATTGAGTCAAATTAGGCTTAGTTCAAGTGGTGGATTAGGTCCAACTAAAGAAAGGAGGTTTATTATAGTAGGGGGCATCAATGATACACCAAATGGTAGTAACCTCCTTGGATCACATAAACATAGTAGCATAGGAGTCACATGCCCAAGGTTACCCCATGAAGGACCTAGTTTTCCAACATCAACAACTACACGTGCTACTATTGTTAACATGGTCACCTCTCCTATTGAACCAACAAAGATGGATGAAGATGAATATGAGGTTCTTTTGGTCAATCCCAAAAGAACCTTAAGAGCCCAACCAAAACAACAATTGAGAACTCTACTGATGAAGAGTATGCCAATTGCCCAAGCCCCCCAAAAAAACAAAATCAAGGTATGCTTGAATCATGATACTTATAAACTCTACCTTTTAACTATTCATTTAATGTTTTTTGAAGCAACTTGTTACATGTATATCAGGTAATGTAATCAATTGTGTCATTTAACTTTGATTTGAACAATTAACATGTGTGTTGTGAACATGATGGTGTAGAAAATAAGGTTGCAGAACAAAAGAACATTTGTTTAACACTTTTAGATTCCATTATTGGAAAAGAACCCAATTGCCCATCCAAAGCCCCAATGAATATCCAAGGTGTAATGTTAAAATTACATCGTGTTCTATTTGCATATCATTTTTTATTTTTTTGTTGAGTTTTTTTTTTCCCTTGGATGGTTGTTTATGAGTTGACATTCCTTGTGGTTCTAAAGCAAATTATTAATGCATGAATAAGAGGTGTAATTAAATGTTGGTGTATTAAAATTAACCTTTACCACTATTTTAATAATGTAATTTTTGCTTACATGTGAACCATATTGACATAGCCATGTGTAGTAGTTTCAATTTTTAAAAACTACATTAGAGATATTCGAATGTGGTAAAGCTATTAGGGGTTTTCAGCAACTTCATGTTAGAATAAGGAATGATGAGTGCACATGGTTGCATTGGGGGTTGTTTTCTTTTTTTTTGAAATTTGTTATTGGATGAATAAGGTGTTGGGTTAATTATTTCTTCGATAAAAAGTTGGTATTCATAGTTTTAAAACCTTAGTTGCATAATTAGGGGTGAGAAATTTCTAAAGGGTTGAGGTTAAAAGTAGATTCCAAAATTCGTAATTTTCAGCAAAATTGGTCTTGTTATAGTATTTGGTGGGTAGCGAGGATGCTTGAGATTCGTGTTAATGAAAGGTCTAATGGAGATAGAATAATCTTCAAACATTATGAGCGTAAGATTAATTTGAGACAACTTAACGATTAAATAAATAATGTGATAGGGTGGCAATGGCAACATGAATTTCATAATGAATAAAACATTTATTCAAATTATGGATAAGTTCAACGAGGAGCTGCAATTACATATTGAATCTTGGGCTATGTCGCATTAATAGTTCATAATTGTAGGAAATCTAGGATGCGTTGGATGGTGCGGATTAAATAGTGCACTTCACTACTAGGAAGTAGTCAACGAATTGAACTCCACAACCAACGATAGTGTCCAATGCTGGGAATTGAAAACCATGCGAAAATAAAGGCGTCTTCAATTTCGTAACAACCTTCATAAACAGTTTCAAGTTCATCACTAATGGGCTGATTAGAGTAGGTGCTTATAACTTATACATCATGGAACATGTTTACAAAGGTGGGCACATGATGCATAGGTGATTTGAGCAATTATTCTGAACCATATTTTTGGTGAGTTTAGGAGGAGGTATAACTAAACACTTAGCCAACTCTTAACCTAGGCACATTTTTTGTACGCGTTATGTGAAACCAACTCCTATGTTCAAATAGAACATAATTTTTGCATAATTAAGATGTACGATTGAATACACATGTCCATAGGTAAATTATTTGGTACAAATTCTAACAATGAACATTGTTATGAGAGGGTAAGCAAGTAGGCAAGCATAGGTTGAATGAAAGTTTCTTCCCATAATGTTTTGAACAAGAACATCAAAATAAATTTTGAGGAATTTATTACTTGTGCAAATATTAGGTGACTTAAATTTTTGTCAAGAATTGTGATTATTTTTTGGGTTTAGGATGATTGTTTTACAAATGACATTTCTGACCATTAAGGTTGCTTGGGAATGAACCCTTTCTAACCATTGAGGTTGCTTGAGAATCAATCCTTTCTAACCATTAAGGTTTCTTGGGAATTAGTCATTTTTGACCACTAAACTAGTTGCTTGGAAACTAGTCATTTTTGGCCTCTAAGGTTACTTGAAACTAATCCTTTCTTACCACTAAGGTTGCTTGGAGACTAATCCTTAGCCTAAAGTAAGGAAGAAGAATGGTTGAGAAGTACCAACAAATATTGAATAAAGACTTAAGATATTTATGGTAGCACCTATAACTCCTAATTGTAGGTGCTTGAAAACACTTCAAGATATGGCCAAGACTAAGCATTGCATCTTCATAAGAGCCAAATACTAGAAGGAAGGTTAACAACTCAACCTTTTTTCCTAATGGCATAGCTAGGCAAGTACACAAGTTCACTAGAATGTAATGAAAGATTAAAACATTATTTATGTATAAATCCAAATCTAGAGCTTGTTTTCTGACAACACTTGCTAATCCAATTTCATGAGTGCTACTACCCAAGGACCACCGCAACAAAAATGTTGGCTAGAAAAATATCAATAATGTTGCACCAATGATATCATTTCAATTTTAAAGGAATACCCTTGCAAGACCAATGACATTGTATGACATAAAAACCACTATGTGTATAGAATGTGCTAGACCAAGGACATCAGTGTTGTAAAAATGAGATCTTCTTAATATGAAGAAAACCTAAATGGATCACATTTTTCTTATTGATGGAATAGCCAAAAAAATTACACAACCTCACTGACCACAAATCACACATTCAAAAGGACCACTACATAAAGAAAGTCTTCGCAAAAGGACATCAATGCCGGAAATTTGACATCCTTGTTAGAAAAGGAAAATAGGTGACCTATAGATAATCATAATATTAATGCTACAAAAAAACACCTTCATACATCATTTTTTTTCCCTAATTGATGTGGGATACTATAAAGACGCCCACACATACTAAAATTCAGCATCCAAATGCCTCAAGTCTTCCAATGCTTCTTCAATCAAATGAAAAGTTTCATTTGGCTATTCAAATATTGGATAGCTTCTTTTGACACTATGTGAGGTAGGTGGCATTGCAAACTTTGATGCACATATTAGGTGTGAATAGATGTCAGCAAGAGGCGCATCATCATTGAAGTAGTATGTCTTACTCCACAGTTGTAGTAAGTCATAATAATGCCCTTGAATCAATTTATCTCCTTCATAATAGGTAGTTTTTAGGCATCAATGAATGTTTCTATCACAACATGTTTGGTTTATCACAAAGCATCAGCCATAATTGTTTTTCATTTTCACCTTCACATGGCACAACAATGTTGTCACCAATAACAACCCCATCTATAATGACCTCACCCCTAACTATGTATTATTTTTCTTCATCAAATTTTAACATGGCTTGACATGTTGTAGGTCTATCAAGCACATCCAATTTAATAAACTCCCATGATGGTGCATGAAACTTTTGATGGCACTCCACAATGCTATATGTGCCTATGCATATGTCACAAAAACATGACAATTAACAAAATTGGAGTGTGGAATCTTGGCTATATACATTCTTCACCTAGGTGTATTAATTGAAAAGAAATTAGATATACATATTAATGTTGTCCATGATGTTTCAAATCAATGATCAATAAGTACAAGTAGGATATGCATTAAGGTCTTGTAAACAAATCAAATTAGCACATGATGCATCCTTCTACTACCAAGCACAATGGAGCAACCATAACCATGGGTCCTATCCACATCATTTGGATGAATTTCCCAAAAATGTTTGTTGACTGTCCTTTTCACAATTGGAGTGAGCCACATGTGACAAACCTATGCACAAAAGAAGGGGAAAATGTAAAGGTGAACTTGACATGCATTAAACTAACATGACATTTAGTTTGTAGCCAATGACTTTAAAAAGGACTATATAAGGACTATCCAAGGAATATCAAATAAATATCTAAAGATTATACAAGGACTACCAATGATTGGACCCAAGGATTGTATGAAGAACTTGAATGATTGAAAAAGGATTAACAAACACATTTCCATGTGGTTTTCATTATTTAAAAAAAAGACCAATTCTTACTTGATGCAAAGGACTATCTAAGGATTGTACAAAGAATTGCCCATTTGAAAAAGGACTAACAAGCACATTTCCATGTGGTTTTCATTATTTTTTTAAAAGGACCAATTCTTGCTTGATGCAAAGGATTATCTAAGAACTATACATAAAATTTTCCACTTGAAAAAGGACTAGCAAGCACATTTCCATGTGGTTTTTGCTATAAAAAAAGGATCAATTGTTGTTTGGTGCAAAGGACTATCTAAGGATAGCACTATTAGGAAATGCATCCTAATTCACTCTAGGTTTCACTACATTTTGAGTGAATTTGGACATTTTTACCTAATGAAATTGTTTAACCCCTTAGTGAACGGGTACCAATTGCTACGGACAATGACTTGTTTCACTAATACCTAATGAAACAAGGTTACTTTCAAATGAAATACAAATTTACCAAACCATTCACTTGTTAGTTAATTAACTAACTAGTATGGAAATCAATTAAATTTTAATTATTTATTATATTATATTATTGATAATTTCATGATTTTTAAAGCCTATTATTTATTGACATGTGTCATTACCCACACTAGGTTAAAAACCTAGCATAGGTAGGTAGCTAGGCCACATAATCAACCTAGGCACCTATTTTAGGAATTCAATAGGAGAATATTCAATCAACATATCATTGTTGACCACACACAACACCACCCATGAGATTTGATCCCTTGACCTTTGGAATGGAAGCAAACACCTTTACCATCAAGCCACCCCATTTGTTGTGGCAATTAATTACATTTCATTCTATTTATCAAATACTTCATTTTAAAGATTATAAAAACATAAACTTTGAAAATTCATATCTTATTGAAATTTTGTTCAAATGAAATGATTCGAGTTTACTTTTTTTTTTAATTCACTAATGTACATAATTACATTTATTTCCTTTTGAAAGTTTAAAATCATTTGAACAAAAAAAAAGTTTAAAATCATTATTCAATAACATTTCAATGACCATTCTTTTTTTTTTAAATTTAGTAAAT
>Ga0116226_10004039_pt1 | contig 12954 bp, 9 predicted proteins | sample S1TSphfallax_FD_89692 | JGI IMG/M metagenome (GOLD analysis project Ga0116226, IMG submission 89692) | Host-associated microbial communities from peat moss isolated from Minnesota, USA - S1T2_Fa - Sphagnum fallax MG | ecosystem: Host-associated > Plants > Peat moss > Unclassified | place: USA... | reverse complement strand
TGGGATTGTTTTGGCGGCGGCGCATCAAGATGTCGACAACCTGGCGGATCTCCTGGTCACGGCCAATGATGGGATCCATCCTGCCGCCGCGCGCTTGTTCGGTAAGATCCGTCGTGAATTGCTTGAGCGCTTCTTGCCGGCCCAGCTGCGCCGGCGCGATGGCGCCGCTGGTCTCGCCGGGGCTCGCCCCGCCGCCCATCTGGAAGCCATCTGTGGGGCGCTCCCCCTCCTCCGGCGAGCCGCCGACGATCTCGCCGAACTTGTCCTTCAACGTCTCGGACTTGACCTTGTCGAATTCCTTGGAAATCGAGGACAGCACATTGCGCAGGCTCCGCGTGTCGACGATGGCGAGCATCAGATACCCGGTGCGCACCTGCGCTTCACCGAACATCAGTGTGGCGAAGATCCAGCCGCGCTCCACCGCTTCCTCGACATGAGCGGACAGATCGGAAATGGTGGTGGAGCCGCGGGGCAGCCGGTCCAAGGAGTCGGTGATGTCTGCCGCAAGGCGCGAAGGATCGAGGTTGAACTGGCGAACGATGCGGTGCAAATCCGAATCCTGCAGCTGCAGGACTTGATGAATCCAATGCACGAGCTCCACGTAAGGATTACCGCGCATCTTGCAAAATATTGTTGCGCTTTCGATGGCGCGGTAGCCGATACGATTGAGCTTGCCGAATAATGCCGCACGACTGATCGAAGCCATCCTGACCCCCGTTGTCTTGAACTCAACCCCGATTGCCGAACACGACGTCGTCCGCATCGCGTTGGCGCGCTGCGGACGCCAACCACGACGTCCAGCCGAGCCGGGTGCCTGCGCCCGGCGCTGAGCCGCCCAAGCGCGCCGCCGGGACTTCCGCGCACGCGAGTACCAACTGCACTTCCCATCCTAGTTCGTAGCCCACATAGCCACGGACGATGGCCTCGAGCTGTGCCAATGCGGGAAGGCCCGGCAGAAGACGTTCGAACGCCGGCAGGGACATGGGGCCCACGACGATGCGAAACCGCGATTGCGCGCCCCAGACGCGGCGTCCCAGAGTGCTGCCTGAGATACCGAGGAGGCACCGATCCTCATCGGCCAGCACCATCCATTCGCCGCGAAACTCTTCGATGCGCACCTGCTCGGCGAAGAAATCTTCGAGCAGCGCTTCGAGCCCCTCGGGATTCTTGATTTCGGGCGACATTCGACCGGCGTGGTACAGCTTGGCGGCATCCGGCATGGCGTCGCGATGTTGCAGACTCTCTTGTCCCACACCGATCAGCGCTCCGACATAGACATGAAAGCGATCCGTCGCCAGCCGGTCCGCGTGGACGGTGGGCTCGGCATCCGCCCAACCGCGATACAGCAGACACAGTAACCGGTGATGAAATATATCCGCGAATCGCGACAGCGTGGCATCGCGAAAGTTGTGCCGCCGCTCATGCGCGAATTCGGTCAGATGCAGCGGCAAGGGGCCGTTCGGCCCGAACAGCCCGAAGAACACGCCGCCCAACCACAGCTTGCCGTCCGCTCGTGTCTGCGCCTCGCTGAACATCGAGGGCGCGAAGGTCAGAGCCGGCACTTGACCCAGACGCACCGGTTCATCGGCCGCGCGGGCAGCCCGCCCGAGCCTCGGCAGGGCGGGATATGCGCATTCCACCCGTCGCATGGCGGCAAAGAACTCGTAGGACGCAAAGTGCGCCTCGAGATCCTGCATGAGGCTTATAGCGTCGGTCGATTGCCGAGGCGTGTCGGCCATCGTGCCACCTCCCCGCGCTCCACGGAACGCAGCACGGTCTGGGAAAAAGAATTGATGGAGGCGAAGCGGGCGAAGAACTCCTCCAGCACGGCACCGAGGAGGTAACTGTTCGAGCCCTGAAAGGCGGCGTCTTCCATCGTCAGGCTCACCTCGATGCCCCGCCCGTACGCGATCGGGCCGTTGATCGGCACCCGGCCGACGATCGATTTCGAGGACACTCCGTGTAAGCCTTCGATTTGTCGTTGCGCGGCGCTATCGCTGGGGTCGGCATACAGGCTCAGCATTTCGCGCAACGCCGCGGCACCTTCGCCCGCGCTATCGACGATCGACAGATAGTTGAGCGATAGGTGACTGAGTAATCGCCAGCTGGTGTCGCCATGGGCAAACGAGGCACGCGGGCGCGACAGTCCTGCAACGCAGCGTACGCTCTCGACAGGGGCCGCTGATTCGAGCGTAAAGTCCGTGGCCGACTTCGAGATGGGGATGTTCAGGGGCAAATCCCGGTTGGTGCACAAGGTGCTCGCGGCCAGCTGGCGCAGCTTGGCATGGAAGGGCGCATCATTCGCATCCACCAGCGAGACATAGACTTCGCTGCCGACATAACTGGCGCGGGCGCCGCTCAATCGTTGACGGGAAGACAAGCGACGCGGCTCACGCCGGATGCTGAAGTAGGCTTGCTCGCGGCTATGCCAGGTCATTTCGTTGCACGCATAGAAAGGACGGAACTGCCGATCGGCTTCGGAATGGTCGCCGAAACCTTGGACGTCCAGTACATCGTAGACCTCGAAATCCATCGGTCGCGTGCGGTCGACGACGAGGTGATACTCGGGAACTCCCGGTTCGAGGTGTATACGATCGGCGTTGCGCGGGAACAAATTGATCGCGGCGCCACAGAACAGTCGAAAATTATCCGCGCCCACCGCGGCCTCGAGGTTCGCCGACCCGTGATCGAACAACACCACGAGTTCGAAACGGTCGCCGGTAATCTGCTGTAAACCGCGCCGGAGTCCGACCAATCGGATGAACAAAAATCGCTGCGGGAAGGCGAAGTATTCCTGGAGCAAGCGATAGCCGCTGAACTGGCGGCGCGCCGGGGGCAGCAGCGACTCGTCATCGTCGTAGCCCATGCGTTGGATGGCGTCCCGGCCGAGGGTGAGGCTCAAGGCGGAGGGGCTCACGCCGCGCACGAGCACCTGGGTGCCGTTGGCCATGATGTGCGCGTACAGTTCGGCAGGCAGTTGATCGGCGCCCACGAGATACAGCGAGAGTTCGTCGAGCGTCAGTTGGCGCGCCTGAATGCCCGCGGTACAGCGAAAGGTCAAGCGCAGCGCCGAGCGGCTCTCGCTGCCGGGCCGCACACCGATGGCGCCCAAGGCCGCGGGACCCTCCAGTATTTTTGCCTCCGTGAGTTCCAACGGCCAGAGCGGTACGGCGTTCGCCAAGCGAAACTCGCAGGACACGCTCGTGTCTCGACCCACCATACTGTGCAGTGCGGCTTCGCGCGGCACCACAACACCGGTAGCCAAGGCCGGTTCGCGAAGGTCGGGTTGGAGTTGCACGACCGCCATGGACGGTAGCGGCGCCAGATAGCGCGGATACACCATTTCCAGCAGGTGCTGGGTGAAGCGCGGAAATTCGGCATCGATTTTCAGTTGCACCCGCGCGGCGAGAAAGGCAAAGCCTTCCAACAGGCGCTCCACATACGGATCAGCACATTCCAGCCCTTCCATGCCCAAACGGCCGGCGATCTTCGGGAAATCGCGCGCGAACTCCGCCCCCATGTCGCGTACGTGCTGGAGTTCCTGATTGTAGTAACGCAGTAATCGCGGGTCCATGGTCGTTTCCTAACGCAAGCCTTCGTCCACTTTGACCGTGCCGGTCTCCAAGTCGAATTCGGTGCGCATGAAAATGCTCTGCGGCAGCGGCTGCGCCCACATTTCTGCGCGAATCAAGAAAACCAGCGAATTGCGGTTCATCACCGACGGTTGTTTCTCCACGGTGACGGAGAGCTTGTTGCGCAGCAGTCGCGGCTCGAAATCCAGGATGGCCTGGCGCACCCGCTTCTGCAGCATCTCTACGTTGATATTGGCGACGGGAATCCCCGTCGTCTCCGGCATGCCGTAATTGACCGTTGACCGCGCGACCAGCGGCACGCCGGATAAATCCTGAGTCGCCTCCAAATGCACACAATTGAGCAGCCAGACGAGGTCACGGCGCACCGCATCTTTGAGTTTCTGCCACGACAGCAGGCGTTGATCGCGCGACTCGACACCGCCTTGGGGATTTTCGTCGATCAACCGATCGAGCAACGACGGTTGCAAGCGCTCTTGCGGCGTCAGGTCGGCCATCGGTCGACCACGTTACGAATCCACGCTCTTGGCGATGTCGTAGGTCGCATCGATGGCACCGCCTTTCTTCGCACCCTTATTGTCCTGCGGCTGGTAACTGTATTTGAACTTGCCGAAATTGAGCGCCACCGTATCCTTCAGCAAGTCCTCCCCGACTGTTGCCGTAGCGGAATACGAAGTGATGATGACGTCCGTCAGAGTGATGGTCACGTATTCCAACGCAGTACCGCCCGCCTTGCGCATGGTCAACACAGCGCTGTCGTAATGCGTGCCTTTGCAACAGGCGAGAGCGATCGTCGGACTCGACGCGTCGAGATACTTGGTGACGTGCAAATCGTGCACATCGACCTTGCCCGCGCCACCCCCCGAGGCCATGTGTGTGGTACCGGTCTGAGTCATGCCCCAACCCCAGGATAAAATCTGGATCTGGTCCTCGAATCCTTTGACCACCGACTCGCCCTTCAACGTCCCGAGTTTCAAAAAACTATCTATCGCCATGGCGTACCTCCCTGATTGCCTTAAAGAATTGGGTTCACGCCGCCTTTGCAGACGGCAGTTTCGATACCAAGCGCAAGGAGACCGTCAGGCCCTCGAGCTGGTAGTGCGGACGCAAAAAGAACTTCGAGGTGTAATAGCCGGGGTTACCCTCGACTTCCTCGACCACCACTTCGGCGGCAGCCAACGGCTTGCGCGCCTTGGTTTCCTCGCTGGAATTCGCCGGATCACCATCGACGTAATTCAAGATCCAGTTGGAGAGCCAGCGTTCCATGTCCGATCGTTCCTTGAAGGAGCCGATTTTATCGCGGACGATGCATTTCAAATAGTGTGCAAAACGACAGCAGGCGAACATGTACGGCAGCCGCGCCGACAGATTGGCGTTCGCCGTGGCATCCGGATCGTCGTATTCGGCCGGCTTGTTGAGCGACTGCGCGCCGATGAACGCCGCCACGTCGCTGTTCTTTCGATGGATGAGCGGCATGAAGCCGTTTTTCGCGAGCTCCGCTTCGCGCCGGTCGCTGATCGCGATTTCCGTCGGACACTTCATATCGACGCCGCCGTCGTCGGACGGGAAGGTATGCACGGGCAGGCCCTCGACGGCGCCACCCGATTCGACGCCGCGAATCCGCGAACACCAGCCATACAGCTTGAAGGCGCGGTTGATGTTGACGGCCATGGCGTAGGCGGCGTTGCACCACGTGTATTTGCTGGAGTCGGCACCGGAGGTGTCCTCTTCGAATTCGAATTCCTCGACCGGATTGGTCTTGGCGCCGTAGGGCATGCGCGACAAGAAGCGCGGCATGGCCAAACCCACATACTTTGAATCGTCAGATTCGCGCATCGAGCGCCAGGCGGCATATTCAGGTGTTTGAAAAATCTTGGTCAAATCGCGCGGATTGGCCAGCTCCCCCCAGGAGTCCATTTGCATGGTCGTGGGCGAAGCGGCTGCAATGAAGGGGGCGTGGGACGCGGCGGCGATTTGCGCCATACCCGACAACAACTCCACGTCGGGCGCGCTATGGTCGAAGTAATAATCGCCGACGAGACAGCCATAGGGTTCGCCGCCCAACTGACCGTACTCCAGCTCGTAGACCTTTTTGAAAATGGGGCTCTGATCCCACGCCGTGCCCTTGAACTTCTTCAAGGTCTTGGCGAGCTCCTTCTTGGATATATTGAAGACCTTGATCTTCAACAGTTCGTCCGTTTCAGTGTTGTTGATGAGGTAGTGCAGGCCCCGCCAGGAACTCTCCAACGCCTGGAACTGGGGGTGATGAATGATGAGATTGATCTGTTCCGCGAGCTTGCGATCGATCTCGGCCACGATGGCGTTGATGGAATTGACCGCATCGTCGGCGATCAAATCCTTGTCTTCGAGCACCTGAGACGCGAGTGTGCGCACCGCCGTCTCGACCTCCTCACGGGCACGTTCGGACTTTGGCTTGAATTCGCGTTGGAGCAGCGCGGAAAACTCCGATGTCTCGGTGGTTTGCGCGGCCGCAGCTTGATCTTGGTTGACCTGTGCCATGTTGGGTACTCCTTGGCTCCTGGCTCGGTTAGCTCTGGTTCGGTTCGTCGGCGGGCTTGGGGGCGGACGCCAGGGACTGCAGCAGAGCCGGATTCTGCAATGCCTCGGAGATGAGCTTTTCGGCGCCCGATTTACCGTCCATGTAGGTTACGAGGTTGGCCAATTGCGTGCGGGCCTCGAGCAGCTTGGCCAGTGCACCCACCTTCTTGGCCACGGCGGCCGGCGAAAAATCGTCCATGCATTCGAATGTGATGTCGACGCTCAACTGCCCCTCGCCGGTCAGCGTATTCGGCACCGAGAAGGCGGTGCGCGGTTTCATCGCCTTCAGGCGGCTGTCGAAATTGTCGACGTCGATCTCGAGAGGTTTACGATCGTCCACCGGCGGTAATTCCTCCGCGGGTTTTCCCGATAGATCCGCGAGCACTCCCATGACGAAAGGCACCTGGACCTTTTTTTCCGCACCATAGACCTCGACGTCGTATTCGATCTGCACCCGCGGGGCGCGATTTCGTGCGATGAACTTTTGACTGCTTTGCTTTGCCATGAATCACCTCGTTTGTCGACACCGCCCGTATATTCAGGATAAAACGCATTTCAGAGACATTTAAGTTCATTTATCTCGACATTCTCCGGAGCTATTCCGGCGTTTTCTCGACGCCACTGAAGAGTTCGGCCTCGGCGATGCCGCCCGGGGTGAGGTCGCGGATGATGTCCATGAAATCCTTTGCAACCAAGCGTTTGGCTCTGCGCAGCAGCATCGGCACCGGACTCGAGGGTTCGTTGCGCCGGTAGTACTCGCACAGCCGATCGAGTTGCTGCACGACATCCTCGCGGCTGTTGATTTCGCCGCTCGAGCCGCCGGGTTTCGCAGCCATGTCGCCGGCCGCGTTGGCGCTCGACGCCGCCCCCGCGTCGGCGCCAGCCGAGGCTGTGCCGACGCCTCGCGCGGCGAGCTTGTCGGTGAGCACGTGGTTGATCTCTTTCAAATCGAGCATGAGAGGTTTCAAGTCGGGCGCCAAGCCGCCTACTTTGTCGATCAACAAGCGATCGATCGCGTCAACACATTCGAGGGCGTCCGCAACCTGCGCCGCGGTCGTGGTCAACGACTCCAGAGCCGCATCGCGAAAGGCGGCCTCGATTTGCACCCACTTCGGTGGATCAGCCAACGCGGCCGGCGCCGGCATCTTTCCTGCAGCAATCCGCACGTCGCGCAGGCTAAAGCGTCCCAGAGTCTTCGATTGCACGATCGGGCATTCGCGCAAGGCCTTCAACGTCCCGTCAAGTGCAGCGAGGCTCAACAGCGAGTTGATCCGCAGCGTTGGGTCGTCATCGTCATCGGCGTCGAGTTGGGGATGAACGGTGTTCCATTGGCCCTCGAGCAGGCCTCTAATGAGGCCTAGGCCGGAAGCCAGCCCCTCGATACCCTGGGTCTTCAGCATCGCGGTGGTCCATGCCACGGCGATACGCAAATCTCGGGTCCGCCCGAAGAGCGCCTCGCAGAGTTCGCCCACGGAGTGCCAGTCGGGATCCTCGGCGGGCTTGACGGCATCGCCGATGACTTGCTCGGCGCGACCTTGCTGCGCACGTTCCAGCTCCAAGAACGCCGGATCGTATTCGAGATTGGGTCCGCTTGGTTCGCCGTCCAAGGGTGCAATGAATTGCCTGCAGTCAATCATAGTCGCGTATCCCTGCGTCTCGCGCCTGACGCTAAACCCTAGTGCCATAGCTGTCAAGGGAGCCATTGCGCGCCGCAATTCACCACCAGCGCGGTGACATTATCGGTGCTGCCTCGAGCCATCGCCTGCGTCACGAGTTCCTTGCAGCATGCAGCCGGCACTCGGGTTTGCAGAATCGTGGCAATGGCGCCTGCGTCGAGTGCGCGATACACACCGTCGCTGCACAGCAAAAGTCGATCACCTTCCTGGATATCGCTACGACTGACCTCGGGCGCAAACTCGTCCTCGCCGCCGACCGCGCGGGTGACGGCTTGCGCGTCGCCTAGGGCGTCGGCTTGGGCGGCGCCGCCGTCGCCGGCACTCCAACTATGGTCCACGGTCAATTGCGACAGGACTCCATCGCGCAGCCGGTAGGCGCGGCTATCCCCGGCCCAGAGCACCGCGCAGGCATTGCCGCGGATCAAGAGAACCACCACCGTGCTGCCGCTGTGGATGGGGTTGATCTCGCGCTGGGCGCTGCGGCGCAGATAGTCATTCACGCGCTTCAGTTGCTCGATGACGGTCTCGCATTGCGCGTCGAGGTTCGCGGCAATCGGGGTGTCGGCGAGCGAATCGCAGACCATCCGGCTGGCGACATCGCCGTCGGTCAAACCACCCATGCCGTCGGCGACGGCCCACAATCGCAGGTCGGGGCGATCGATGAAGGCGTCTTGGTTGACGCTGCGCACCGCTCCACGATCCGAGTGCGCCGCGGAAGCGAAGACCAGGGCGGATGTCGGTGCAGGATCGCGCGCGAGCGCCACAGTGCCCACCTGCTGCGTCTCGTGCTGCGCCTCGTGCTCGCCAACCTGCCATCCGGCAGCATGCCAATCGCCGTCCAGCATCGCACTATATTGGCTGCCGTCGGGCAATCCGCACGTCATCAGCCAACTCGGTTCGACGGCTGCGGAACCATCGGTCCACCAAAAGGCGCCACCGCCGCCCGCATCGAGCAGCTGTCCGTACAGTTGTAGCGCCGACACGGCGAGCGTTGCCGCCGACTGCAGCGGTACGCATCGCGGCCGTGCAGGCGAGGTGTTCCAAGCGGTGGCCGATGCGGATGTCAGACGCCACGCGGACTCCGTGGGCGAAGGCTCAAGGTGCGTGGCAAGGTCCATGACGCGACGGTCGAAATCGGTAAATTCGACGTGCTCTGCGGCCAGCGTGTCCAGCAGCAAACGTTCGGCGTGTTCGAAGCCGCTGCGATACTGCACTGCGATCTCGAGGGTACTCAGCCTCGCCGGCGTCTCCCAGACGAGCGTCAGCGGGAAATAGCGACCCACACGATCGACGCTCGGTACGATGATTCCGGCCACGGCCGCCGCACCGCACACATGCGGGGTGAGCGCGAATCGCCACACCGGGCTCGTGAGATAGGTGTCGAGCCACGCATCCTTGAGAATCGAGCGGCTTGTGGCAATGCACTGCTGCAACCACACATCCCAGCCGGCAACGAAATCATCCGCGACACGACGACGCAAGAAATCGCCGTGGGTGGGCAACTTGCCATAGAGCCCCACGTCCATTCAGCCGCCGCACCGGAATTGACGCAGCACCGGACTCTGGTAGGGATTGCGAATGCTGTTCGGTTCGATGATCACCGCACCGCGATGTCCGCCCGCTTGGAAAGTGGCGGTGAACCGCACGTCCGACTCTGGGTGCATGGAAGCGGCATCGAGCAGGCGAAACCACGCCCAGGGTCCCTGAAAGGTGAGGTTGGGGTGCGCTCCGGCGGCATCCTCGAATACCGCCGACGCGGCGCCGGGTGCCGGTCCCGGCCATTTCACCGGCAGGCTGCGCACCGGCCCATGACGATAATCGAGCGATTGCCCATCCACCTCGATGGTGAATCGACTGGCTCCGGCGTCCAGTTCTCCCGGAGTCATGTTGAATTGTTGCTCCGGTGACTGCCCATTAAAACCGAAATACCGGTCACGGATTTGCTGCACCTGCTCGAACTGGTGCAGCATCGCGCTCGATGCTCCCGCGGGCCCACTACCGCCTGCGCGCCACACCCAGGGGCTGCGCGTGACGTCCACCAACGGCGCCAAATTTTCCTTGAAGAACGCATCGAAGATTCCACCGCTGCCGAAGAGGCGTCCAAAATCCGCGAGTGGTACATCGACGGCGCTGCCGGCCGTGAACGGGTATCGGCCGGCGATGATCTGATCGCACGCTTTGATGATTTCTTCCCGATAACGTTGGTCCAATTCGCCACGTGCCTGACCCATGGCAAGCATTTCGCTGCGCCCGCCCACTTCGGCCACCAGCGATCCGATCGGCGGCGGCAGGGTGGAGGCTTGCCGCTGTAATGACTTTAGCGCTTCGCCTTGTCCGGCTTTGGCTATGGCGTCCAACGGATTGGTCTCGCCGACGGCCGTGCCCATACCGCTGATTTGTGTTTGTATCTGCGCCACCTGCGCGGTTACACGATCGATGGGAGCGGCGCCCGGGGGGCCGGCCACCAAGGCATTGATGGGGGCGAAGTGCGCGCTGATTTTTTCCGCAGGGGTGGGTGCGGCCGGCGCGGTCTTGCCGCCGGCGAACAGCTTGCTCAACGGATTCATCACTGCCTTTGCCGCATTGGCGGCCATGCTCGCCGCACTCGGACCGCCTTCCGGCGGTTTGGTCAGGTTGGTATTCGCCTCCACCGTCGCCAGCAAGCCGCGCAGCGGCGAGGTGGGACCGCCGATCAGGCCCAGGACTTCCGCCGTCTGCGCCAGGTTCTTGAGCGGCACGACCTTGATGTCATTCAACAGGGCATCCCACGTGCGGATGTAGTCGTCTGCATACAGATCCATGACTTGCGTGGCCATCTGGGCCGCACTTCGCATATCAAAGGCGCTGTCGCCCATCACCCAGGCGTCCTCGGAGAACTGCTTGACCAGGCTCAAGGTGCCCGACGCCGCGATCTCATCGAACACGGCGCGCGTAAACAAGCCGGGAATCGGCTCGGCCAAAGGCCTGCCGCTCTTGCGCATCAAGGCGCGCTCCGTGCCGATGCCCGCGGCGATGTCGAGCCTGAGGTCATGACTCGTGTCATCGACATGACTCAATTTCAGCTGGTCGTACATGAGCCGCGCCAACGATGCCTGACGGACCGTATTGCGAGTCTGGGCAACGAGCGTGTCGTCGAGCGGCAACGGTCGCAGCTTGTCCTGATCGTCCAGCAAGGTTTTCAAATGCGCGTCCAGAGAGTGCAGCGCGTCGGGTTGCGCGGCGAACATGGCCTGCCAGTCGAGGTCGATCAGAAACGACAGCTGCTGCTTGTCGAAGTGCTGCGGCTCGCCGAGCATCAAGTAGGCTTTCAGATATTGATAGAGTATGTCCGGCTGAGCGGCGGCACTTTGCAGCCGTTGTTTGAATTCATCGCCGATTCTCGGCAGCAAACTCGCATTCAGTTCCCGTTGGTACGCTTCGCGTGCGGCGTCGCCGACCGCGCCGGCCTGAAACAGACCGAAACGCATCGTCGATGCCAGCTGTCCGTGGTACCGATTGGCGCCATCGGAGACGCTGCGAAGTGCGTCCAAGCCGGGGACGATCTCGGCCAGCGATTGCTGCGGACCTGGCAATGCGACTGAATTGAGCTGATCGAGGGACTTCGCGACATCGGCCAGATAGGCCTTGTTGCGCTGATAGCTGATCGACAAGGCAATGACGCCCACCAAGGCAAGCAGCAGCAGCGCCGCGTAGGCGCCCAACTGCAGCGCCGCGTTACGCAATTCACGGGCCCGGTTCAACCCGGCGAGACCGGCCTCGGCAAACATTACATCGCGGAGCAGCCGTTCAATAAAATACGCCTTGCCGCGCCCGGCTACAGCCGCGCTGACCGCATCCGGAGCGACTGCAAAGCCGCGACCGATTGCCGCCATGAGCCGGTCGATGGGAGTCCCTTCCTGGGTGCCGCTCGTGAAATAGACGCCGCGCAGCAACAACCGGCCATCGAACCGCGTGGCGGCGAACACTTCCGTGACGAACAGCGCGAGAAAATTGCGCAAGCCCGCGACCTGCTGCGGGAAGGCAAAGATCGCCGTGCGGCGCCGGCTGTCACGCTCCTCCTCCATGCGCCCGAACAGCCGTTGGTTCAGCCGCTCGACCAACGCATCGAATTCCGCCGCAAAGTCCTCGGCCGCCGTGCCGGCGGTGCTGCGCTCGGGCGCGAACGTCATTCCCCAGACTTGAGCGCGCCCTTCGGCCCCCAGATCCTCGAAGTATTCGGTGAAACCCGACACGAGGTCACACTTCGTCACCAACACGTATACCGGCAGACGCACTTTCAACTGACGGTTCAATTCATCGAGTCGCCGCCGCACCGCCGCCACGTTGGACTCGCGCTCCTGAGGTGTTTGCGTCATGAGATCCGATGCACTCAAGGTGACGATCACCCCATTGAGCGGACGGCGCTTGCGATACTTGGTGAGCAGATCGAGGAACTCGGCCCAACCCGCGCTGTCTGCCGACGCGTCGGAATCCTGGGTGGTGTAACGGCCCGCCGTATCGAGCAGCACCGCCTCGTCGGTGAACCACCAATCGCAATTACGCGTGCCCCCCACACCGCGCAGCGCCTCTTTGCCGAAACGCTGTTCCAAGGGAAACTTCAAACCCGAATTGAGGAGCGCGGTCGTTTTACCGGACCCCGGCGGTCCGATGATGACGTACCACGGCAGCTCGTAAAGATTCTGGGTCCCGCGCTGCGATTTCTTCAAGGTGGCGATCGCTTCCTCGAAGCGCTCGCGCAGTTGGATCGCTTCCCGGCTCGCGCCGTCGCGGGTGGGTGGTGCCTTTTGCGCGAGTACGGCCTGCGCGAGCTTGGCCCCCGCACGGCTCGCCCGCCACAGCTTCAGCAACAGCGACAATCCCCACAGCGCCACCAGGATTCCGATGGCAATGAAGCGCGCCAGCGGGGGATCGAGCGGTTTGTAGTCGGCAAACGCAAAATAGGGGCCGGCATACCAGATGAACAAGGATAGCAACAGCAGTCCGATGAATATCAGCACGCCGCGACGTTTGAGGAACTTGAACATGGCCGGTCAGCCTTCGCCAACGTGGATGATTTCCACGCGTCGATTGCGCGCGCGGTTCTCCGGCAGTGATTCCGGTTTGTAACGCGGCTCGGAGTCGCCGACGCC
>Ga0116226_10004038_pt1 | contig 12954 bp, 9 predicted proteins | sample S1TSphfallax_FD_89692 | JGI IMG/M metagenome (GOLD analysis project Ga0116226, IMG submission 89692) | Host-associated microbial communities from peat moss isolated from Minnesota, USA - S1T2_Fa - Sphagnum fallax MG | ecosystem: Host-associated > Plants > Peat moss > Unclassified | place: USA... | reverse complement strand
TCGGACCAACAAACTTCCACCTGCGGCTTTTCAATGCTTTGGAGAGTGCGATGGAGCTTGCCATTGTGGAGGCCGTCTGGGGTTCAGGCTGGGTTCCCGGCTCGGGCTCCATGCTCCAAAAGAACGCGGCCAATGAGCCTGTTTCGACGACCAATTCCCTTGCCCGAGCGGCGTTGTTGATCACGGCTTCGATCTTGCCTCTATGCCTGACAATGCCTTCGTTTTGCAACAATCGTTCAACATCCTTTTGCCCGAAACGGGCGACTTTGTTGAAGTCAAAGCCAAAAAAGGCTTTGCGAAAATTTTCGCGCTTGGACAAAATTGTTCGCCAACTCAGCCCTGATTGAAAACCTTCCAGGCAGATCTTCTCGAAGAGTCTAATGTCATCTGCGACTGGGTAACCCCACTCTTGGTCATGATAGTTCAGAAATTCCGGTGCACTGCCGCACCAGCGGCAACGTTGCAGACCGTCTGACCCTACATAGAGTTCACTCATGCGGATGGCCCCAGCAAGAATTCGAGCCGAGGGTCCGTTTTTGACAAGGCAACGTCAATGACATCCACGCTAACAACATCATGAATGACAAAGGGGTCTTCGCTCAATCGCTGGTTCAGGTCCGTCATATCCAGACCATGCGCCAGAACACATCCGCCTTGTTGTCCTTGCAGACTACCGGAAGCCATGAAAACGCCATCATCGAAGCCTTTCTGCAGCCAGGCCTTATGATCGCTCATCCATTCACCGGCACGAGATTTGTTGGTGGAGAATTTAAGTAGTACAACGAACATGTCAGCTTCCTTTTGAAGAACGTGATGAACGTGAGATGGGATGCAACCATTGAAGCAGTTGCTCGACTTCTTGATGGATGAAAGCTTCGTCATCGAAGGCATTGGCCAAGGTTGCAATACCTTGGCTTCTGGCGAGCAGATGCATGGCCAAACTGTCGGCGTCGCGCTTGTGCCCCATCTGCGTAAACTGGCTGGCAAGCCAGTTTCGGAAAAGGGTAAACAACTGATTGGCTTTGGATAGAGACGGATGTTCCAGCTTTGCTAACTCGGTGCACAATGTGCCTACCGGGCAACCATGTTTTCGGATCTTGGCGCCGTTCATCACCATAATGCGAATAAAGCGAACAACGCGCTCGATCGGGGTTGGGGCTGCAGTCGCCCAGTCGTCAAGCATGCCTTGCGTTTTCTGGATGCGACGCTCAATGACGGCGTCCAGAATTTCGTCCTTGGTCTTGAAATGATAGTAGAAGTTACCGCGTGATAGCTTCACCGCCGCAGCAATATCCGCAAATGAGGTGTGATCAAATCCACGCTCGTAAAACAACTGGTCCGCCAGATCTATGATGCGGTCTCGCGTACTTGTGTTGATGTTTCGCATAGGATGAATCCATGGTTTTACTGCGGCATCTTGTAGTCGACATTCGGGCGATAGCCAACGTAACCGATTCGTGAAACGCAGAAGGAATAAGCCTCGGCACGATCAATCCCACTTCTGTTCGTTATGCGTCGTTATTTTGTTAGGCCAATTGCCCCTGGTGCTACGAAATATTAGGACAGCTGACCTAGGACTGTCAAGACCCGCCGAGTTCACACACAAACGCGCTGGCGAAAAAGCGACACTGCCACAAATACTGCAGATTCAATATCAGTATGAATTTGCTTTCAGGTCAGACAAACGAGACCACCATTATTCACCTGCGGCCTCAAATTCCTGTTGGACTCGACCCAAGTTGGAAAACTGATTTTCATCCAAGCAAGACATGTAATGTACGTCAGCGCACCGACGATATGTGGACACATTGTTAGCCTGAGCGCTCTGCATAGCACGATAAATGCTGAACGCCTCTTCAAGCATTGTGGTGGCCATTCGGTCAGCCATGATGCTTTTGATGTACCAAGTGCAATTATCAGGACGAACAGAGGCTCGCCGAAAACTCGCCGCCAATTTTCCAGATGCGCAAGGTCTGCCTGCCCTGACGTGACCTATGGCGGATTAGGAACAACGAAGCATTGCACGCTGCCGATGAACCGGTTGCGGCAGAAACCTTTCCATGGAGATAACGATGCTGAATGTGTCGCACGCGATTTTAAAACCTTCACCACAGACGTCGGTAGTGGAAGCATTCCTTGCGGAGATTCCCGCACGACCGACTACGGTTGTTGCATCGAATGCAAACCCGATGGCGGCCTGGTCGGAATACATGGTTGACGCGTTCCAGCGCAGCGTGCTTTTCCTTGATCTGATGCGGCTACGCGGTAACGAAGAGGTCGATATCACCTCACGCCCGCTAGCGACCGTGCTGCGCTTTGACCACGAAGTGCTGATGGATGGACTTCTGCTGCCACGGCCGATCAACTATGCACTTTCGCGCATCGTGCCGCCGCCAGATGTCGAGATCGATCCGAGCAAACGTCCTGTCGTGGTGGTTGATCCCCGAGCCGGTCAGGGGCCAGGCATCGGTGGTTTCAAAGCCGAAAGCGAAATCGGCGACGCCCTGAATGCAGGCCATCAGGTTTATTTCATCGGCTTCGGGGCAATGCCAGCTCCAGGGCAACAGTTTCTGGACATCGTCGAAGGGCAGATAAAATTCTTCGAGCGGGTTGTCGAACGTCACCCGCATGCGCCACTTCCTTTTGCCATCGGCAACTGCCAGGCCGGTTACCAGACGCTGATGGTGGCCATGTTGCGGCCCGACCTGTTCGGCCCGTGCCTGGTCGCGGGTTCGCCGATGTCGTACTGGCAGGGTGTGCACGGGAAGGACCCGATGCGTTATGCCGGTGGCCTGCTAGGCGGCAGTTGGCTCACTGCCATGACCAGTGACCTCGGCAACGGCAAGTTCGACGGTACAGGACTGATTCTGAACTTCGACATCCTGAATCCGGCGAACTGGCTTTGGGGCAAACAGTACGAGGTCTACACCAACATCGACACCGGAGCCGAGCGTTACTTGGAATTCGAGAAATGGTGGGGTGATTTCATCTTCCTCAATGGCGGTGAACTACAGTATCTGGTGGACAATCTCTTCATCGGCGACAAGCTCACTCGCAACGAACTGAAGTCGCACGACGGCACGGTTTTCGATCTCCGCAATATCACATCGCCGATCATTGTGTTCACCTCGACGGAAGACAATATCAGTCCGCCACCGCAGACGCTGGGCTGGATTCTTGATCTGTATCGGGATGTTGACGATATCCGCGCCGCAGGACAGACAATCATCTACTGCCTTAGCCACAAGATCGGTCACCTCGCCATCTTCGTTTCCACCAAGGTAGGAGCGAAGCAGGATGAGGAGTTCGTTCAGTTGATGGACGTGATCGATTGTCTTCCTCCCGGCCTCCACGAAATGGTGATCTCGCCCAGACCGTCAGACGTACCAGCTGAAGGATTTATCACAGGCAATTGGATCGCTCGCTTCGAGACGCGTTCGCTCGACGACATTCGCGCACTCGGTCGCAACAGTCCTGAGGACGACCGTGCCTTCGCGGCAGTAGCCAGAACGTCTGACCTGACTCTCTTGGCCTACCGAAACTGGATGCAACCCATGGTACGCGCCATAGGCAGTCAACCGGCGGCAGATTTGGCGCTGGCATTAAATCCGCTTCGGCTCAGCTACACAATGTTCGCCGATGAAAACCATCCTTGGATGAAAGGGGTCGAGAATCTGGCAGCTTACATAAGGGCTTACCGACAACCGGTCGCAGTTGACAATACTTTTCTTCAAGCACAAAACCAAGTATCTGAGCACATTGTTGCCGGATTGGATTCCTATAGAGACGCACGTGACGATATGTCCGAGCGGATGTTCTTTGGAATCTACGGTTCTCCGTTCGTGCAAGAGCTTCTCGGTATCGGTAACGATAGCGAGGTAAGACGGTCACCAAGTAGGTCACCCGATAAAATCGCCGAACAACAGGTTCGCACCGAGGCATATGCAGCCAAGCTGACGATTGGCGGCTTCAGCGAGGCCCTGACCCGCGCCGTGCTCTATGTCACGGCCTCCGAGCAGAGCTTCGATCAGCGCAGCGCGCTCGCGCTCAATGTCGCCCGCCAGCAGCTCATGCACTTGTCGCTCGCTGCTTTCAAGGTCATGGTGCGGGATCAGTTTTTCATACTTCAACTGGAACCAAAGCGTGCGGTAGAGGCGCTTCAGTCCCTGGTCACCAAAGCCGACGCGCGTGCAAAGCTGCTCAAGGAAGTGCGTCAGATAGTCGAGGCGGGCGGCGCTTTGGCGAATGCCGAAACCGACCGCATGAACACGCTCTCGATGATGCTGGGTGCATCGGCTCCCAAGCCTGATAAAACGGCAGCGGTCGGCGGGACTTCGACCGTCGCTGTGCAAGTTCGCTCATAACCACGGGAGTTGACGCGATGCGAACGATCATGAACAAGACATTCGACGAGATCGAGCCCGGCGATACGGCGTCTGCGCAGCGTACGCTGCAAAGCCGCGATATTCGCGCCTGGGGTGTCGCCTTTGGCGACGCCCCAGCGTCAGCCGAACTTACTCCCACGCACGGCACACCCGGGATTGTCACCGCGCTATTCACCGCGCTGGCGGGATCGACACTGCCAGGGCCGGGTTCCTCGGTGCGGTCGATCGCGGTGCAGGTAAAGACTGCCTTGCCGACCGATGCTGTTCTCACCACCAAGATTGTGGTGCGCGAGAAACGGCGAAACGGCATGCTCGTCTTTCTAGACGGAGAATGTACTGGTCCGACTGGACAACCGGTGGCCACTGCCAAGCTTGAAGTCGTTGCGCCCACGACGCGGCTCCAGCGCGATGTTCCTGAGCATCGGCTGGACAATCTGCTGGAACGTTGCCGCGATCTTAAACCGATGCTCACTGGCGTGGTGCATCCTTGCAGCACTGAAGCGCTCGTCGGCGCCATCGAAGCAGCTGCTGCCGGGTTGATCGTACCGGTCTTGTTCGGCCCGGACAAGGAAATCCGGGAGCTAGCCGCCGCCGCGAAACTCGATATTTCGGGCATGCGAATCGTGGCAACAGACGGTCCAGAGGACTCGGCGTTGAAGGCTGCAATGGCTGCCGGTGCTGGCGACGTGCAGGTCTTGATGAAAGGCAGCTTGCATACAAACGTGCTGTTGCACGCGATCCTGCTGAAAGAAGCCAAGCTACGCACCGGCCGCTTGCTGAGTCATTGCGCCTTGATTTCAGTTCCAACCTACGCGCGCCGCATCATTGTTACCGACGTCGCCCTCAACATTGCGCCCGACACCGATCAGAAACGCGACATCTGCCAGAACGCAATCGGCTTCGCTCGAGCACTGGGTATCGACCGGCCCAAGGTCGCCGTGCTGGCGGCGATCGAAACGGTCAACACGAAGATGCAAGCTACTCTGGATGGCGCCATTCTGGCCAAGATGGCTGATCGCGGTCAGATAATCGGTGGCATCGTCGATGGGCCGCTTGACCTTGATGCGGCAGTCGACGCCGAGGCAGCCAGGATCAAACACATTGTGTCGCCTGTTGCCGGTGTCGCCGACGTGCTCGTCGTCCCCAATATCGAAGCGGGCAACATGATCTACAAAAATCTCGCCTTCATGGCGGATTCCCAGATGGCGGGTCTGGTGGTAGGAGCGCGCGCCCCCATCATACTGACCAGCCGTGCCGATACGCCAGATACGCGGCGCTTCTCGGCTGCCGCTGCCGTGTTGTATGCCGACGCGCTGATGCGTGACTGCGCTGTCATTCTGCCTGAATCATCGGAGTAAGCAGTCATGACCGACGCCATCGTCGTAATCAATGCAGGATCTACCAGCCTCAAGTTCGGCGCCTACGCTGTTGATGGCGCTGACTCTCCACCCCTGTTGTGCCGGGGTGAGATAGACGGCATGCAGGGCGATCCGTGTTTCGCTGTTTCAAATACTTCTGGAGAGCAATGGGATGCGCATGCCTGGGGCAAGGACCAGACCATCGATCACAAGACGGCGCTGCAATTCGTGATCGCTTGGCTAGAAGCGAACATTGCCGGCCTGAAGGTTGCAGCAGCGGGTCATCGAATCGTACTAGGTGGCAGCCGGTTCGCGGCCCCGGTGCGAATCGATGACGATGTGCTGACCTATGTCGATTCGCTTGTGGTCATGGAGCCATCCCATCAACCCTATAACGTGCGTTGTGCGCGGGCGCTAGGCGAAGCCTTTCCCGGCTTGCCACAGGTTGCTTGCTTCGATACATCCTTCCATCGCACGATGCCCGAAGCTGCACAGACCTACGCGCTGCCAAAGGATGTGCGCGATGCGGGCGTCCGTCATTGGGGCTACCACGGCATCTCCTACGACTATATCAGCCGCCAGATTGCAAAGTTGGCGCCGAAAGCGCGGCGCGTGATTGCTGCGCATCTCGGCGGCGGCACTAGCATGTGCGCCATGTTGGATGGAAAGAGTGTCGAGACGACGATGGGCTTCGCCGGTATGTCAGGCCTGCCGATGGCGACTCGCTCAGGAGACCTGCCACCAGGTGCCTTGTTTTATCTGCTGCGCAGCAAGTTGTTTGATGTCGCTTCGTTGGAGAAGATGCTTTACGAACGCGCAGGCCTCGCTGGTTTGTCCGGTATCAGTGGCGATATGCGGATATTGCAAGACAGCAAGGACAAAGCGGCCATCGCGGCGATTGCGCATTTCGTCCACGCGATGACAAAATACACCGGTGCCTACGCCGCCGTGCTTGGCGGACTGGACGCTTTCGTCTTCACCGCAGGCATCGGTGAACATTCCGCACCCGTGCGTGCCGCATTGTGCGCCAAGCTGGCGTGGCTCGGATTACATCTGGACGCCTCCGCAAACGCCACTAACGGCCCACGAATTTCCGCCAGCGACAGCCCGGTGTCGGTGTGGGTCATTCCGACAAATGAAGAACTGATGATCGCGCAGCACACACACGCTCTTGTTTTCCCCGCAAAACAAAGCAAGCGTATCGCAGAGAAAGAGCAGCCATGACAGACCCTAAAGCCGATAACACCAAGGCGACCGTGCCAAACCCCGCCTCCAAGGCCACGACCACGGGAAAGTCCGGTGCGAAGCCGAAACCAGCACCCGAGAACGACCTGAAAACCATGCCGCTGGGGGAGGTCGAGAAAAAACTGGAATCGTCGCCGGAAGGTCTTACGCAAGCTGAGGCGCAAAAACGGTTGGCACAATATGGCCCCAATGAGATTGAAGATAAGAAAACCAATCTCTTGTTGAAATTCCTGAGCTACTTTTGGGGGCCGATCCCGTGGATGATCGAAGCGGCGGTGATCCTCTCAGCTGCCGCCCGGCATTGGCCTGATTTCGGCATTATTCTCCTGCTGCTGCTTGCCAACGCTATTGTCGGGTTCTGGGAAGAGCGCCAGGCAGGCAACGCCATCGATGCCCTGAAAGCGACGCTGGCGGTCAAGGCGCGCGTCAAGCGCGACGGAAAGTGGATCAATCCACCTGCTCGCGAACTGGTGCCGGGCGACGCCATTCGCCTGCGCCTCGGTGACATTGTGCCCGCAGATGCGAGGCTGCTGGAGGGCGATGCGATTGAGGTCGATCAATCTGCGTTGACGGGTGAATCATTGCCCGCCACGCGTCAATCCGGGGAGGCGATATTTTCCGGCTCGATCATCCGCCAGGGCGAGATCGGCGCGCTGGTCTATGCCACCGGTGCAAATACCTATTTTGGCAAAACAGCCGAACTGGTGCAGGACGCTCACACGACCAGCCACTTCCAGCGCGCCGTGCTGAAGATCGGCAATTACCTCATCGTCCTCGCCGTGGCGCTGGTCGCGGTGATCATTGCCGTCGCGATCTACCGCGGCGATCCGCTCCTCACCACCTTGCAGTTCGCCCTGGTGCTGACTGTCGCCGCGATTCCTGTGGCGATGCCGACGGTACTATCGGTCACGATGGCCGTAGGCGCGCGCCTGCTCGCCAAGAAGCAGGCCATCGTGAGCCGGTTGGTTGCCATCGAGGAATTGGCTGGCGTTGATGTGCTGTGCGCGGACAAGACCGGCACATTGACACAGAACAAGCTGACACTCGGCGACCCGTTCAGCGTCGATAACGGTGCAGCCGCACAGGTCATCCTCGATGCCGCTCTGGCGTCGCGCGCGGACGACAACGACACCATCGATCTCGCTGTTCTCGGCGGACTGAAAGATGATCACGCATTGAAGTCCTATCAGGTATTGCACTTCCTGCCATTCGACGCGGTGCATAAGCGCACGGAAGCCACGGTGAAAAGCAGCGATGGGAAGCAGTTCAAGGTTACAAAGGGTGCGCCGCAAGTCATCCTGGCACTTGCTTCCAATGCGACCCAGGTGAAGGATGCGGTCGATAAGGCCGTTGGGGATTTTGCGGCGCGCGGCTTTCGCGCACTGGGCGTTGCGCGGGCAGAAGGCGATGGCCCCTGGATGTTCGTCGGCGTATTGCCGCTGTTCGACCCGCCGCGCGAGGACGCCAAGACGACTGTCGCAACAGCAGGCGCCATGGGCGTCAAAATCAAGATGGTAACCGGCGATGCGCTCGCCATTGCGATTGAAACGGCCAAGAAACTCGGCATGGGCGCTAACATTCTCGATGCCGGCAGCCTTGGCGACTCAAAGCACGAAGAAAGTGCGGAAGTTGCCGATTCCATCGAGAAGGCAGACGGCTTTGCCCAGGTATTTCCTGAACATAAATTCCACATCATTGATGTGCTGCAAAAGCGCGACCACATCGTCGGCATGACGGGCGACGGCGTCAACGACGCCCCGGCACTCAAGCAAGCCGATTGCGGCATCGCCGTCTCGGGCGCTACGGATGCGGCGCGAGTTGCTGCTGCCATTGTCCTGATGACCCCGGGGTTATCGGTCATCATCGACGCCGTCAAGGAAAGCCGCCGGATCTTCCAACGGATGAATAGCTACGCGATTTATCGTATCGCCGAGACGTTGCGCGTGCTGCTGTTCATGACATTATCGATCCTGATCTTCAATTTCTATCCGTTGACGGCTGTGATGATCGTGATGCTAGCGCTACTCAACGACGGCGCGATCCTGTCGATTGCCTACGACAACGTGCATTACAAGAACCAACCCGAATCCTGGAATATGCGGGTCGTACTGGGAGTTTCGACTGTCCTGGGCGTCTTCGGTGTCGTCTCGGCATTTGGCCTGTTTTACATAGGGGAACGTGTATTCCATCTCGACCGTGCGCATATCCAGACGCTGATGTACTTGAAGTTGTCCGTGGCCGGACACCTGACGATTTTTCTGACACGCACGCGCGGGCCGTTCTGGTCTATAGGCCCGGCGCGAGTATTGTGGATTGCGGTCATAGGCACCCAAACGCTCGCAACACTGATCGCCGTCTTCGGTGTATTCATGACGCCGCTCGGCTGGGGTTGGGCAGCACTCGTCTGGGGCTATGCACTGGCCTGGTTCCTCGTTAATGATCGCGTGAAGTTGCTGACTTATTGGGCTCTCGACCGCGGCAAACCGGCGGCCAAAGCCCAAGCCGATGCAACTCCGCAGCCTGAAGCCCAAATCGCCGTCAAACCTGATCCTGAAGCTGTACCTGCGCCTGTTGCCAAAACTCCGCCGCAGCAGGAAGAAAATAAAGTACCTACGCCACAACCAGCGATCAACATCGATACTGCTGTCAAGCCTGCACCCAAGCCTCCGACTAAGCCAGAAGCTGCAACATCCCATGAACCTGGGGCGAAGATAGAAACATCCGCGAACGTTGAACAGAAACCTGGAGCACAAGCCAAGCCTGGCACGGAGGCCAGCGCCAATGTCACCAAGCTGATCAATACAACACTTGGAGAGATCCTGTTGGCGGGTGTTCTGAAAAACCCCGAGGATGCTGGGCGGATCATCGCCGAGGCGATCATTCACGCCGGGGTGGCGGACGCCGACTTGCCTGTGACCGGGAACGATGCCGCGCTGGATAGAAAAGCCTTAGCCGAACCACAAGCGGAGGCAAAAGCCAAGGAACCGTCTGCACCTACACCGGAGACCGCCAAATGAGCAAGACGCGAATACATACCAAGGATTTTTGCGTTCAGAAAGGCGACGAGGTCGATCTCAAAAAATGGCCGACCAAGGTCGATCCGTCGTACAAGTCCAAGAAGCAATATCAGGAACTCCTGGCAACGCACGTTGCGCAGCTCAGTTCGCAACAGCAGCTTCATTACGCTTCCAACCAATATGCCATCCTGTTGATTTTTCAGGCGATGGATGCAGCCGGAAAAGACGGCGCAATCCAGCATGTGATGTCGGGCGTCAACCCTCAAGGCTGCCAGGTCTTCAGCTTCAAGCACCCTACCACGACAGAGCTGCAACATGATTTTCTGTGGCGCACCACTCGCGACTTGCCGGAGCGCGGTCGTATCGGCATCTTCAACCGCTCTTACTACGAGGAGGTTCTGATCACCCGCGTGCATCCCGAGATCCTCCTGAATGAAGGGATTCCAGATGCGCCGCACAACGAAAAGAATATGTGGCAGGACCGATACCGATCAATCGTGAATCTCGAGCAGCATCTTAGTCGGAACGGAACCCGCATCGTGAAATTTTATCTTCATCTTTCGGCTGAAGAACAGCGCAAACGCTTTCTTGCACGTATTGAAGAGCCGGAAAAGAACTGGAAATTCAGTCTGGCCGACATCACTGAGCGGAAATTCTGGAAACGCTACATGCAGGCCTACGAAGAGTGCCTTAGTGCAACCAGCACCAGCGATTCGCCTTGGTACATCGTACCAGCCGATGACAAAGAGAACGCCAGGCTGATTGTGTCGCAGATTGTCCTTGATACGTTTGAAGGATTGAATATGCACTACCCAAAAACAGACGCGAAGCGCCGACGGGAATTAAAGGCGATCCGTAAGGAACTGACGAAATGAGAAGTGATTGCTGGCGGCATCAAGCGCGCGAGGACAATAGTTGGTCGATCTTGAGCGCGGACCGCTCCGTACAGCGTAGCCAAATTCAGACTCGGCTCGTCTGTCTGTTGTCAATAACGAGCCCGACGACAACCCTGGTCTTCGGCAAGTCAAATTATCATTGCTCCGAGCATCGCCGTAACGGCAATCGCCATGAAAACGGTTGCGACCCAACCAAGAAGGCGCAATCGCATGCCGATGGCAAAACGCCCCATCACCTCTGGGCGAGATGCCATTAGCATCATGACGGCCATGATGGGAACAGAAATCACGCCATTGATGACGGCGCTCCAATACAACGCCTTGATCGGGTCGAGCGAGGTGAAACAAAGGGCAACCCCGATCAAGGTTGCCAGGGCAATGATGCCGTAGAATCTCTTGGCCAATGCCGGTTTCAATGCCAGACTGTTTTTCCATTGGAACGCGCCAGCCATCGCGTAGGCAGCCGAACCGGCCAATACCGGCACCGCCAGGAAGCCTGTGCCGATGATGCCCGCGCTGAACAGCCAAAAGGCGAATTCGCCGGCGATGGGACGCAGCGCGGAAGCCGCCTGCTCGGTGGTTTGTATATCCGTTATACCATGCAGATTCAATGTCACCGCGGTAGTGAGAACGATGAAGAATGCGACGATGTTGGAAAATGCCATGCCGATCACCGTATCGATCTTGATGCGTCGGAAATTGGCTGCCGCTTGCTCGGGGGCATATCGAATCGGCTTGGCAGCGGTGTGGCCGCGCTGTTCCTCGACTTCCTGCGAAGCCTGCCAGAAAAATAGATACGGGCTGATTGTGGTGCCGAATACCGCAACCACTGTTGTGACATAGTCAGCATGCAAGGAAACGGATGGGAAAAACGTCTTTTCGAGCACGACAAGCCAAGGTATCTGAACAGTAAATACCACGCCGACGTACGCGAACAAGGCCAAGGTCAGCCATTTCAAGACGCGCACGTAGCGGCGGTAAGGTATGTAAATCTGCAACCCCAGCGAGATAATGCCGAAACCAAGGGCGTAGACGTGAGCCGGCCCGCCGATGAGCAGCTTCAAGGCATTACCCATGGCAGCGACGTCGGCGGCGATATTGATCGTGTTGGCAACCAGTAAAAGGCCGACTATCCAGTAAAGCAGCCAGCCAGGGTAATGGCGATAAATATTGGTTGCCAGGCCATGCCCGCTGACTCGGCCGATTCGTGCGCTGATAATCTGGATCGCTACCATCATGGGATAGGTGAGGACGACCGTCCACAGCATGCTGTAGCCGAATTGCGCCCCGGCCTGAGAATAGGTGGCGATCCCGCTTGGATCGTCGTCGGCGGCGCCTGTGATCAATCCGGGCCCTAATTTATTGGCCCATGAGGAGTCCTCCAGGTTCAATGGTGTTGTCTCCGGATGATTTGGCATGAGGCACATCGCGATCAGGTTGAAATTCGGTTGAAGCTGCTGTGTTGCCAGTCCAGAAAAATGCGAATACCAAATGAAAAACGCCGGCAGACGGACAATTTTTGCAGTCGACGCGCCGCAGCAGGCCATCAATGCACCAGGGCTGCTGCAAAAAGACTACTACTTGATGCGTGAGACTTTCGTGCCTTGGATTCCGAGGCGTGCTACGAGGTCTTGATGGTCGAAACAAACGCGTAACCATCGATCTTCATGGTCGAACTGGACAGTTTCTTAGGGATGCCTGAGGAAAGTGTACGCGATGCTGCTTCATCCATTGCGAGATGATGATTCCCGTAGCGCAAGTCATCCGTTCGCTAGCGCTCATTGCGCCGAATATTGTTTATCGGCATGTGCCGAATAAAGTCATGGGCGGAGCAGCGACGATCTCCGGTTGTTGGCTTCACCATTTTGGGTAACCGGCAAGTCAATTGTTGATTTTTCTTCCAGCCAATAGGGTACTGTCAATGACGGCTTTGATTAAGGGTTATACGATGCCAACCCACGGCAAGGATCCAAACGAGAGTTGACTCAGTTCGTTGGGTTGGCGTTGTATAAGCCCTCAGGGAGGAAACCGCGGGCAATATTTCCGCAGTCAG
>Ga0116226_10004037_pt1 | contig 12957 bp, 8 predicted proteins | sample S1TSphfallax_FD_89692 | JGI IMG/M metagenome (GOLD analysis project Ga0116226, IMG submission 89692) | Host-associated microbial communities from peat moss isolated from Minnesota, USA - S1T2_Fa - Sphagnum fallax MG | ecosystem: Host-associated > Plants > Peat moss > Unclassified | place: USA... | reverse complement strand
CTTTCACAAGGTCAAGTTACTTTCTTTACTTATATTAGTTTGGTTATTTGTGGTTTGGTCTTGTAGTTAAATACCTTGGTGTTGATGGTTTGTCTCTCTTTTCTTCATTACACAAGTTTGTGTATTTCATGTGACAAGAACCTTGAGGAGTTATTGATGTTATGTTTTGTGTTGTGAGCATCGTGTTATAGTTTCCTTTCAATAAAATTCTATGTTTGCACTTGAGTAGACCTCTTATTTGTTAACATCAACTCAGCACCTTCCAAAGATGGACGAACCTATAGGAGATAATTAAATGAGAGAGAAAGTAAGATGTGTAATTTGAAAACAAAATATGAAAAATAGAAAATAAAAAATACCTTTGTAGATTGATTCTTTGTTTCAACAAGGTTCTATAAAATATAAAAAATGATGGAAATAAGGTTAAATAAAAGTCAAAAATTGCATTAAAGAAAATGATTTGAGGAAATTTTTACACTTTTGAAAGCTCCAAGCTTGGGAGCTCTTGTTTTCAGGAAAGTTCGAAGCTAATGTTTTTGTTCAACCTCCAATTTTTGGTGTCGAAAGTTGGAGGTTGAGCAAAAATATTTTGTGCTTAGCCTCTTATGGAGCCCCCAAACATGAAGCTCTCAAGAGCTCCATGAGAGGCCGAACAACAAAATTTGCTTCGGCCTCTCATGGAGTTTTCGAACATGATGTTTGAAGGATCCATGAAAGGCTAAGTGCAAAAAAAATGTGTTTGGCCTCCAACTTTTGGTGCAAAAAGTTGGAGGCCAAGCACATTTTTTTTGCACTTGGCCATTCCTTGAAACATCCTAAACATGCCAAATGCAAAGTTTTTTACATTTAGCCTCGAACTTTAGGCACCAAAAGTTAGAAGCCAAGCACAAAAAAAATTACCTCGACACCTCAAGCTCGAAAGCTCCAAGAAAGGTTGAAGCAAAAAAAATTGCACTTAGCCTCCAACTTTTGGCATTAAAAGTTGGAGACCGAGCGCAAGAAAATTTGCTTTGACCTTTCTTGCAACTCTTGAGCTTGGAGCTCAAGAGCTTTAAAAGAGGCCAAGGCAAATTTTCTTGTTTCGGTTGAGATCCTATGCAACTTAAAAATCTATAAAACTTGAAACTCTACAAAAACTCAAAGTAAACAAACATAAAACAAAAAGCTTGAAAGAGAAAAAATGAAAACATGAAATTGAAAAAGTTTATAAGCTTACTTCAAGTTGTTGTGTTGTTTGTGTGTCCTCCACCTCCTATAAGAACAAGAACACAATGAATATATATGTGAAAATTTCAAGTAAGAAATTAGGGTTTGCAACACACCTTTTTAAAAAAACCAAGCTTGGAAATGTGATTTCAAGCACAATTCCATCTCCTTTTCACTTAAGAAACATCTTTTCATTCATACTTGTTGTAGGGTCAAATGGACACAACTTAGATCCCTTCAACTTGTTCTAGGAAGTTTTAATGTGCAATAGAGAACAAATTGTAGCACTCTTGGGCCTCCAAAACAAATTATCAATGGGTTTTTCTACTAAAAACAAACAAACAACATTTTGTAATCTATGTAATATTCATTACATTTTTAAAATTTTGTTCTTGCCTCTTCAACCTGATCACCCATCGTGAAAAAGAGATTGTGTTGCATATCCTCTGTTAGCTGCAACTTTTTCTTGGCTGACATCTTGATATTGCATATTCACTGCTTAGGATCTGTCCATTGGAAACTCTACTTTTGTTTTCTTTGTTTTGGAATTCTGAATTACTCTTGAGCAACACCTTTTTCTTACATCTAAAATCGTATTTTCTCTATATTGAACCCTAACGTTTGACTAAAGACAATAGATGTTCCCTTTCTACAAACTTTAGCATGTGTTATAAGATATTTCATCTAGTATCTTCTTTTGTAGTTTCAAACACACATATTTATAGATTTACAAATCAAAATATATATTAATTGGAAAAATTAAAAAGTAATTAAAAATTTATTAATAGTTATAAATCATAATTAAAACCAAATATTCAAAATTAGTTGTTTATTTTTTTAATAACATTATTTTGAAATACATTGAATTTACATCTCTCTATTGCAACTATTATATTCATATTTATTTTTATTCCAGATATTTTTATATGTTGAGTCATCATTTAAAAACCACTTTTGAAGTGAAATTTAACCTTGTTAATTTTATGTTTTTATAATTTTCAGTGTTTTGTTAATGAATTTCAAAAAAATTGTGGCATAATTCATTTTTCAATATATCTCTCTTTAACATAGTGGATCTCACCAACCTTGCTTATCACCATTTTTATGAATCATAACTCTGAGAACTAACTATAATTGTAATTGTCCATCATGATAATGAATGCCACTAACATTGCATTGTTGTATTTAATTTTGTTTTATGTGTAATAGAAAGTGATGTTAATGAATAAACAATTTTGTTTTGAATCTTGTACATTGTGAGGGTGAATATTTGATTTCCACAAAACTCACATCAAGATATTAATACACACATACACATTAGGCCAAAGGTTGGTAATTTCCCTCCCAATATTGATTTCATCAATTTTTCAATATTTCAAACATGATATTGCCATCATGTTTAAAGTTTATTAGTAACTTGTGGCCAAGTCAAAAGACTTTTCTTATGGCTATTAACCTAATTTGACCTCTTTGCTACAAATAAAATTTGCCACCAATGATGCATACCAAATTTCAAGGGATTTTTTCAAGGCCCATAAACATTTGTGAAAAAATGTACACATTTTCAAGAGTACATATTTCAATTCTTTGCTTATAACAAGTTCCATTCCATAATACATATCTCCAACCTTTCTAAAACTCTTTTCACTACAAAAAAATGGAGCTTTTTAGAAACCCAACTTGATTGAAATGTCCACTTTGACCAAAGGGTATGTTCATTTTGATTGAAGGTTTGTGGCATGAAAAACACATGTTACATTTGACCAATACATTTGACTAATGTGGTTTTTTTTACCAAGTGTCAACTGAAGATCTGGTCAAAATGGACAAATGTCCATCAAAATGGCCATGATGGTTTAGTCAAATTGACCATCCTGATTTGACCTTTACTCAAATTGATCATTATGATTTGACATTTAATCAAATGACTCATACTCATTTGATGATTTAGCTTACTTATTAAGCCTAGGCTACCTACCTAACCTAACATAACTAGTAGGTTAAGCTAGGCTTCGATTACCTATTTAACCTAACATAAATAATAGGCTAGTAGGCTATTTGTTAAGTAATAACCTAAATAGTAGCCTAGCCTAAACCCACATAGTAGGTTATCTAGGATGTAGTTTAAAACTAGGTAAATATCCTAGGTGATTTAAACTTACTAGGTAGACTTATTAGCCATGTAGGTAGCCTACTAGCGGAGGCCTACTATAGGAATGTAATATAAGCCTATTAAATAAATAACATAGGCCATTTAGGCCTAGTAGGTAGGTAGCTTATCTCACTAGTTAGGTAAGTAGTTTAAACCACCTAAGCCTACTAGGTATAAGGTAATTTAACCCAGGCATCGAGGTCTACTTGGTAGCTACATACACAACATAAGCCATTTAGGCCTACAAGGTAATTAGGTTAACCTAGGTCACTTAAACCTACTAGGTATGTATGTAGCCTAGCTTAAACCACTTAGGCCTACAAGGTAGGTAGTTTAACCTAGGCCTACTAGGTAGGTATGTAGCCTAGCCTAGGCCTACTATGTAGGTACGTAGTTTAACCTAAGCTACTTAAGTAAGGACATAACTTAAGTAGCCTAGCTTAGGCCTACTAGGTAGGTATGTAACTTAACCTAAGCTACTTAGGCCACTTAGGCCTGTTAGGTAGGTATGTAGTTAACCTAAGCTAGGCCACCTATGCTACTAGGTAGGTATCCTAGTTTAATATTAGGTAGGTAGCTTAACCTTAGACCTACTTAATAGGCTAGGCTACCTACCTAGTATGCTTAGGCTAGATCTATTAATTATAGGCTAGTAGGTACCTACATAGGCATAGGTAATTACCTGTAAGGCTTAATAGACTATAACCTACATGTTACCTAAGTACATGCATTGATTATTAGGTACCTTTTACTTACCTAGGCTAACCTACCTATAACCTACCTATTTATGTAAGTAATGTAAAACAATTTAAGTTCATTTAGTGCAATATGTTGAAAAACATTTATGGAAGTTGATTACAATATGTTAGTTCAAAATCATGTTTATTACAATATGTTATCAATAAAGAATCACCTTATGGGGTGGTGGTGCAATGGTTAAAGATTTGACTCCTCAATGTGGAGGTGAGGAGTTTAAGTCCCCACACTTACAACCTAGGTTACCTTGACTTGGGTGACCTAATTAGGTAGCCTATGTTGCAAAGCCTAGTAGACCACCTACCCTAGGCTATTTGGCCTAACTTAGGGGCCTAACCTAGGGGGCTTGGCCTAGCTTAAGTGGCTAAGTTAGGTGGCCTAGCCTAGGCCTAGGACATAGGGTTGGTAGGTAAATAAATAAATAAAATTTAGCATTAATTATTAGGTTTATTAATTAGGTCAGTAGGTAGGTGGTTTAGGGTAGGATAAGGTAGGTAGGGTAATTAATTAATTAATATTTTCATATTAATTCTAATTAAAATAATATATATATGTTTGGTTGTTGCCCAAATTATATTATTGTCATGGTGTTTTACTAAAAATAACCTAGTAAAACAAACCCATTTAGAAAGACCAACCAAAAAAAACCCAGTCAAAATGGTCGGGTCCAAATTGACTTGTCCAAACCCGACCATTTAGGTCCAAGAACATGAACAATTTAGCTTTAAATTGGCATTTTGGTCAAGTTGGACATGGGGGCAAAAAAACCATATGGAGGGTTTTTTTGGACCAAAATTCCTGGTTAAAAAAGTTGGGATTTCTTGTAGTGTTTTCCTTTCCACCAACTTGGAAATGACATTACAAATTCCAATGTTCTTTTACCTTTTTTTTCATGAAATTTATGTAAATTTTATTTAATTCTAACATTCACATGAATAATGATGAATTCTTATGTGTGCTATTCTATTGATTTTTGTTGAGATATGAAAGTTGTTGGGAATGTCGCTTCTTCAAGATAATGTAGTTTGTTTTTTGGAAAATATTTCCCATAATTCCTGATGCATGATGGAATTTAATATTACAAACATTAATTAAATCCTTTTTGTAACATGTTCCACTTGTGCCTAATAATTATTGCCTTTAGTTTCGCTTTTCCTATTAAGATCTTGTCATGAAAATATTTCACATGATTTGACTAATACATAATATGGATTACATATCTTATCATTGATCTAACATTTATTGCCATGTTCCAATGTGCTTCTTCTAACCTTGGATGTAATTGCTATCCTCCACCTATTTGCATGAGGCTATTACCTTATCGCATTATGCCCTTTTCCATCCCTTCTTTTTGTAGCATTTTTTGGGATTTCTGCACATTATATAGACATCAACCTTGTTTATGTTAACCCAACTACCAGTTCCAATATGATATTCTTGTTCTCTTAATGTTTTATTGCCATTGATCTTTCAAAGTTTTTTGGTGTTTGCTCATTCCTTTTTCTCATTCATTTATCCTTCCAAAAGTTGAATTTTCTTGAATGAAAGATAATTTTGTTTTCTAACGACTCTCTACATTTTCCCTCATTTTTCCATTTATTTCCAAGCATGCACCACATTTATGTAATTGACATAATGTATCACAATTTGTAGAAATTTTAGGTTAGGTCTCCATTTAAACAACTTTCAAAGTGATATCCCCATCCCAAATTTTATTCTCAGGACCATATTCCATCAACAAACATTATCTTTGGCTACAAGCACATGAGTTTTTACAATTTTAGTTTGACGCTTGTTATTACATTGCCTAACTTTCTTGTTTGTGGTTTTCATTGTTGTTGTGCTTTGTCCAATTTCATATTCATCTCACTCCTTGCTTGAATTATATTTCCCCGATTCCTCCTTCTCTTCCTCCAAACCCTTCAAATTTTTCCTTAGTGTTTGATTTTGCTTTTGTTGATTCAAATCCCTTTCGGTTCTTTCACTACTATTTCTACGCCCTTTGTAACATGGCAACATTTCATGTTCATGGACGTTCGGACCTCACCATCATGGTAGACGATTTAGGGATGATGGTTGTTTCTAAACATTGTCTGTGCACTATGTTTACTTTTTAGCCAAGTTCTTTACATATATCTAATGATGTTTCGTATGATTCTAATAACTTTGTTTCAAATTCTTTGTACTAAATTCTTACAACCTCTTTGCAAAGGAGACAATGGGTGGTTGGTTGTGGCCGTTATCGCATTGTTGGTGATAGCTTGGCTCATAATTCTTAAGAATCCATCTTTACGACAAGAACCGTAAGTTCTATGGTCAAGACTATGAAGCAATAACTCAAAGTTGATGACACTTTCCTTCAATGTTTTGATGATCTTGCATCTTCTATACTCATTAAATTATTTGATTCCTCTTTGGGTGAGGACTTAACACCCCTTCTTTTGTCAACAGAATTACCGAAAGGTATTCTTCAATTTGATGCCTTTGTGTCGTCAAAGCCATCCACCCTTGTGGGGAGTATTTAATCTATTGTCTCTTGCTTACACATGATGGTGTTGCTAGGAGAAACTTCGAACGAATTGTGGACTTAGGATTATGACAAGATCCCTTTGCAAAAAATCCAATTCTTATTAATTGCTTTTGATACAGATGTCTTGTTTAAATTATTGCCAATACTTTTGACCACTCAAAACCCTTCCCAAATGTAAGGCATGGATGGAAAGTACAATGGCCATGCTTGGTGTAAGTTGGTCACAACCAATATAAAAACTTCATTTGGGCTTAGCTTTAGGAAGGGTTTTTGTTTGGGTCACATGTGATGTGTGCAACATGATTGTGAGAATTTTATGCGCTTTGCCTCTCATAATGAAACATTTTGGTGTGGTGAGTGTACTCACATTCAAGTCTTAAGTCAAATGACAATGATTCCATCCACTTCTTCGCTTGGATGCAAATTTTGTCATGTTCCTCCCTTCTATGTAGCGAATTGTAGTGGGCAAATCTATTATGTTGTGCATAAACTCTAATCTATATCAAGAGCAGTAATTCATTTTGGTGTTTACAACCATCTTATTGTAGATGGAAATTGTTGGGAGTTTATTGAGGAAACTATAAGGTTGATCACAAAGGAGGTGGATTGGATGCTTGATGCAAAGACCTCTTCAATTTCACTCAATGCCAACAAGACCTTCTTGACAAATTACTTGCTTGATGATTCTAGTGATGGCACAGTGGAGTTCCTTAAGAGTGAGTAGTTAGAACATATCTAGGACAAGTTTTGTGAATTTAGCTTTCCCAATGTTTGTAACCTTGTTGCGTCTTCCAAGCATCATTCAAGAGGCAAATGTATTGATAACATCCTTGAATTGAAGTCCAAAAGTTGATATGATTACATCTAAAAGTGTTGCTTCCTAGGACAAATTCATGGACAAAAGGTGTTTATTTTCAAGATGTTGATAAATGGTGTCAGGAACGATGTTAACCTCGTCAAATGAATGCAACCTACAAGGGATTTACATAACACTTGGATCATGTTTGATCATGTGAAGTGTGTTGCTAGTTGGACAACTATGGTTTGTGATGTGTATGGTCTTGCCTATTGTAAAATGTTGACCATAATGGTTTGTGATATGCAGTTTGAGGACACTGAAGCTCAACAACTTATGTGGACAAAGCTTAATGAAATGATGTTGAAGCACATGTTTCCAAAACCCAATTTCAAGGGGTTCATGGCTAATAATGCATAAGCCAATTGGAACATAGTCAAAATTGTTTTTGCTTCGGGGGACTCTTGTATCAGGATGGTTGATAAGGAACACAGTTGTTTATTCCATTAGATTCAATCATTTGATAAACACACTAAATAACTAGTCAAACTTGAGTTACATGATGAACATAATGCTCTTTGCCACCAGTACAAGAATGCCACATCCCTTGGGGATGTTAATAATCATTATGTTTTTATTTTTTGTTGGTGGCTTTCATTTAAGGCTGCTTCTGTGCATTCAAAATGTAAGATGTCCATTTTCACTGAACTTCCATTTGTAGTCAATCTATTTTTCCATTGTAACATTTTAGATTTTTTTGATGTTTCTTTTCCTTTGATTTATAGAAGTTTAACGATGAGGAGTGGGTAGACATGCCCACTTGCAATCTAACCAAAAATGTGCATAACATTTGGTTGTAGTAGTCAGGGAATCATGGCATTCATGTGTACACAATGACGTTTGATGATTATTTTTGGGCTTTCAAATAATTTACATTGTATAAAGAATATTTGTAAGGGGGTCTAGTTAGTCATGGACCTAATAGGTATGAATTGTTGTTGAGGGGGGCCCAATGGTCTAGTGATCTTGCTATAGTAATAATTGTTGTGGCAAATTACACATATGGATTTTCCTTTTCTTATCACACTTCACACTTTGAAGGGGAAGAGGTTTTTGGGTTTGCTAAGTGACCCATTGATTGTCCTCTTGGTGCAACAATGATTTTCATTGTCCTAATCATGTGAATATTCTCGTCCACAAGTAATAGTTCTTGTTGCTCAACCCAATATTGTTGGGAATGTATGCATGTAACAACCACCTTGTGGTTCTAGTGCTTGTTTACCTTTAGTGTCTTGAGATGGCTTGGAATTGAAAGAAAGTATGTGTTGATGGCTAATGGTGAATTGAATGTTGCCCACCCAATTTTGTAGTTCAATGTTTTGACCTTCAAAAAATCACAAGGTTCAAATGCAAAGCAAATATCAACCTTTACAAATTTGTAAGTGGAACTCCTATTCCATGTTATTTAGGGTTCTTGGTACAATTTCATATTGGATCATTGGAGCACCATATGCATTGGTTTTGTCCCGATGATTTGAGTGGTTGTGTTGGTGGGACAATCTAGAAATATGTAGTTGTTAGGCTTTTAGTTCCAATTGTATGACCCATCGAAGAAGGTACTAACTTATTTCAAAAGGAGGTAACAACTTTAAAAGAAATGGGGTTTTCCTTTGATTGTAGTCGTGTTTGAAGTTTATTTGGTTCCCAATTGTTTAGTTCAAACATTTTGCATGTCACTACTATGAATGTTCACAACATTGTGTAGCCAGCCAATGCAAATTGTTGGCCCACAACTTTGTGGTGGCAAGAAGGTGAAACAACCTTCAATCTTCAAAATAACATAGTAGCACACCAACAATTGGGAGGTTGGCATCTTACTTACCCAATGCACTGTTTTCCCTATTGTTGATGTACCCTCACCTGGGTATGGACGAATTATAGTATTCTTTCATATGACAAACAATACGATGTGACTATTGGAAATTTCCCTAGATGTTCATGTGTTTACTTTGTCACAATGTTGGTAGGTTTTTTGGGTGGTTGTGGGGTGAATGTGCAATGTAAACATGGGTATCACATCTTGCAAATGATCATGTTTTGTGGGCTCACGAAAGAGTTCATTCATCATTGCATAAGGAGTTGGGATGAAGTTCAACATTTGTTAAAGCGTTCTAAAGCTTTTGAACTCTTGTCATAATTCATCAAAATGTCATTCATAAACCTCTTTATAGCCAGTTGGACTATGTAGTAAGTTCAAATACTGATTTTGGCCCATTGGTTTTTTTCTTCACTTTTTAACTTTTCAATCATTATAGAGTGATGTATATTTATGTATAATATGTCGGCCATTTCAACACATGTTTGTCAAATATTTAATATACTTTGAGAAATTAATTTTCATCAAATATTTTTGAAGTATGCAATTTTCACCCATTTTAAGATTTTTGAAAAAATCGTAATTATTGTCCGAAAACATTAAACATTTGGAGCATTGGTTCATGAGGGATGATAAAATGCATCCTTTAGTTAGCAAAAATGCTTTCAAATGTTCACACAATGCTGCTCTTGACAACTTTCTTGGCCAAACCCATGTTTAAAATCAATAAGCCATTCATTTCAGAACAAACCATGGTTGGGACATGACAAAATATTCCATGGCTTGTGGTAGAATATTTTGCCATGTCACAAAATCTTCCATCATGTGGTAGAAGATTTTTCCACATCACTTAATAATGTCCACGTGGCAAACAAATATATTAAGAATATTCTATGACATGGCATGGAATATGCTTAAGATTCTTTCTTGCTCATGCTCGCTAGCATTGTTATCATGGTGATTAGTGGTGAGTGGTGGAGAATTAAGAAGAGGTATTTAAGGTTGTCATTTGACAAGGGAGATAGGAGTAGAAAAAGGAAGAGAGCTTGAAAGGGCATTTTGGTGAAACTTAGGAACAAAAAGTAAGGGTTTGCTGTCTTGTGGAAGTAAGAAAAACCAAGAGTTGGGATAGTTAGTGTTGTTAACAAGGTTGTGAGTGGAGGCATGGTAGAAAGAAAAGTTGCTAGTAGGTAGGAAAATGTTGTATTAAAGACAAAACTAGGAGCTTGGTGGAGAGGAGATCCACAACTAAGGATTAAGGACTTCCATGTAAATCTCTTTTATTTTTTATGTGTGAAGCTTTAATCAAGGAAATCATGTTCCCAATTACTACATTTTGTGTGTGTGTGTGTGTGTGTGTGTGTGTGTGTGTTTTGGGTGTGATTCCTTGGTTTAAGGTTGTGGTTAATATACCAAAAACAAGAGGATAGGGTTGTGAATAGGAAGGGTAGTTGTTGTCTAGGTCAAAGAAGGTAGAAAAAAATAAATTATATCCAAAATGAGAGAAAGAAAGAAAGTTCAATTCCTAAGTGCTCGTGATTCACTAGTTTAATGTTGTAGTTAGTATAGTAAGAGCAAGAAGAAAGGTTGTGAATAGGAAGGGTAGTTGCTATCTAGATTAGATAAGGCCAGAGAAAGTAAATTATATCCAGAGAGAGAAAGAAAGAAAAAAGTTCAATTTCTAACTGGTTGTGATTCAATGGTTTAGAATTGTGGTTAGTAAGTAAAAACAAGAGGATAAGGTTGTGAATAAGAAGGGTAGTTGTGGTATCTGGATTAAACAAGGTAGGAGGATGTAAATTATATCCAAAGAAAGAGAGAAATTTCTAATGGGTTGTGATTCACTTGTTAGGGTTGTGGTTAGTTATAGCAAGGGCAAGAGGATAAGTTTGTGAATAGGACTTGGATAGTTGTTGTTTAGATTGGACAAGGTTAGAAGGAGTAAATTATATCCAAATAGAGAGGAAGTTCATTTCCTAACCTTGACACCTCTTGGATGTCCTCCAAGGGGTTGGTGGGAGTTGCCTAGATTGAGTTGGTAAGCTGAACTAATTTTGTGCCTAACACTAACAAAAGAAAATCTTGGTAAATTATAAAAAACATGATTTGGTTGATCTATGGAAAGAATGAATGGACTTAAATAATGCCATTTCCATGTCATAGGAGGGGAAAATTGAATGCATAGAAATTTGATGCATGTTCAACAAGAATGATAAAAAATGACCAATACTTTGCACCCATTTTACACTATTTTTAATGGGATTGGGTGCAAACACCATAAAAGGAACCACAAGGGGTTTGGCTGGTGCTTAAAAATTATATGTATGTATCTTTGAAAAATCATCATGTGGGAACATAATAATTTGAATTGTTAAATGTTTTTGTAGTAGGCTTCAATACTTTCAAAATTTCAAGGATGAAAGTTTGATGCAAATTGATGATGTTTGAAAAGTCCTTTTGCATGTTTGAAAAGGTGATATAAATGATGAAAGTTGTTGAGTCAAGTTTTTCAAATGGCAATTCAAAATGCAAACTAAAAAGGCAAGCTAATTTGTGTTACTAGACACACATGATACAAGATGATTATTTGATTAAAATGTTACAAAAAATAAGAGTTCAAAGATGGAGATTTTGGTTAATGTTCATAATTGTTGTAGGACAAAAGAAAATTGGTTAATAATTTGGATTGTGTATTGTCAAAAAGGTAGGTTATGACAATGGTTCTTTTCAATTTACCAAGCTTGATCATTCACTGTACCCATATCATTTTAATCATGACAAGTTGAAACTATTGTTTGTTGATTTGTTGCAAAGGTTCCAAATATGAGCCCAATTATAATTTGGGTTAAAAGTTAAGACTTGAAATGGTTTCCTATGTAAACTTTGAAGTAAGATTTGGAACAATTGTTTTATTTCAAGGATATATGGCAACTGGTTTCCTAATTGGTGTTGTGCAAACATATTTCACTTAAATATACCTATCAAGTAAAGATAGGGTGTGTTATTTATCTTAACTTATTTTTTTTTAAATCAACATACTATAATGAAGCACATATTTAGGGACATGTAAATCTGAAAAATTATGGTCTATTCATAATCTTGGATATATGTAAAAAATACTCATACCCAAGGTTAGATATGTTTTGGTATCCAAGTTAAAACAATTAAGGTAAATATGACCTATATCCTAAACTTTGTTGGTTCTATGAAATAGATAGGGTGTGTCCAAAGTTGTTGTTTTAAACAAAAAATTACAATTACAATTTTATTTATTTTTCAATGAACCATCTTGAACGATCCATCACCAAAAAAAGACTTGAAAATATCCCAATAATAATAATATTTATGTGAAGATCTAGTGTTTTCCCTTTGGCCCAACTATATAAGTGAAAAGGGAAAAACTTTGGGCAAACTCTATGGGATAAAATTGAGATGCCAATAGAAAATAGGGAGGATGAAAATGTATTAGTTTGTGTATATTTGTAGTTAAATACAAATCAAACACTTTGATTCTTGCCTTGTTAAGCATTTCAAATTAAATAAAAAATAACATGGGTATATGAAAGGGGTTACTCAAATCCTAATTATCTACTAGAAAAATTTAATTTTTGTATAGCCAAACTCTAATTTGATGGAAATTT
>Ga0116226_10004036_pt1 | contig 12957 bp, 11 predicted proteins | sample S1TSphfallax_FD_89692 | JGI IMG/M metagenome (GOLD analysis project Ga0116226, IMG submission 89692) | Host-associated microbial communities from peat moss isolated from Minnesota, USA - S1T2_Fa - Sphagnum fallax MG | ecosystem: Host-associated > Plants > Peat moss > Unclassified | place: USA... | reverse complement strand
TTACTACAGTGGAAGTGATCCCAGATGCTCTTCTTTGGGGAATTACTAGTCCCTGTGCCCCAATCGCCTCGGCTGTGCGAATAATCGCTCCTAAGTTATGGGGATCAGTGATGCTGTCGGCAACAACAATCACGGGATCGCTAACAGATTTTGCCTTTAAGAGCAAATCTTCTAATTCCATATAGGCATAAGGAGCTACTTGGGCTGCTATACCTTGATGATTCGCTCCCTCTGTGATTTGGTCTAACCGTTTTGGTTCAACTTCATCAATGACTGTGCCATTTTCTTTAGCTTGGAGAATTAAGTGGTGAAATCGGGGATCGTAGCGCAGACGAGTAGTAATCCAAATCCGGTTGAGATTTCGTTGATTGGATAAAGCATTTAGTACGGGATGACGACCATAAATCATGTCGTTATCTTCTGTTGATTTGACGACGGTTGTTGTTTTAACGACGGTCGTTGGGTTGGTCAACGGGCGAGATGGGCGCGGTCTCCCAGATGGGACTACTTTCCCTTCTCCATGATTCTGACGGTTTACGGGTTTAGCAAGGACTCGTTTACCCTGAATTTTTATGGGTTGCCCACGCCTGGATTCGCCAGCAGTACTCAGGTTCTTTGATGGATTCGTCATGATGATTCTAATCTGATTCAAATATGTTTGGTGGGCATCCCTATTACATCAATTTAGTCAACTCTCGTGCTGTATATTCCTACCATCTGATATAGCTTGTGGCTATCTCTCTAGATGGAGTTTTTGCAAAAGTTCGATTAAACGCTGATAATCGGTGAGATATAAATAACCAACTAGTGTTTCTAAGCTAGTTGCTTGTTGGTAAATTTCGGGATCAAGTCGCTTGGGTCGTCCCGTGGCAGCATTGCGACCTCTACGGACAATTTCTAACTCTTTATCCCTCAAGTGAGGGGTGAGCGATCGCAAATGTAACGCTTGTGTTTCGGCTCTTACCTGCGCCACTACTAAACAGTGGTAAGTTTCTGGTCGCTGTTGGGGCAACAGATAAAACATTCTAACATGAAGTTCATAAATTGCATCCCCCAAATAGGCTAAAACTGCAGGTGAAAGTTGCTGAACTTGGGCTAAACTGACGGTTGAGGGTATGGGTAGTTGAAACCCTAGCTTTTGGGGAATAAAAGAAGCATCTGGAATATTAGCTCCCCAGACATCTTCACCATTTAGCCGTTCTCCCTCCTTTGATCTCACAAATTAATCATTCCTCAAAAGTCTATATCTGGATAAATCAGAGATGCTAAAGCGCTTAGTTAAACCTATCTATTCTGCATAAACAAAACTTTATACTCTCTAGTTACTTAAGCACTACTCTCTGACGAGAAGCTATCTGCTCGATAGATACTTAATAATAGCCGAGTAAAGGCCATTATATCAGATAATTTTGCTTTTTTTGAGCAACCGTAAAAATATAAAAATAACTTAACCTATGGATCGACACTTTCTCAGTCTCTATGGAATTAGACAAAGCCTCTCCCACAAGGAGAGAGGTTTGTTTGTAAGATGCTATCGTCAAGATTCTGGAATATTCTTCAAAGCAGCTTCCACATTGGGCTGTAAAGACAAGAACTTCTCTAGACGCACAAGCTTAACTGTTTGAGTCACACGAGCATTAGTGACAATTTGCATTGTACCTTCAGCATTCTGAGCATGTTTTGCTAGCTGTACTAACGCACCCAATCCAGAACTATCCACAAAATCGATTTGCGAAAGATCCAAAATTATATGCTTTAACCCTTCATCAATCTTACCGCTTAAGATCTTGCGAAAAGTTGGTTCAGAAAAGGCATCTAACAAGCCTGTGAGGCGGAATAGCTGACAGTTATCACGGATTTCGCGGCTACATCTCAGGCTCACCGTTAGGTTTATTTGTTCAACAATAATTCCCTCCTCATATTTATTAAAAGTGAGTGCATAAGTATATATGGTTTTAGCACGATTTGCCTGTTACCTGGGCTGAAAATTGAGATTTATCAGTTCAGCACAATGGCTGATTCATCTGTTTGACGTGCTGTTTGCATTGCTTTGATAAATTCCTCAAACAAGTAATCAGCATCATGGGGGCCAGGACTAGCTTCTGGATGGTACTGCACGGAAAATATAGGTAAAGACTTGTGGCGTACCCCGGCAATAGTACGATCATTGAGATTTAAGTGGCTAACTTCTACAACTGCTTCTGGCAAGGAATCCGGATCAATAGCAAAACTATGGTTTTGACTAGTGATTTCTACTCTCTGTTGTAACCCAGCTGGCTGATTTAGACCACGATGCCCAAATTTTAACTTAAAGGTTTGCGCTCCCAAAGCATGACCTAAAATTTGGTGTCCCATGCAAATGCCAAACATGGGTTTTCTACTCGACAAAAGAGCTTTAGCGGTTTCAATGCCATCTGTAACTGCTGCTGGATCTCCTGGCCCGTTCGAGAGAAAAATCCCGTCTGGATTATATTGCAAAATTTCTGCCGCATTTGTGCTTGCAGGTACAACAATGACTCGACAACCATAACTGGCTAAACGGCGGAGGATATTTCGCTTGACACCAAAATCTAGGGCAACAACTGTGAAGGTTTCCTGATTTTTGACCAAGACCTCAGAGTTAAATTCCCAATGAGCCTCTGTCGGTTCTGACCACTGATAAACTGTGGGTGTAGTAACTTCCCGGACTAGATTTAATCCTGCCATATTGGGAGCCGCTTGTACTTGTTCTAATAGTTCTGCTTCGTCCAAAATGGTTGTAGAAATACCACCGTTCATCGCGCCAAACACACGAATTTTGCGCGTGAGCGCACGGGTATCGATGCCATATATACCTGGCACCTGTTGCTGTTTCAGGTAATCCGGGAGAGACTGTGTTGCTCGCCAATTACTGGGTTGATCACAGATATTGCGAGCTATTACTCCCCGCACTTGTGGTCGTAGTGATTCCGCATCTTCTGGATTTACACCAGTATTACCCAATTCTGGATAAGTAAAAATAACTATTTGACCGTAATAACTTGGGTCAGTTAATACTTCCTGATATCCGGTCATACCAGTATTAAAAACTACTTCGCCAATAGTAGTCCCCAGAGCACCGAAAGACCAACCACGGTAAGAAGTGCCATCTGCCAAAACTAATAAAGCAGCTATTGTATCAGAGGTAGGCATAGGTAATCAAAGTATAATCCCGCAATTGTTAATCATCCCATAATTTCAGGGCAATTCCTGCAAAGAGCGTCAGTTAACTTAAGTCAATGAATTGTAAAGTTCTACCAAAGTTTTGATTTCTCCAGTTTAAATCCCACAAATTCCCATCATCATTTTTCTAGGATGAGGTTAGACTAGTAGATAGTCAGGGCGATTAAACTTAAACTAATTATGTTTCAGTCCCGTTTATCTCCCGCAGCCCTATTTTTGATTTTCGGTAATCTGGCAGTTTTGCTGGTTGCTTGTGGTGAAAACAAGCAGAAAAGCATTACTGGTATTCAGATCAAGTCCTTACCAGTCGCTCATGCCGCCGCCCTCAGCACCCCTCAACCATCAGTCCAATCAGTCCAATCCAGCAATACCCTCAAAACTGCTCTGGATCTCCCCAATGCTTTTGCATTAGCTCTAGATAAGGCGGAGAGTGGCTTGAGTATTAGCCAATGGGCTCAATCTCCTGACGATTGGCAATTGGCGATCGCTCAGTTTAGGGATGCGATCGCTCTGATGAAAAGAGTCCAACCAGATAGCCCTAATTTCCCGTTTGCTCAGACTAAAATTGCTGAATTTCAGCATGAAATCCAGTTTGCTAAACAACAAATTCATTTGAGTAAATTGCCAGTGGCGATCGCTCCCGTAAGGACTGTAGCTGTGGTTTTAAAGCCAAAGCCAAAGGTAAAAATTTCTCCTCCTTCCTCCATTAGTCAACCACAAAATAAACGTTTAGCTCACTCCATCTCAGAACCAGTCTATCCACCACTAGAAGTACCTGTGACTAAGAGCGAGTTATTTGTCGTCCCAATTAAACGCCGCATTGGTGGTACACCAATTATAGAAGTCACGTTTAATGGTAAACAAAGATTTGAGATGATTGTGGACACGGGTGCTAGTGGAACTGTGATCACTCAACAAATGGCTAATGCCTTGGGTGTTGTTCCTGTAGGTAACGCCAAAGCTAATACAGTCAATTCTAAATCTGTAGAATTTCCTATAGGTTATCTCAATTCCATAGAGGTGGGTGGCGTTGTGGCTAATCAGATCCCTGTCGCGATCGCTGGTCAAGAATTAGAAACTGGACTCTTAGGACATGACTTTTTTGGGAACTATGATGTAACGATCAAGCGTAATACCATAGAATTTCGTCCCCAATCAGACAAAGAACTTAATGCTGCAGAAATTCAACCAATTGCTCCAACTTTATCCAAGGAACCCCACTTTTAAGAATTTCTCTAGCTGTGCTGACTCCTTGAGCATGATCTAACCAGGGAACTGCTCCAGCAACTTGTAAAGCCAAGGAAGCATTTAAAGCCACAACGTCTTGTTGAGCCTTGCTCCCTTTTCCTTTTAACACATTTTGGAGAATTTCAGCATTTTCTCTCACATCACCACCGCGCAGATCTGTCACAGAAGCTGGAATGAGATTTAATGCTTCAGGATTAATCGTTGTCAAATCCACATGACCATTTGATAAAACAGCCAAGTCTGTGAGATCGCCTAATCCCGCCTCGTCTAGTCTTTCTCTACCATGCAATACAATAGCCTTTTCTTTACCCAATTCAGCTAAAGTTTGTGCGACTGTTTTGAGTAGTTGCGGGTCAAAAATTCCCATGACCTGTCCAGATGGACACATAGGATTAACTAATGGACCAAGTAAATTGAATACAGTTCTTACCTTTAAATTACGTCGTAAAGCTGCAACTGCTTTCAGTGCTGGATGCCAACCAGCAGCAAACAAAAATGTAATTCCTACCTCTTGAACTGCTGCTTGTACCTTTTCACTAGGAGCAGTCAAATTTACACCTAGAAACTCCAGAACATCTGCACTACCTGTAAGACTTGATGCCGAACGGCTACCATGTTTAGCCACAGGAACCCCATAAGCCGCAGCCACAAAAGCCACAGCAGTAGAGATATTAAAAGTGGATGCGCCATCACCGCCAGTCCCGCAGGTATCAATCATGCGGAAAGGGCTATGATGGGGATTGAGTTGATTGACAACTAGAGCAGATTGGGATTGTAGTACTTGAGCCATTCCCGTCAACTCAGAGACAGAAACCCCTTTAAAGTTTAGTGCTGTGAGAATTGCCCCTGATAACTCTGGAGGAATTGTGGCGCTCATCCAGCCTGACATCAGATCCCTTGCTTGATTGAGAGATAGAGATTGACGGTCTAATAATTGTTTGAGCAAGTTTGACCAGGTAGCAGGGTCGGAAGAATTCATCATTACACCATTTCATCCTACATTTCCATGAATGTACAATAATTCCCAATAGCAAGTAAACTAATCTGCCCTCCCTAGTAGGGGCTCGTATGCCTTGCGCCCCTACAACCACGGGAAGTGGGATTTAGGGTGAGGGCGATATAGCTTTAAACTCTGGTCAAAATAGGTTGAGATGCTGCCTGAGATAGTGAATTTAATTCAGGCTCAGATGCATAAACTTCACAGGAATTATTTGGGCTTTCAATCACTTTGACTTTGTAGAGTTGGACTCCTAACTGCTGCTGAATAGGCGATCGCAATATTTGACTAATATAGAAAGCAATATTTTCAGCTGTAGGTACAACCTCTCCAAAATAAGCGATGTCCTTATTTAAGAAACTATGATCGAAAAGCTCAATTACATGATCCTCAAGGATCTGATTTAAAGCTCCTAAATCAGCAATCATGCCAGTGCGGGGATGGATTTCTCCTTGAATTGTCACTTCTAAATGGTAATTATGACCATGTCCATTAACCCGAGCGCACTTTCCGTAAATTTCAGTATTTTCCTCTAAGCTAAGGTGAGGGTGAGCTAGTCTATGAGCTGCACTAAAGTGAGTACTGACTGTGAGATAAGCTATCATTCCGTTTCCCATATAATCTGCCCAAAGTTCAGGATGTTCAAATAATTGCACGCGGACTAAAGGTAGGTGGGGTGCTAGTTTTTGCCATATCACCCGCGCAATATTTTCAGTAGTAGGAAGGGTTTGTTGGAATTCCGTCCACACACTATTGAGATGAGAAAAATCCAATTGACTGGTAATTTCTCGCTTGATTACTTGTTTCACATCAGACAAATTCAGTACCATGCCATATTTATCTATTTCTCCCGCAAGAGAAATAAATAAGACATAGTTATGACCGTGTCCGGGAAACTGAGAGCAAGCACCAAACTGTTGTTGGTTCTTGGCTTCGCTCAATTCTGGCAACCAATAACGATGACTTGCCGAAAACAAGGCACGGCGAATTACAATACATTGCATGACGATAATATGAACGGAATTTAAAATTTCTTCATGTTTGACTGCTTACAGCATAAACTATTTTCTGCTCAAAATACTGTATGCTATTTATTGAGGGTTAATGGATGCTTGGGCTTCACAATGTAGACTTGTCGCTATGCGGAATAGTTCTTGTCCCGTATGCAAATAGCGGTCATCATAACTAAGGGGGAAGTAAGCCAATTCTTCTAAGCCATCGGATACTTGGTTAAGGCTATAGTAAAGATGGGCTGCGGCTCTAGCTAGGCTGGGAGGATTAGGTAGAGAACGAAACGTCGTTTGTGCTAGCTTGAGGTCATCCCGACAAGTTTTGAGGTAATCTTGAAATACTTCTAGTAAGTCTTGATCAAAAGGATCGGCGGCTAGTTCTTCAATTTGGTCTGCTAAAGAATTGAGTATCTGACAAATCAACTGACTGACTGGTTGATAAACTAACCGTAACCATTCTTCTACCTTTTCATCAGCATCTTTACCAGTTTGTCTTTTCGCCTGGTAATCTTGCTGAACCGATGCTGCGCGTTGTTGACGAGAACTTTTGGCTTTCTGAGCAACAATAGAAATTTTGCGGTCGTAATTTAGGCGACTTTGAACATCACCTAGTATTTCATAAGCTGCATTAATCCGAATAATTTCTTGATGATCGGCTGTATCTTGTTGGCTGTCAGGATGAAATAGCTTGACTAAGCGACGATAGGCAAGCTTTATCTCAGCTTGGCTTGCATTGGGACTAACTTTTAAAGTTTCATAATGGTTAGAATCACACATTGATCCAAAAGGTATCTTTAAAGTCAGCTAGCAGAAATCCCTAAGCTTCCATATCTTGAAACAAAGGTGTACTCAGATATCTTTCGCCAAAGCTGGGTTGAATCATCACAATTAAACGACCTTGATTTTCTGGACGTTGGGCTACACGGATTGCTGCTCCTAAAGCGGCTCCGCTAGAAATTCCAGATAACAACCCTTCCTCTTTGGCTAATCGACGACTGAAGTAAATAGCTTCTTCGTCTGTTATTGCAATCACTTCATCCAGGAATTCTACCTTCAGCACTTGGGGAATAAAGCCAGCGCCGATCCCTTGAATTTTATGGGGACCTGGTTTACCTCCTGATAAAACTGGACTGTTGGTTGGTTCTACAGCGATCGCTTGTACATCAGGTTTCAGAGCCTTGAGTACTTCTGCTACACCAGTAATTGTACCACCAGTACCCACCCCAGCGACAACTATATCTACTTGTCCATCTGTATCTTGCCAAATTTCCTGCGCCGTTGTTTCCCGATGAATTTTAGCATTAGCGGGATTGCGAAATTGCTGTAACATGTAAGCGTGAGGCGTTTTTTCCACGATTAATTGGGCACGCCCGATAGCGCCACTCATTCCCTCAACACCTGGTGTGAGTTCCAATTGCGCCCCATATGCTCGGAGCATAGCTCGACGCTCTCCACTCATGGTATCGGGCATAGTTAAAATTAATTTATAGCCGCGAGCAGCAGCAGTCATGGCTAAAGCAATTCCGGTATTTCCTGATGTTGGCTCCACAAGTATTGTTTTACCAGGCGCAATCAATCCTGCTTTTTCGGCTGCGACAATCATGCTCAACCCAATCCGATCTTTGACTGATGCACTCGGATTCATGCTTTCCAATTTCACCACAATTTGTGCAACACAGTTTTCCGTTTGGGGAATACGGCTCAAGCGCACTAGTGGAGTTCCACCGATTAATTCTGTAATGTTCTCAGCAATCCGCATTATTCCCTTAATTCCTTGATCTAGCAACAGTTATTTGACAGATAAACAAACTAACACAGAGTAAACAGACTAAATATAGTACATAATGTCTATCTGTCGTTGAGCATTTCGCCTTTCACACAAATCGTACAAAGAATAGTTTTGTAAAACAGCATTGGCGGCTTGACACGCTTCTTGCCAGACTTGGGCGACAACAAATCCATCTACAGTTTTCGGGTTAATTTCTGGTTCGGGAGTCTGGACATCCAAACCCTCTAAACATTCCATTACCTCAAAAACGCTAATTTTGCGGGGTTCTCGCGCTAACAAATAACCACCTTTAGCTCCACGTTGACTTTTAACTATACCACCACGTCTTAAAGTGGCTACCACTTGTTCTAAATAGCGATCAGGTATGTTTTGTTGAGTAGCGATTTGACGCAGTTGCATTGGCTCGCCACTGTCGTAATAAGCTGTCATTTCTATTAAAGCTAAAATGGCGTATTCAGACTTACAAGATAGTTCCACGGGCTGTTGGGAGGAAATGGAATGGGTCTACCTCCAGTATACTCCGGCTACCCACTAGGATTTATTGATTATATTTCAGCTTAATGCAAAAAAACCGCCATAGGGCGGTGATGTAGTAGTTAAGATTTCACACAAAATAGACTTGACTTTAATTGGTTAAACCACATTTTAGAAAGTGAATGTGGTTCTCAGAGTACCAATAAAGGCATCGTCCGCATTGTTGCTGCCTCCAGGAGAAGTTAACCAAATGACTCCAGGAGTGATGGAAACATTATCGGACACCTTGTACTTATAAAAGCCTTCAATGTGGTAAGGGACACTTCCCGTATTGGCGAAGCCTGTCCGATTTAGGGCATAAGGCTCTGCTCCACCAAAGATACCCAACACATTACCTTTTTTACCAAAGTCCGGTAGGGCTAATCCTGCTCCATAACTCCATGCTTCATAATTATCGTTGAGACCGAAGCTCTTAACATTAGAGTAAGAAACAAAACCGCTAAGTGACACTTTATTACTAGGTCTAACAGCGACTGATAAACCATAGGAATTATTGAAAGATGCTCCACCTCCATTTGCACCAAGAGAGTTAGCAGCAGCAGTACCTACTACTGGCAGGTTTGCACCATAAGTACCTCCTTCATCAAATAAAGAACCACCTGCTCCGTTATAACCGTGGACATACGTAGCTGCTAAAGCTATGCGATCGCCCAAGCCAAGATTCAATTGTCCTAATGCTGCATAATTACCATTGAATAATCCAGCACCAGGGGCGGTACTATTTGCTTCTGAGGCCAAGTAACCTAAAGTAATGGAAGTGGATTTGAGCTTACCACCCGGTTTACCTAAAGCAAAATTCAGCGCTGCACCCGAACCGCCGCCAATCCGATAAATCGGGTTTTCGGAAGCGAAAGTAGATAAAGCACCATTACCGCCATCACTGTTATCAAAAAAGTAAGGATTATTTACAGCAGCATATTGGCTATGTTCTCCACCAGATGCTGCGATATAAATCCGTGCTGGACCTATAGGTGATTCATAAGTCAGACGATCTATAGAGACACTATTAGTAATGCTTTGTCCATTCAGTGCAAAGGTTTGTAGACCCTCAGCATCTTTGCCGTTAGCAGGATTAAGTACTGTACCATTCCGATCAACTAGACTCAGAGTGTTAGCATTGCCAGCAACTAGCCTGGTAGTCAATATGTCTTGACCAGTGAAGCTGGTTACCAAACCCAAACGGACTCTATCCTGAAAAGCGGTACGATTAGCTTGACCGCTATTACCACCAAATGCATCAGTACCGGCGAAAACAGCCTCTCCCTGCAATTTAGTAGTAGTAGAAAACTGATGTGTTTCCAGAAAAGAAGTTCGTGCTTCCAAGCTATCCACACGACCTCGTAGCGTAGCTAACTCAGCCGCGAATTCTTCTTGGAGTCGTTGTAAGGTAGCTAAATCCTGCTTAGTCACCAAGTCAGCTGTAGCTGTAGCAATCAATTCATTGACTCGGTTTAAGCAAGCATTTAAACCCGCAGCAAATTCATAACGACTGAGAGCGCGATTACCACGATATGTACCATTGGGATAACCAGCGATACAACCATATCGTTCAACCAAGGACTGTAGTGATTGAAATGCCCAGTCAGTTGGTTGAACATCAGAAAACTGAGAAACCGAGGTTACTTGAGACTGATTATTACTCTCATTAGTGTAGTTGTTAACTTGGTCTAGTACTTTTTGGTTACTAGTGGTTGCGTCTGCTATAACCTCTGGTTTTTGCGGAACAATAACGTTAAGCGCAGTGTTGGGTTGCGTTTGTGTAGCGATAGTCGGAGCTGCAAGCGTTGCATTTGGAGCCAGTAGAGTTGCTCCTAAAAATGCTGGACTAACCATCAGGGATTTCCACAAGAGATTAGACATCTGGAATTTTCTCCTCACACCTTATATGGATAATTTTGTCCGCCGTGCCAATTTCTCAAGGAAGGGACATCTTTTGAGAGACCTGTGGATTAGGCAAGTTTGCCCTATATACAATTTTAGTTTTCTTGAGACTAATAAATAATTAACATATGGTTAAATATTTATATTATTTACTTATGGTAAATCATCGATAAATAATTTTTTCTTATATAAGATTACACAATAATTCTGTATGAAGATGCTTTAGGCACGGTTAATAGAGGTTGACACTATATATCTACCTATAGCGTCATCGATCAGAAATATTCACAAGATATTCACAAGATATTTACAAAGCTTAGCTTAAACTTTCACGATTGTAAGTAGAGAAAGTAAAATAATTATAACTATGTAAAGTTATGTAAAATCTACAGAAAAAGTTTTATGACTCCCAGCAAATCTTGGATATAATTCCCTGTATATATCAAGTTACCCTGAATAAAGTTCATAGGGTTATTAATTTCATGAGCAACTCCAGCAACTAGCTGTCCTAGCATAGACATTTTTTCACTTTGGATTAGTTGGAGTTGAGTTGTTTGTAGATTTTGCAGAGTTGTTTGCAGTTCTTTAGTTCTTGCTGTAACTCGATTTTCTAATTCTTGATTCAGTTGGTGTAATTTTTCTTCCAATTCTGTTTTTTCAGCAATTTTTTCTGCGAGTAATTGATTTTGATTTACAAGGGTTTTCGTCAAGTTCTTTAAATCCAAATGAACCTTGATTCTAGCCAGTAATTCCTCCCTGTGAAAAGGTTTGGTAATATAATCTACTGCTCCTAAGTTTAAACCTTGAACTTTTTGCTCCACATCACTGAGAGCCGTCATGAAAATTATCAGAATTTCTTTAGTTAAGGGATTGGCTTTAATGTAGGAGCAAACTTTAAAACCATCAAGTCCTGGCATCATGATATCTAACATAATTAAATCTGGAATTATATATTCAATTTTTCGTAATACACTCTCTCCATCTTGAGATACTAAAACTTCTAGACTAGATTCATCTAGGATATTAAATATAACACCTAGATTTGTCGGATTATCATCCACAACAAGAATAGTATTTTTAGATTCAGATGTATTATCCATTATCCTCACAACTATTTGTGCATTTTTTGTAACATTGGCAGTTTAAACATGCTAAATTCCAAGATGATTTAGACGGATTTAAAATGATGTATTTATGTTTATAGCTTAATCATGAGTTAATATTTTGTTAACTTTTAATTTAATTAAATAAAGCCTGGTAGGGGCGCAAGGCATACGAGACCCTACGCGCCCCTTTACACCGACCTATTTGCTGAAATCAGAACTCAGGGTTAATCCTAAATCAGAATCAGGATTAATCACAACAATTTGACCGTTACCATTCCGATCCAAAAGCCCGCCTATGGTCGCCGCTCCTGCTGCTCCAGTGAGTACTTTACCAGCAGTAATAGTTTTGTCGCCCGTAACTCCAGAGATTACTGCTGCTAATCCTCCTCCAATTAATGTATCTCTGATGGTAGAAGTAGTGCTACGATTGGCGTTAGCTCCCACCGCTGTACCAGCAAGTGTACCAAGCAGGACTTTACCAGCCGTAATATCTTTATCTCCAGTGACTCCAGCAACTACAGCAGCTGCTCCTGAACCCAAAGCTGCATCTTTGACAATAGAACCTACATTAGTACTACGAGAAATTTGAGTAGCTTTAATTGAATTAGAAGATGCTTGGATGGGATATTGTTGTCCGTTGATCGTTACCTGACTAGCTACAAATTGAGAACCACCTTGAGCAGGTTGTAATTGACCCACAATTTGGCTACCTGCTGGAATGATGACAGTTCCCTGAGGATTAGTCACATCAGATTTTACTATCAAGGTTAAAGGAGCGGTTTCCTTAGGACTAACAGCGATTTTCTTCGCAGCATCATATTTAACGGTGATGATAGTTCCCGATGGAACTGCTGATGATACTGGAGTACTAGTATTAGCACTAGTATTACCTGCAATATACTGTGCTGGAATACTGGAAACCTGTCCTGCGCCAGTTAAAGCTTGACATAAGAAAGCTGATATTTCGGCGCGGCTAGCTAAGTCATTTGGTTTTAGGTATTTGACATCAGGGTAATTAACTGTGAGGGATTTTTCTGTTGCTGCTGCTATACCATTGTCAGCATAGGCAGGAATACTACTAGCATCAGCAAAGTTATTATTTAATGTTGTACTCACAGGTTGGGTAGGTGAATAATTTAATCCGCTAGCCAAAGCGACTAAAGCTTGCGCACGGGGAATATTTTCACTGGG
>Ga0116226_10004034_pt1 | contig 12959 bp, 8 predicted proteins | sample S1TSphfallax_FD_89692 | JGI IMG/M metagenome (GOLD analysis project Ga0116226, IMG submission 89692) | Host-associated microbial communities from peat moss isolated from Minnesota, USA - S1T2_Fa - Sphagnum fallax MG | ecosystem: Host-associated > Plants > Peat moss > Unclassified | place: USA... | reverse complement strand
TTTGGTTCTGATTCCGATTTCAGTTTTGAAATCGGATCCAAGTCTGGTCTAGTTCTTATTAACCTAGACCAAATGCAGTAATTAACTATCAATTATCCTTTAGCTTAGCTCACCCCTGCTTCAAGATTTTTTTATTTTTTATTTTTTAAAATCTCAGTTCCAGTTATGCTTCCATTTATACACCTTAAAAAAACTGAGAACTCAGTTCTGGGTCCAGTTTCTAGGAAAATAAATTCAGGTTCTGATTCCTGTTCCAGTTTCAAAAATCAGACCCAGTTTTGGTCCAGTTCTTACTAACCAGAACCAAAACCGTTGGTTCTTACCCGCACCAAAGTGGGTACCCCTCCAATATTCGTTAAACCTTGATTTTGGCTATTCTTATGCCAATTGGGCTATAATGGCTAGGACAGTTGTCTGTGTGACAGACTTTCAAGTGTATTTTGGACACTTGGGTCTGTTAACGCAAGCACATGTTTCTAGTTGAAGTGTAACAGGTACTTTGGGCACATTGCCCCGGAAGCCACACTCCGTAAGCCTCTTCGTCCGCTGGCTAACGAAAAGAAACGTGGGTCCCAGCAGCAGCTCCCTGGCAGGACCAGTCCAAGCATTCTACTAAAAATTGCCAAAAAAGTTACAAAGGCAGGCGGGGGAGAAAACTGCTCACAGGAGCCTGCAGCAGTCTTTTCCTTCTCAACAGAGTCTACAGTGGCTCCCAAGGCCAGAGACTCAAGAGCTTCTGTGCAAGGCCAGAGAGCTCTCTGTTAATTTTGTTCACTGGATTTTTTAAATTTATATTTAGATTTTTTTTTCTTATTTTGCACCTTTGAAAGGTGATTTTTTATTGTTGATTTTATTTTGAAAATGAAAAATGGTTTTTTATTGAAGGTTGGGGCTGTTTTTCTTTTTGGTCTATGATTTTTAGGGTTTTGTTGAAGTTTGATAATTGTATCGTTATCATGGATCACATGTGTGTTGGAAGGGTTATTTTAATTTGGATGCTCCTTTCGGTGACATTGGGTAATTCTTTGTTTTGCACATCACGAGCTAGAGATTTATTATTTCAAAATTTGTCATCTTCAATGTTTGGGGTTCAACCAATTTTGTGGACTTTGTTGAGAAAAAGGAAGAAACATTGCAATTGATTGTTTTGGGTAGAACCAAAACAAAGAACTCATTCGGAAATGGTGGAGGTCATTGTATGGCATAAAACACCTAAGATGAGAGATAGAAAATATTTGATGTATTACCAAATGATATTTGATGCTTTCAATGTTTTGGTTGAAGAATTAACATCATTTTTGAAGTTTGAATGTCTTAATCTATAAGGCTACAATTAGAAGTCAAGAAAATTATTGTAATTGTGTTGTACAAGTTTGCTCATGGGTTGAAACCCAAAGCATATGTTAGACAGATTTGATGTGGGCACCTCTATTGTATGCAAGTATGTGGACATCATGTGTGATGTGCTTTGCAATAAGGACAAGCTTTTTGACATGTACATCAAGATCCCAATCAGAGACCATTTGTTGCACATCATACAACAATTTGAAGACCTTACAGGTTTGCCAAACATATGTGGTGCTATAAATGGCACACATATCCCATTAGTTGAAAGGCCAAATAGCAGGTACACTATTATAGCTATAGATAACTACATTGAAAAAGGTTTTAGAACATTTTTTTACAAGCAGATAAGTTTGTTCTAGAATGTTTGTGTTGGCCAACCTAGAGGAGTTCATGATGGGGGTCAATTTAAAACCTCTAGTTTGTATCATGACTTACTGATTCAACGGATTTTACAAGAGCCAAAAGTGACCATTTGAGGTGTGAAGATCACACCGTATTTGACTAGTGATTCTCCATATCCTTTGTGAACATATTTACAAAAAAAGTTAGAAATCTCATAATTCAAATGATGTAAACAAAAAGAGATATGATAGTAGTATGAATTTTGCAAAGGTTATTATAGAGAATTTTTTTGGTCTTTAAAAAATAGATGGTGGATATTGAAGAATTTCAACTCTAGTGTTAATAGGGCCCCATCAATTGCTATAGCTTGTTTTGTGTTACACAATTATTGTGAGATGTGGAAAATCCCCAAGCTGGGTCGTGTGAATGATGCAAATAGAAGGAATATCCTTGCAAGATTTAAGGTTGGTAGGTTACCAACCTTGAAGGATGGAAAGCAAGCAAAACAAGAAGGAGAATTAATGAAAAAGATTTTGTTTGAACAATGGTAATAGATCATCCATAAGGGTTTTGATTTTGTGCATTCTACATTGAACATGAATTGGAATATATTTTATTTCATCATCATACAATGGCATTACTTGAAATTGATATGGTCATTACTTTTTAAAAACATGATGTCAAATGCTACCACCTATAAAAGAACTAGGCCCTACTAAATCTGTAGGCTTTAAAACTTCAACAAAAAAAGCAACCATTTGTAATTGACCTTCGAATAACAATTTCTTCCCAATTTGTTCACTCTTTAGAATTTGGGTCATAATTTCCTTTGTCATTTGCATCTTTAAAAGCTTTAATTCCTTTGCAATCTGTGAATATTCTTTGATAATTTTTACAATGGAAGGATATTCCCCAAACAAAAACCATTTTTTGCTTGTAGATTTTTTATTGGGTTAACCTCTAGTGCAAGGTAAGTTACATGCCCTTATTATAGGTGGAATTATATCATACGCTTGGTCAAATGTGTGATTTTGTGTGACATGATCATTACTATCATGAGTTTACCACTTGAAGATGTGGTAAATGAAAACCTTGATCAATGCCACCAAATTGCACATATCATTTTTGGTGTTATTTTTAAAATGTTATGAATATTTTCATACCATGACCAAGAGGAAGGAGGAACACCTATTACATTGCATGTTTCATGTTTTTCACTATATTTTTCTTTCATCTTGGAGAATTTGTCTCGACATTGCTTGTAAATGCATGACACCTTATTAAGGAATGGTGCATTGATTTTGTTGACAAGTTCTTCCAATCCTTTACAATTGTCACAGGCACGAAAAAATATAAGAATAAGAATAAACCAAGGACACATTAAGGAAAATAAATCACAAGAAATGTGAGCCTAAATATAATCTAAGACTTGAAACACAAAAACGTAAGATAAAAACATGGTATATGTTAGAAGATTATTCAAATAAAACTTTATTCTGATAACGTATGAAAACAAAAGTCATGATAAGAATTCATACTCAAAATTAATGTTGAACAAACTAAAGGTAATGGGAGGTTCTACATTTATTTATACCCCATTGGGGACTTAGCTCAAGGAAGCTTTTATGAGCTAAGTCTCCAATGGGATATAATATAAGTTAACCATTAAATAAATTTTAATTGATTATTAATGAACTAGAAGTTAACTAAGAATTAACAATGATGCAAACAATGATGCAAGCAACAGGTGATGGTGATGTTTGTGACAACACCCATAGGTTACTTTCGATACTCCCAATGTTTCTTTTCCCACAAATCAATCATCATCTGGACTTTTCCATTAATCCACAATCTCCTATCAATTTGAAGCTTTACCCCAAGTTTAAAAGCACTCAAGTCAGCATTTACATTGAAGCCCAACCTCAAACCCAAAGTTTGAGAAGGAGAACACAACTTGAAAAGACCCTAAACCTAACCTTTGAGGAGAACTAATATTGAACCTTTGAAAAGAAAGAAAAAAATGTCCCTCCAAAACATTGGCAAATTTTCCTCCATTTTTTTAAAAAAAATTGCAAATAAAATTATATGAAAACACAATCAAATTCCAATCCTCACTCTTGTCTTTAGACTTTGCTTTCTAGAGTATTGTCGTATTCTACCATATGCCATTTTGACTATTTTATGTTGTTATTGGTTATTTTAGATTAATCTACTTTAGGTTATTTGACCTTAAATTATTATATGATTTTTTTAAATATTTTATTTTACCTTGGGTCATTATATTTTATTTTAGGTTATTTTAAGTTATTATACCTTTAAACCTTAATGTATAATAACCTATAATAGTTTATAATAACTTAAGATATATCATAAAATAGCTTAAGATATTTTTAAAAACATAAAAATAAACCTATTTATCATATTAAAATATAATAATGAATTATGTCAATTAGTAGTGAAATATAATGTTTACATAGTGAACTTATAGTGAAATAACGTTAACTAGGGTGAAATCATTAAAGTACAATGAACCTATTTCATTTTAAAGTCCCAAAATGATTGAGATCAATGAATTACACTTCACTTTTGTATTAGTGTTAAAAAACAACTACAATAATTAATTTTGGTCTTCAATTTTTAGTTTTTAAAAAACAAACACACACACAAAAATCAACATACATAATTTTAATTTATAAACCACCTATAATGAAAATTTATTATTTTAACTCAATTAAAAACCTATTATTGTCCAACAATCATAAGTGGAAATTTTAATGTAGATATTTTAACAAGCAAGTTCAATTAGTAACATTGTAAGGATTAATGAACAAATATAATTTCAATATTACATTTCCCAAAAAAATCCACTAATAATGGCACATAAATTGATCATATTTGGAAAATTGTGCCAACAAAATAGTGTCATTTTGGATCAATAAAAACTATTGGATAAATCTTAAACTTGTTTACTTTGTAGTCAAATTATCTTACTATGTGCCACTATTTTGTTTTACCATTTTATAAAAATTTAACATAATTTAGACATGTAATCATTAAATGTTTCATGTTTTTGATTCCATAAGTTCAAAAGTGAAATAACTATATTGAAAAATACAAATAAATTTAAATTTAATTGAATTAAAGATGCTTGCAAATTCAAATTATTAATTAATTCCATTTTATTAATTAATTACAAATTTTAATTTATGCAACCCTTTTACATTTCAAAACAACTTTTTTGTATTGTATAAAATGTTCAAAACAAGATAAAAAAGTAAATTCAAGAATTTGAAACAAATTTAATTTATTACTTTCAATTGAATTCAATTAAACTTAGGTTCTAATAAAGAATTTTAATTAGTTTGATTCAATTGAATTGAAATTTTGAATTTTAAACAAAAATTAAATTAAAATTTCAGTTTGAAATTTCAATTCAAAATCTAAAATTTTGAGTTTCTTTGAAATATAAATTTTGATTCATTATTTTTTTAAAATTGAAAATTGAAAATTTGATTCAATTCAATTCAATTTTGCACCCAAAATTTGAATTTTCAATTGATTTTCGAATACTTTTTTGAATTTCAATTCAATTTTGAAATGTCATTTAAAAATTCGAATTTGATTAAATTTATATTCAATTCAATTGTATTGGAATACATTTAATTTAATGGGTTTTGAATTCAATTCAATGGAATTCAAAATCAATCGACTTGAATTTGAATTGATTCTAATTAATCTTTGATTCAATTCAAAACAATTTAAATATGATTCAATTGAATTTCAACTTTATTGAACAAAATGTTGATTTTATTCAATGTACTTAAATTGAATGCAATGGATTTGAATGTGATTGCATTGATTATGAATATGTAAATTGAACTCAAATTTTAAATTATGATTCTAAATGTCATTGAACCTAACAATTTCAATTCAAATCAATTTAAATTTTTGAATTAAATAAATTTGAATATTCCAACTTAATCCATTTCAATTTTCACTTAGTTTTGAATTAAAAATTCCAAGTTCAATTTTGAATCAATTTTTTTTATTTTAATTGAATTTTCAATTAAAAAACTCAAATATTTCAATTCAAAAAATTCCATTGAATTTGGAATCAGAAATTTTGAATTTTTTGAATGATGAATTCAATGTTGAATGAGATATTTCAAAATTCAAAATTCAAAATTCAAATTCAATGGATTTTTTTTTCAATTAAACTCAAATGATATCCAGTAAAAAAAAATTGGTTCAAATATTTTTTGGTGGGGAGTTTTACAAAAAGATTTAGTCACATTGTCAAATATGAAAATTGGTATTATGATAAGTAATTCAATTAAATCAATGAATAATTTGATTATCATATGAATAATCTTTTGCAAATATTTCTTGGGTGATTTTTGTAAAAAAGTTATAAATGCTTTGGTCCATTACACATAAGAAATGATTTAATGATTAAAATAATTGTTGGAAACAATAATAGTATTGGAAGTACAATCATATATTGATTCTTTGAACAGAGGCTTCAAAAAGGGTTGGTAGGTAGGTAGGAAAAAAAAAACCATGTAAACATGCTAAATAAATAAATATATAATCACCTCCAAAGCATATACATATCTATGTATATACACATATATACACATGCAAATAAATATGTGGGCAAGGCCCATGTGTTGTAATGCCTAATTAATCATGTTCCTTTAGAATGACCATTCAAGTTGTCTTGTAGGACAAAAAAAGACTTGAAAGCAAAAAGTTTGTTTTCAAATCATTAACATGACATGTGAAGGATGGGCTTAACATTCTTAATGCCTTCATACATGTTTATCACACACCTAATTAAAAGGTTTACAGTGCCACTATTTAAGGTGTATTTAAAAGTTTAAAAATACCTTGCATGATCATGAAAGAATTTTTTTAAAAAACAATTAAACCATTTTTGGTATGTCAAAGGTTTCCTTATATCATGGAAATTCTTTTACATAAAAAAGGAGTTCAAATCTTATGCAAGGTTTGTGCATTGACACAATCTAGAATCGAAGCCAAGAATTTGAAAAAAATCAATGTGTTTATAAAAATTGGATTCATTGTTATAGTTATCACATTCAAGTTATTCACACATACAAAAACATATAATTAGGTTAAACATTATGTAAATTGAGTCCTTTTCATCCTACAATCTACAAAGCATTTGTTTGCATTTTTTGGATTTAAGTTTAAAAACTATGTCTAAGTCTTGATCCTCCCACTATTTGAAATTCCATCCAATGGCTATAATTTCACTTTAGTCATTATTCAAATCATTAATGTTTTTATTTTGACTAAGAACTATTATTCATTTCTACTTCAAATTTTAAATCACTTTCTACCAAGCTTTTCACCTAACACCTAAAAATGGATCTTCTCATTGGTTAGATTGGAACAAAAATACTTTCATGTAATGCACCCCATGCTAATTTTCCACATCAACCCAACTTGTGAAAATAGTCGTGCAAGCCCCTTTTTTTTCAATAGCACTTGAAAATTAATCAAGGTGAAACTCTTAACATGTTAGTGGTCACATTGGTGATAATTGTTGTAAGATTGATTACCTTTTTATTGGCCATTCTAAACAATATGAAAAGGTTTGGTGGTGATGGTTTAATGATGTAAGCCCTATCTAGGACCTAGGGATTTTAAAAAAAAGGCCTTGGGTTCAAACCCACTCTTGTGCAGATGAAAGCCCTATTATTGGCCTTCTACCACTAAACTTGACGTGGGGGTACCAATGGCTTGTTGGTTAAGTTTGTTGTTGTGCTTGGAAAAAGAAGAAGAAAAATGTTAAAATGAATGTTTAATCTTAGGTCATTCCTAATTACTTCAATCATAATCACATTGACGTCCATGACAAAGTCATGTTGTGTTGTAGTGACAATTATTAAAGACCTATAAATCTGTATTAAGAAACACATCATAGATTAGGGAAATGTACAAAAAAGTAAAATAAAAGAAAAGGGAGAAATGAGAGGACGTCAAGTTGGTTCAAAGTTGCTATGAAAATCTATGTATGTCCATAATCGACCGCTTGTGGAAGGTTAGCCATATTTACATGTCAAAAACCAATGACTTGCAATAGGTTGGCCATGGTGATGGGAGGTGTGTCTTGAAGGGGTGGAAGTTAGGAAGTAATTAAGCCTATGGCTATCACTCGATTTAAGATGGAAGACACCTACATCTTTTGTAATGTGATCGAAGTTTTTTACAAAAAAAATGGCCAAGGTAGAAAGATGAAGGCCTTTTGACCCCTTCAAGCTCCAAATGACAATGGACAATCATATAAAAACACATCGACATGTTTATGTCAACAACCAAATACTTCAATTCCTAAATGGAGGAATTGATTAGTGGGGTGTAGGTTGCGGTAGTTCCTTTCCTTGGCTTGAGTTGCATCCAATGCAATGAGTCCTTGGGTTGCACAAGATTGGGGAAGTAAATCCGCTTGCGTTGGGTTGGCAATGACAATGTCGAGCAAGGTGCGAATGCCATCTTCGATAAACACAATGTTGATTCATTGATGAAAGGAGTTGAATGTGGTTGAAAGAAGCGCATGTAATTGTTCTTGTTCCATGTGGAAACTAACATTTCATGTAATGGCAATAAAGGTGTTGTAAATTGCATCATGGGTTCTAGTCTATTCATTGCCATGAACACAATGTAAGAGGTGGATACCCATAAGGTTGATGGGATGTGTGCACACATAGTGAAGGATGAGGGATGGGGTAGTCCAAGTCATATACAAAGTGTTGTGCAAAAACTTGGGAAAAATAATCAAAAGGTTGGAAAGATTAGTTGAGCTATAAGCCAAGTGCTTGCCCTTAGTTAGAACATGATAAAATTTGGGCATGATGAGCTTCAGATGTCTTGTTAGAGAGCATGTTGGAAAGGGTGTGATGGTGCAAATGTTCCAAGATGGAATCTTGAAGTTGAACCATTTGTTTGTTAATGAGTTATTCAAATGGAAAAATACAAGCACAAGCTTGGGGTGGTAAAAGAACACATGTTGCCTTGAGGTGTTGTTGGAAAGGAAATATGTTATTGTCGATTTGTGCTAAGGCTTCAAGAAGGAAGGGACATTGATCAACCATAAACCTAGTAGCTATGACTAAAGTGACAAGGGTGCAATTCCCTAAATAGGTTGTTGGGGCAATGGTGGATGTTGATATGAACACAATGCCATTGAAAGTTATTGGGAGGGAGGCTTGTTCATAAGCTAAAGTTCTTTTTGGGCTATTAAAGGATCTTGGACCCAAAAGCGTCCAAACATTTTATGGGGGGAGGAATCAAAGGAAATAAAGGACTTTATGAAGGTGGAAGATGGAGGTGTGCATCGTTAAAGATATGATGAATGTTGCATGAAACAATGAATTAAAATTCCAAAGGCCACTTGAACATCACCCATTTTAAGGACAAGGTCCACATGTTGAACATCCTTTTGAAGGGCTTCTTTCATGAAGGATGATGTGAAAATTACGGTGGCAAGTGGAACCCCTAGGATTTTAATTCTTTCAAATGAGGTGGTAAACTAGAATGGGGTGTTGAAGTTTGGTGGCAGGTTAAAAGGTGACCATGCAATGCATTTCTAAGGTTGAATGGAAAGACTTATTGCACGAAGATTGATCTAGAAATGTTGATAAGTAGATGATACAATTGAAGGGTGACCTATGATGTGAATGTCATTTGTAATGGATGGAAATGGACATGGACATGAGGGGAAATGACTAGTTGTAGAATGTAAACCCCTAAAATGGGCTAAAGCGAATAGTGCCTCCCCAAAAGATCACCTTAATGAGTCCCCATGGTAGATGGGATGATTGTGACATTATTTTCATGATGATTGTAAAACAAAGGAGATTCAAATGTATATAATGCACAAACAAAGGGGATGAATTGTATGATGTCCCCACATGCTACATAAAATTCTTGATATATGACCCCTTTTGACAGTGAATTGAAGGCGTTTATTACATCTAGTTGAAAAACAACTCAGTTGGGGTGAAGGTCTAGTGTGCATCTAATGTTGTGGATTATTGCTTCACATCCACCTTTAGTTACAACTATAAATTAGTGTGGGGAAAAATGTGTTACAAAACTTTCATGGAATTAGAAACATAATGTGTGATTTGTGAATGGATACAATGCTTCCCCCGTTACAATAGGGCAAATTCCACATGAAGGTTTGGTCATCACTAAAAGGCGGGCCGCTCCAAAGACACATGCAATTTGGGGTGGAATGTGGCCTTATGCAATATGAAAGCAAAGTTGGAAGAACTAAGGGAATCCACTCGTTGAATCTTCAGGGTGAAAATAGTCTCGAAGGTGTTTAAAAACCATCCTTGAAGGACCACTTGTTGATAAATGCAACATGCGTTGGAACGCTAATTTAAAGGAATCGAAAGGAAGTTTGAGGTCTTAGTTTGTTTTTTAGCTTTCTAAGAAGAACCAGAAGTAACAGTTTGATTTGGGGTAAAATGTGGTGAGAGCTAAAGTGGTGTTAAAGGACATGGGTGTAAAAGAAAATGGTGCCAAACCATGAGTTGCTTGAAAGTATTCCATTGCAAGGCCAAGGGTTAAACTCTAGAACAAATGTTTGCAAGTTGGAGGATCATGTTGGGGAAAAGGGATGGAGCTTGAATTGGCCAACAAAACTTGGGCTTGTAAAAAAATTCTTTTTGTAAGTTTTCCCAATTACTTATTAGAAAATGTTTAAATCAAATTCGCATTTCCCTATGGCCTATCACCCCATCACAAGGAAGCAAAATGAGACACCATTGGGGTAATAGGAAGAGTAAACGCTAAGGTACCACATTGTCATAACCCTAGCCTTGGGCTCACAACCAAGGCAAAGACATGAAAATGTGTAGGCCAATAGTGTAACATGGGAGTTACATTTACATTCTCGGAGTGTGAGAGAATGTGAGGGAATGAGCCCACACATTCCCAAGTAGACTCACAAGTTATGGCTGAAAGAAAGGCTAGGAATCAAAATGTGAATTTAACTCATGATCATTAAAATTCAAGAATCGCCCTGATTTATTTGCATGTAGGTGGTGTGCCACATATTGTTGGAAAACTTTTAATGAAGGCTACAACTTTTTTTTAAACTTCACTTCAATCGGAGGTCTACACAAGAAATTATGGGCCTTCAAAATGGTGGAAGTCCCAATTTGAAGAATTTTAGGACTCCCAACTTGGGAGTCTTAAGACAAAATAATATTTGGGTGTAGCCTCCATGGCTAGGCAAAGAGAATACTATAAAGGGGGAGGTGGTGGCTTCCCTTAAATCCAAGCTCTGGTGAGTGTTATGAGTTATTATATGCTTGTGGTTCATTTATGCACCAAAAGTGTTCCAACTATGCACTAACCAACTTGTTGTTGGAATTGTGTAGGTTTTTATGAATAATTGACCCACTTGCCATTCATCCTAGTCCCCATCTCGGAGCTTTAACATGCCCCTTTTGCTCCTAAATGCTATGAGTTAAGGAGTGTACCTTAACTCCTTTTTTTGTTGTTTTCATTTTCAAATTTGCATTTGAGTCTTCTAAGGAGTTTGGGGGTGTGTCACACAATGTACAAGTCTTGTGCTAGCTTATCTAATGGAAAACAAAATGTCGTTTATACATCACATTATAAAGTGGTGTGGATGCGGTTATATAAATGAGGATGACAAAGACTTAAATGAAAGGACTTGAAGACATTTAATGTTGAAACCCAAGTCGAAGCTGATGCATATGGAATGGGAATAAAGGAAAGTATTGGGCTCGGATGATCATAAGGGTTTGGATTTGATAAATTAGATGGTTGATAGGAACACTAATGACGAGTTAACCTGTGATTAATAAATTGATGCCCATAAGTGGGACACGATACTTTAGGTGAAGGTTGAAGGCGTGTTGAGGAAATGAGGGTAGGTTGGGAGGTATGATCAAGGCCAACTGTAAGGATTGAGAAAGTGGGAAGGGGAAAATGTCTTAACTATGCATGATCGAGGGGGTTTGGGAAAGTGTAAGGTTGGGACCCTTTCATTCATGTGAAGGGTTGGAGGTTGGAAGGGGCACTAGTAGGTGGTGTATGATTTGTTAGAATGAAAGGGGTGATTACTGGGCGGTTTGTGGTTTGCATGAGGATGAGGTGAAGAATAGGTCAATGGTGTCGCATGATGAGACGAATGGGTGATGAGAAGTACGAAGATTGATGAGATGAAATAATTTGGGGGACGTGGGACATTTGGTGCCAGTTTGATCATTTTTCACATCAAGAACCAATGTTGATTATTAGTAATCTTGCTCACATATAATATATTATAACCCTAGCAAAAAACATCATTATTGATTTTCCAATATTTATATAATGGGGATCTTATCACCTAAAAAGTTAAGGTTTTTTCACATTACAGTTGTTGAGAGCATGAAATTTTTTAAATGGTCGTCACTAATACATTAGACAAGAAAATTAGCCAATTGTAAGTGGATTTGCCATAATAATTGTTACCCATGTGCCCATGGTTTTTTGTTTTTCAATTTTGTGATGTTGCTGAAGTGGTGACCATCCATAAGACGATTTAGCCAGATTTGGCTACATTCTAGATATGAAAGCAGAAAAAAACAGAATCCTTCTATATTTTTGGCTACTTACCAGAACTTATCATAAAAGTCTGGTGACTCGTGGGAAAAAAAAACACTGCAAATTGGCCCTCCCAAATAAAACAATCCTTTTTGATATCGTCCTTCACTTGATTACTTGATTGGGTCCCTAGTGTGATGAAGCAGGAACTAGAAACTACCTTCCCAACTTAGAGCATCTCCGCCGCAAAACTGTAAACAAAACAACTCCTTTATGTGAAAATAGAATAGTGTTTAATGATCACTGTCCCCACCCACAAACGTCATAAAAGTCCGTTTGAGACCATTTATGTCTTCACATCTGGACACTGTCCAAAGCCATAGTAGAAAAAAGATTTCGAAGGGGTTATAATGACCACTGCGAAATCGCCATCAATACAGGAGCGCAGCAGGATTTACGTTATCATGCTGCAAGATTTAATGAAAAGAGGTGTTTGCAGGCGTGCGGTGCAGATGCTCTTAGAGGTTGCTGCATGCCTTAATTTTCATCAAAAGCCCCTCTAAATTGACATGCACTTCCCCGGTCAGTATGCCATTTGGAACAGGTTGGTTATTCAGCATGTCAATAACTCAACAAGCTCGGTAACTCCAAATGGGCCAAAATGTCACTAACTC
>Ga0116226_10004033_pt1 | contig 12959 bp, 12 predicted proteins | sample S1TSphfallax_FD_89692 | JGI IMG/M metagenome (GOLD analysis project Ga0116226, IMG submission 89692) | Host-associated microbial communities from peat moss isolated from Minnesota, USA - S1T2_Fa - Sphagnum fallax MG | ecosystem: Host-associated > Plants > Peat moss > Unclassified | place: USA... | reverse complement strand
TGGAAACGCGCGCGGCGCGGCGGGCGTCGGACGCTCTCGCCATCGCCAACGCCTGATCGGGCGTTTCCAGCACATACGCGTTCAGATAGGGGTTGGCCTCGGCGATGGCCTCCAGATGGGCGGCGGCGAGTTCCTCGGCGGAGAACGTCTTAGCCGCCAGACCGTCCAGGGCGCCCTTGAGGGTGAGGCCGGTTAGGGGTGATCCGGCCATCTATTCCACCACCTTGGGAACCACGAAGAAATTGTCGACCCGACGGGGGGCGTTGGCTAACACCTTATCCGGCTGACCGCCGTCGGTCACCACGTCCTCGCGAAGGGGCAATTTCGCGGCGACACACGACGTCATGGGCTCCACGCCCTCGGTGTCCACCTCATTCAACTGCTCAATCCACGCCATGATCGCGGTCAGCTCCTGCGCCATGGGCTCGGCTTGGGCGGCAGGCAAGGCGAGGCGTGCGAGCTTGGCGACCCGTTTCACGGTGGCGGCGTCGATGGACATGGCGGGGCTTTGCGACCTTAGACCTGCAATGCGGTGGCTTTGCCGCCATGGGCGCGCCATTGCAAGGGTTACGACGAGGCCCCCTCGCCAGAGGGGCGTGCGCCAGGGCGCTCCGAAAGCTGGGCCCCTGCCCATCCGGACCCGTGACGGCGTTCGCGCGGCGCAGCCGTTTAATCTTTATTTTACATCGGAGTAGGTAGAATTCGTCCTCAATATAAAGTAAAGGGGGACTCAAGATGGCTGACGAGAGCCTATCATGCCACGATTTCAAATCGCTTCATACTGGCAAGTCCTCTCGTCATCTCAAAACTTCAGATAGGGAAACGGAATTGCGTCAATTCATCGATCGGCTGCCGGTGGCTGCGATTCATGTGAGCGACGATATACTATATATGAACGAGGCGGCGGAAACGCTCACCGGCTATCCGAGATCAGCGATTCCAACGGTCGAGCGTTGGTTTAAGACGGTGCATCCGGATCAGGCCGAAGCCTTATTCGCGAAGTATCGCCGCGATTACGACGAGCGCCGCGGCAAATCCTATAGCGGGCACTTCATCCGCGCCGACGGCGCCAGGCGGGTGCTGGAGATGCGCGCCTCCACGGACCACCTGGGCCACATTTGGCTGCTGTACGACATCACCGAACAGACGACCTTCAACCGTGAGCTTGAGGCCGCCCGCCTAGCCGCAGACGCGTCCAACCGCGCAAAGTCAGAATTCATCGCCAATATGAGTCATGAAATCCGCACGCCCCTGAATGGCGTCCTGGCCATGGCCCAGCTCATGTGCCGGGGCGACCCGCGGCCCGATCAGCGGGAAAAGCTGAACCTGATCCGCGCCTCGAGCCAAGACTTGCTGCGCGTGATCAACGATATCCTCGATTTTTCCAAGATAGACGCCGGCAAGCTGGACTTGGAGTGCATCGACTTCGACCTCGAGCGATCCCTTGAAAGCGCGCTCTCCAGCTTCGCCGTGCTCGCCGAGCGGCGCCAGATCGGCCTCTATCAGGAGGTCGCGCCGAACGCGCGCGGTCTGCGTCGCGGCGATCCCGTGCGTCTGCGCCAGATCGTAAACAACCTCGTGTCCAATGCCTTAAAATTCACGAAGGAGGGCAGCGTCCGCATCCGGATCGAAGGTCAGGGACGGGACGGTCGCGACGGCATCATCATCGCGGTCGCCGACACCGGCGCCGGAATCGCCGAGGAAAAGCTCGCCCTTGTGTTCCAAAAGTTCACCCAAGTCGACGCCTCCACCACCCGCAAGTTCGGCGGCACGGGCCTGGGGCTCGCGATTTGCAAGGAGCTGGCGACCTTGATGGGCGGACGGGTCTGGGCGGAGAGCGAGCCGGGCGTCGGCTCGACGTTCTGGGCCGAGCTCCCCCTACCCTATGTGGGTCCGGCGCAGGCGGAGGCCGCCCCGTTCGACGACTTCGGCGACGACATTTACAGCCTGGATGGGGGCAATGAAGGCCGCTCGACGATCCGAGTGCTGGCGGCGGAGGATAACCCGACCAACCAGGTGGTGTTGACGGCCATCATGGGGGCGTTTGGCATCGACCTGACCCTGGTCTGCAACGGGCGAGAGGCGGTGGACGCCTGGATGTCGGGAGACTTCGATCTGATCTTGATGGATATCCAGATGCCGGAGATGGATGGGGTCGCCGCGACCGCTCTGATCCGTGATGACGAAGCGAAGTCGGGGCGCCCACGCACGCCCATCATTGCGCTCTCGGCCAACGCCTTGAGCCACCAGATCACCGCCTATACCGACGCCGGCATGGACGCTCACGTGGCCAAGCCCATCGACATGAACCTGTTGCAGTCTGAGATTGAGCGCGTGTTGCGACAAACCGCATCGCCGGTCGAGGCGGCCCCGCAGGTCGCCTGAGCTGCCCCTTAAGGACGGCGCAGCACCCGCTTGACCGCGCGTTTCCATCGCGGCTGGGGGTGGCGAAAGGGCGCCATCTCGTTCAGCCAGGCCTCGGCCGACTGCACCTCGGCTTCGGCGAAGAGGCGACTTAGACTGTAGGTCTCCAAGCTGAGCTGAGCCCATTCGGCGACGATCTCGGGATAGGCGTCGGACAATATCCGGCTCGCAGGCTCCAGGCCCGTGCAGATCGCGAGGCCGGTGGGACTCGAGTCCAGGCAGGCGACCCGCAGATCCGGACGCCATTTTCGCAGCACAGGTACAATCTTCCACACGTCCCCTGTCCAATAGGGGCGGTATTTCTGAGCGCCGGCGGTTCGCGCGGCGTCGCCCGTCATGGCGACGTCGCGCGGTAGACAATCGTGCAGCACGATCATCGCATCCGAATGGCAATGCCGCTCGGTATTGATGAAGTCGCGCAGCAGGAAATCGAACGCATGCAGTCCGTCCAGGAAGGCCAGATCCACCCGTGCGCCCAGAACGTCCGTCAGGTCATGGTGTGCGAAAAAGGCGTCGCTCGTTTCCTCGAACAAGCGGCAGAACGGCTTGTCCGCCTCGACATCGACAGTCAACTGGAATTGCGGATCGACCGCGACCGAGGCGCAGCGCGCCAGCTTCAGCGTCTCGCCGTGCAAAGTTCCGATCTCGAAATAAGTGGTCGGCGCAAAACGTCCATGCAACGCGGCGAGCGTCTGGAAATAGTGCGGGCCATCCAGCCAGATCTCCCGCCCCTTCTGATCCAGCATCGCGACCATGGACTGCCTGTAGCGGCGGCAAGGTCGGCAAGCAAGGGATGGACCGCGACCAAGACGATAGGTCAGCCTGGAAATCCTCGGCACAAGGGCGTTACTTAAGCTTTGCTGCGCGCAACTCGCCAATCCGACAGCCTGCTAGGGAGCCAGACCATGACCGTGAAAGATATCGCAACCGACCTATCGCCTTGTGCAATGCCGGCGCCTTTCTAGACTCGGGCGACAAATACTGGGCGGACGATGTGGTCAGCATCGAGCCCATGGGTCCGCTGCTCGAAGTTCGCGGCAAGGCGGCGGTGCGCGCCAAGGGCGAATGGTTCGCCGCAAATCACGCGATTCACAGCTTCAGTGCGGTCGGCCCCTACGTCCATGGCGATCAGTTCGCGGCTCGGTTCGTGGCGGACATGACGGTCAAGGGTCCAGGCGAACGCCGAAAAAGGGACGAAATCGCCCTTTACACCGTCAGGAACGGCAAGATCGTCGAGGAACGCTTTCTGGTTGGCGGCTGAAATCGGGACTCGGCGCGCGAGGCGAACGCTATGGAGATGGTGGATGAAGGCGCATTTATGGGCCGTTGCCGCAGCCGCGCTCCTGAATGTCGCGCCGGCCTGGGCCGACGATCTGACGGGCGTTTGGAAGCTCGATAAGACGCCTGTCGAGCTTCGGTTCGCGCCCTGCGAGGACGCCGTCTGCGGCCTGATCGAGACCTCCGCCCGTATTCAAGTCGATCCCGATGCTCGCGACATCAACAACCGCGATCCCGCGCTCAGGTCTCGCCGTCTGAAAGGCCTGTCGATGCTCGATCAGTTGCGCCCGATCTCCAAAGGCCCTGACGCGACGAGCTGGCGGGGCCGCGTGTATTTGCCGTCGTCCGGCTCCACCTACGACGTAACGGTTCGCCGGGTGGATGTGGACCATCTCCAGGCGACGGGCTGCATGGCGCCGCTTCTCTGCCAGACCTATACCCTGACGCGGCGGCCCTGAACGCGTCATTCGGCGATACGCGTCCCGTCCCAAGCGAACACGCCCCCATTGTCCTGCGGCCCGAGCCCATCCATCACCGCCAACAGGCGCTCCGCGGATTGGTCGGGGCTGAACAGGCGCCCCGCCGGCACGCCACGCTGGAAGGGTTTGCTCAGGCCGGTGTCGACCGTGCCGGGATGCAGGCCGACCAGGATGGCGGCGGGTCGGGTCCGGTTCAGCTCGATCGCCATCGTGCGGATCAGCATGTTCAGCGCCGCCTTGGAGGCGCGATAGCTGTGCCAGCCGCCCAGGCGATTGTCGCCGATGCTGCCGACCCGCGCCGACAGCGCGGCGAAGACGCTGGGCTCTGAGCGGGGCAAGAGCGGCAGAAAATGCTTGGCCACCAGGGCTGGGCCCACGGCGTTGATCGCATATAGACGCAAGAGTTGGGCGGCGTCCAAGGCGGAATTGCTCCGCTCAGGCGCCACACCGTCGGCATGGAGCAGACCCGTCGCCACGATCACGCGGCGGATCGGCGCGCCGTCCTTTAACGTCGCCGCCGCGGCTGCCAGGCCCGCCTCATCCTCCAGGTCGAACCGCAGCTGGGGGCCGGGCCAGTCCGGCGCCGGCCGGCGTGTCAGGGCGGTCGTCTCATAGCCTTGATCGCGCAGGCGAGCCGCCAAAGCGCCGCCCAGGCCCCCGCCCGCCCCAAACACCAAGGCGCGTCCCAGGCCCTCGCTCACAGCCGTCAGAGGGGCGCCGCAGCGGGCTGCAGTTGGCCCTCAGCCTTGGGCAGGGTGTCGTCGATTGCGGCCCAGGGCGGCGCGGCGCTCGTCCAGATCGTGGCTTGGGGCCCAAGGCGATCCCGCTCGTCCAGGGCGCCGACACGGACGACCGTCTGATGGCGACGGGTGGAGGCCTGGCTGAACAGGTGGGTGCCGCATTTCGGGCAGAACCGCCGCGTCATAATCGCGCCGCTGTCGGCCACGCCTTCGATCGCAGTGGTCTCGCCCTGGACCTCCAAGGCGTCCGCGGAGAAGACCGCATTCACCGTCGCCGAGCCGGCGCCGATATATTGGCACACCCGGCACCAGCAGGTGCGCAGGGCTATAGGCTCGGCCGCGACCCGAAACGTCACCGCGCCGCAAAGACAACGCCCCGTGTGCATAGCTGTGCGTCCCTCCAAGAGTGTTCCGGGCCTCCATGTCGCCAATCGGGGCGACAGGCAAGCTTCGGCGGTCTATCTGGCGCCGTCATGCCTATCCTCGACCTTCTCGCCCTCCCCGCTGCACTCCCGCCGCACACGCCCCTGATCGGGCTGGATCTCGGCGAAAAGACCATTGGCGTCGCCGTGAGCGATGTGATGCGCGCGTTCGCGAGCCCGCTAGGTCTTATTCCCAGAACCAAGTTCACCAAGGACGCCAAGGCCCTGTTCGACTTGATCGGGCCGCGCGGCGCAAGCGGCCTGGTGCTCGGCCTGCCCCTCAACATGGACGGGACCGAGGGGGTGCGCTGCCAGTCCAGTCGCGCCTTCGCCAGCAACCTGCTCCGCCTGCGCCCCGACTTGGCCATCGCCTTTTGGGACGAGCGTCTCTCCACCATGGCCGTCAACCGCACCCTGATCCGGGAGGCCGACCTTAGTCGAGCCAAACGCGCCGCCGTCGTCGACCGCGCCGCCGCCGCCTACATTCTGCAAGGGGCGCTGGATAGGCTTCAGGTCGAACGCGAGACGCGAACTTGAGCCCCGCCGCTATCGCGCCTATAGGCTCGCGCGCCATGCCCACGCCAGCCAAGTTCGACACGCCCGATATCGAGGGCCTGGTCGCTCAGCGCATGTTCGCGCTGTCGGGGCGCCATTTCATTAGCGTGGCGAGCCTCAATCGGCCCGAGGCCGAGCGGCTGCTGGATCTGGCGGACGCCTTCGTGAGCCTCAGCCGGGCGCGGGAGAAGAAGCTGACCCTGCTTCGCGGGCGCACCTTGGTGAACCTGTTCTTCGAAAGTTCGACCCGCACGCAAAGCTCGTTCGAGATCGCCGCCAAGCGGCTGGGGGCCGATACGGTCAATATGAGCCCACGGACCTCCTCGGTCACCAAGGGGGAGACGCTGATCGATACGGCAGTGACGTTGAACGCCATGAAACCGGATCTCCTGGTGGTGCGCCATTCGGCGTCGGGCGCGGCGGCGCTGCTGTCGCAGAAGGTCGGGTGCAGCGTGATCAACGCCGGCGACGGCTGGCACGAGCATCCGACCCAGGCGCTGCTGGACGCCCTGACGCTGCGCCGCGCCTTCGGGTCGGTCGAGGGGCTCGTGGTCGCCATCTGCGGCGATGTGCTGCACAGCCGGGTGGCGCGCTCCAATGTGGGCCTGCTGCAGCTGCTGGGCGCAAGGGTCCGGCTGGTCGGGCCGCCGACCTTGATGCCGGCTGGGGCCGACCAGTGGGGCGCCGAGGTGTTTCACGACATGCGCGCCGGGATCGCCGGAGTCGATGTGGTGATGATGCTGAGGCTCCAATTGGAGCGCATGGACGGCGCCTTTGTGCCGTCCACCCGGGAGTATTTCCGCTATTTCGGCCTGGATGCGGAAAAACTGAGCCTGGCCAAGCCCCATGTGCGGGTGATGCATCCGGGGCCCATGAACCGAGGCGTGGAGATCGAGTCCGGCGTGGCCGACGATCTGGACGTTTCGCTGATTCAGCAGCAGGTGGAGATGGGCGTGGCGGCGCGCATGGCCGTCCTGGCGAGCCTGGCGGCGCGGCTCGATGAGCCCTCCCTCGCCAACGTCGGCGGCTGACCATGACGGACCTGCGTCCCACGGCCTATGTGAACGCCCGGCTGGTCGACCCCGAAAGCGGCTATGACGGTCCGGGCGCCCTCATCGTGGCGGAAGGGGTGATCGCCGACGTCGCTCAGCGTCCCTATCTCGACGGCCTCTCGGCCGACCTGGAGGTCGTTGATTGCGCCGGGGCGGCGCTGATCCCGGGCTTGATCGATATCCGGGTCAAGACCGGCGAACCGGGAGCCGAGCCGAAGGAAACTCTGAAGTCGGCCAGTCGGGCGGCGGCGGCCGGCGGCGTAACGTCTATCGTTATCCAGCCGGACACCGATCCGACGGTGGACGAGCCCGCGGTGCTCGACTTCATCCTGCGCCGAGCGCGCGATATCGAGCTGGTCCATGTTCATGCCGCCGGCGCCGCCACGCGCGGGTTGAAGGGCGTCAACATGGCCGAGTTGGGCCTGATGGCGGAAGCCGGCGCGCTCTATTTCACAGATGTCGACCGCGTCGTCGCCGACTCCAAGGTGTTTCGCCGGGTATTGAGCTATGCCCGCGCGTTCAACCGCGCGATCGCCCACCGCCCCGCCGACCCCTACCTGACTGCCGGCGCGGTGGCGACCGAGGGAGAGCTCGCCGGCCGGCTCGGCCTGCCCTCCGGGCCTGCGGTCGCCGAGCGCATCATGCTGGAACGCGATCTGGCGCTCGCGCACCTGACCGGCGCCCGCCTGATCGTCGATCAGATCACCACCGCCGACGCGCTCCAGAGCCTCGCGCGCGGTCAAGCCCTGGGCGTCGATGTCGTCGCTACGGCCTCGATCAACCACCTAAGCTTCAATGAGGTGGACATCGGCGACTACCGCACCTTCTGCCGGCTCGATCCCCCGCTCCGCGCCGAGACCGATCGCCAGGCGCTGATCGAGGCGGTGTCGTCGGGCCTGGTCAAGGTCGTGACCTCAGCCCACACGCCCGCCCCTCCGGAAGACAAGCGCCTGCCCTTCTCCGAGGCCGCCGCCGGCGCGGTAGGGCTGCAAACCCTGCTGCCAGCGCTCCTGACCCTTCACCACGAGGGCCGCTGCCCCCTAATCGACCTGATCCGCGCCGTCACCCTGGCGCCGGCGGAGCTGTTGGGGCTCCCAGGCGGGCGACTGAGGCGAGGCGCGCCGGCCGACCTCGCGCTCTGCGATCTGGATGCGCCCGTGGTGATCGATGCTGAAAAGCTCCTGTCCAAGTCCAAGAACTCCCCGTTCGACGGCCGACGTCTGCAGGGGCGGGTGCGGGCTACGGTGGTGGACGGCCGCACGATCCATCGGGCCGACGTCTCATAAGGTTGATCTTGGGGCGTATAGGCGTCACACAGACCCAACAACGACACCCTTCTTCCGTCTTGCCCAGACCTGTTCCGAGCATCCATGTCGCGACCTTTAGACCCCCGCATGGATGTCAGACCGCGAGCTATGGGCCTGAGGAAAAAGGACGCGAGGACCGGAAAAGGCGCCAGGTTCGAGGCCCATGTGGCGGCTTAGATTTGGCGGCTTGATGTCGCGCCATGGATGCCCGGGACAAGTCCGGGCAAGACGAAAGGGGGGGGGTAAGATGGAGGAGGGGCGACGTGTCAAAATCACGAGGTAGAGGTAGGGCTCTCATTCCATGCTGCTGAGCGTGAGCCCTCTGATCCTTCTGGCCGCGGTCGTCCTGGGCTATCTGCTGGGCTCGATCCCGTTTGGCGTCCTGATCACAAAAGCGGCCGGCGCCGGCGACCTGCGCAAGGTCGGCTCCGGCAACATCGGCGCGACCAATGTGCTGCGCACGGGACGCAAGGATCTGGCGCTGCTGACGTTATTGGGCGACGGCGGCAAGGGGCTGGTCGCGGTCCTGATCGCCCGGAGCCTCTGGGGCCACGACGCCGATGTGCTGGCGGGCGCAGCAGCCTTCGTCGGTCACCTGTTTCCCGTCTGGCTGAGCTTCAAAGGCGGCAAAGGCGTGGCGACCTTCTTTGGCGTGCTCTTAGCCGCCGCCTGGCCGGTCGGCGTGCTCGCCGCGCTGACCTGGATCCTGGTGTTCGCGATATCGCGGATTTCGTCGCTCGGCGCCCTGTGCGCGGCGGCGCTGGCGATTCTCTACGCGGTCGGCCTGCACGCGCGCCCGGCCATCCTGATCTTGGCGGCCTTCATGGCGGCCCTGATCTATGTCCGCCACCATGCCAACATCGGCCGGCTGGTCCGGGGCCAGGAGCCCCGATTTGGCCGCAAGCCCGCGTGAGCGGCGCCGTCTCGGCTACCGAGCGCCGCGATCGCCTGAGGCTGGCGCGCACCGAAAACGTCGGGCCCGTGACCTATGGCGCCCTGATGGCCCGCTACGGCGCCGCCGGCAAGGCGTTGGACGCCCTGCCCCATCTGGCCGCCCGGGGCGGGCGAATGTCGGCGTTGAAGCCGACCTCCAGCGCCGAGGCGGAGCGGGAGATCGAAGCGGGGGAGCGGCTCGGGGCCGTCCTGGTCACCGTGGGCGAAGCAGCCTTTCCGCGCCCTCTCGCCGCGATCGATCCGCCGCCGCCTGTGCTGTGGCTGCGCGGCCATCCTACCCTAAGCTTGAAGCCGGCGGTGGCCATCGTGGGCGCCCGGATCGCCTCGGCCGCCGGGCAGCGTTTCGCGCGAGCGCTCGCGTCCGATCTGGGCCAGGCCGGGTTCGTGGTCGTCTCGGGATTGGCGCGAGGCGTGGATGGCGCAGCCCACGAAGGGGGCTTGCGCGGCGGGACCATCGCGGTCTTGGCCGGGGGGGTGGACGACATATACCCGCCAGAGCACAGGAGTCTCTACAATCGCATCGTCGCCGAGGGCTGCGTCGTGTCCGAAAACGCCGTGGGCCGTCGCGCGACAGCCAAGGACTTTCCGCGCCGCAACCGAATCATCTCCGGCCTGTCGCTCGGCGTGGTGGTGGTCGAGGCCGAGCAGCGCTCAGGCTCGCTGATCACGGCCCGTCTGGCCGCGGAACAGGGGCGCGACGTGTTCGCTGTGCCGGGCTCGCCGCTTGATCCCCGCGCCAAGGGCCCCAACGATCTGATCCGCCAAGGCGCGATCCTTTGCGAGGGTATCGAGGATATTCTGCGCGCCTTTCCCGGTGGGGCCGGCTTTGTGGGTGAGCCTCAGCTCGACTTGTTCGGCGATCCGGAGCGCGATCCAACCGCGCTAGACGCCGCCGCCGACCGCCTGAGGGAGCGGGTCTATGCCCATCTTTCGCCGACGCCGGTCCCCCGAGACGAGATCGTTCGCGCGCTGGACGAGCCTGCGCCCGGCGTATTGGCGGCTCTGGTGGAGCTGGCCCTGGCCGGCCGTTGCGAGCTCTTGGCCGGCGGCCTGGTCGCCCGCGGAGATTGATGCGCCGTTGCAACCTCGGTTGACAGAGGCGCCCCCTCGCGCCCACTTTCCGCGCCCACTGGTAAAGACGTTAGAAAAGCCTCGCCCCGCATGAACGTCGTCGTCGTCGAAAGCCCGGCCAAGGCCAAGACCATCAATAAGTACCTCGGACCCGGCTACACCGTGCTGGCATCTTACGGCCACGTTCGGGACCTGCCATCCAAGGATGGGTCTGTGCGGCCGGACGAGGACTTCGCCATGAGCTGGGACGTCGATCCCAAGTCGGCGAAGCGGCTGAACGATATCGCCGACGCCATGAAGGGCGCCGACTGTCTGATTCTCGCCACCGATCCTGACCGCGAGGGCGAGGCCATCTCCTGGCACGTGCTGGAAGTGCTGACCCGCAAGAAGGCGGTCAAGTCCGCCACCGTTCAGCGCGTGGTGTTCAACGCCATCACGAGGTCCGCCGTGACCGAGGCGATGAAACACCCGCGCGACATCGATATGGAGCTGGTGGACGCCTATCTCGCCCGTCGCGCCCTGGACTATCTGGTCGGGTTCACTCTCTCGCCGGTCTTGTGGCGCAAGCTGCCGGGCGCGCGTTCGGCCGGGCGGGTGCAGTCGGTGGCGCTGCGCCTGATCGTCGATCGCGAGTTGGAGATCGAGGCGTTCAAGACCCAGGAATATTGGACCGTCGAGGCGGACGTTTCCGCCGGCTCCGCGCCCTTCCTCGCTCGCCTGGTCAAACATGACGGCCAGGCGCTCAAGAAATTCGACCTGCCGGATTCGGCCAAGGCGCAAGTCGCACAGGCCGCCGTCAAGGCCGCGACCTTCACGATCACCGCCGTCGAGAAGAAGCCCGGTCGACGGTTCCCTGCGCCGCCCTTCACCACGTCGACCCTGCAGCAGGAGGCGGCGCGCAAGCTCGGCTTCTCCGCCCAGCGCACCATGCAGGCGGCCCAGAAACTCTATGAGGGCGTCGACGAAAACGGCGGCCTGATCACCTACATGCGGACCGACGGGGTCCAGGCCGCCCCGGAGGCGATCCAAGAGGCCCGCAAAGTCATCGCCGACCGCTTCGGCGCATCTTATGTTCCTGAAGCGCCGCGCATCTACAAGACCAAGGCCAAGAACGCCCAAGAAGCTCACGAGGCGATCCGGCCCACCGCGCTGTCGCGTCATCCCGACCAGCTACACCTCGCCGGCGACCTGGGCCGCCTTTACGAGCTGATCTGGAAGCGGATGATGGCCAGCCAGATGGAGGCGGCCAGGGTCGAGCGGACGACCATCGATCTGGACAGCGCCGACGGCCGCACCGGCCTGCGCGCCGCCGGCCAGGTGGTGCAGTTCGACGGCTACCTCGCCGTCTATGAGGAGGGTCGCGACGACGAGCAGGACGAGGACGCCCGCCGCCTGCCGGCCGTGACCCAAGGGGCGACCGCCAAGGTCCACGACGCCCGGGCCGACCAGCATTTCACCGAGCCGCCGCCACGCTATTCCGAAGCGTCGCTGGTTAAGAAGCTCGAGGAGCTGGGGATCGGGCGCCCCTCGACCTACGCCTCCATCCTGACCGTGCTGCGGGACCGCGAATACGTCCGCATGGACAAGTCCCGTTTCGTACCCGAAGACAAGGGGCGGCTGCTCAGCGCGTTCCTGGGCGAATATTTCCTGAAATACGTCGAGTACGACTTCACCGCCGACCTTGAGGAAAAGCTCGACAAGGTCTCCGCCGGCGAACTCGATTGGAAGGTTTTGCTGCGCGAGTTCTGGAAGGACTTCCAGGCCGCCATCGCCAGCGTCGGCGACTTGAGGGTCGGCCAGGTGCTGGACGCGCTCAACGAGACGCTGGGACCGGCCATCTTCCCCACCCGCGAGGACGGCGTGGATCCCCGCGCCTGTCCGGTCTGCGCCTCAGGCCGTTTGAGCCTGAAGGCCAGCAAGTTCGGCGCCTTCATCGGCTGCTCCAACTATCCCGAATGCCGCTACACACGCCCGCTGGGTGCGCCCGAGGGCGGGGACGCGGACGCCGAGGGCGGCGACCGCGAGCTAGGTCTGGACCCTGAGACGACGCGCAAGGTGTTCCTGCGCCACGGCCGCTTTGGCCCGTATGTCGAGCTGGAGCTTGAGGCGGACGCCGACAAGAAGGCCAAACCTAAACGCTCCAGCCTGCCGAAGGGCTGGTCGCCGGCGACGCTCGATCTGGAGCAGGCGCTTCGCCTCTTGAGCCTGCCGCGCGAGGTGGGACGCCATCCCGAGGACGGCCAACCGATCGTGGCCAACCTCGGGCGCTATGGCCCCTACGTCGCCCATAACGGCGTCTACGCCAATCTGGAGTCGGCGGAGGAGGTGTTCGAGGTCGGCGCCAATCGCGCGGTCGCCCTGATCGCCGAAAAGCGGGCCGGCGGGGGTCGAGGCGCCGGCGGCCGATCAGGCCCCGCCGCCCTCAAGGAGCTAGGGCCCCACCCTGTCAGCGGCGATCCGATCCGCGTGCTGTCGGGGCGCTACGGTCCCTACGTCAACGCCGGAAAGATCAACGCCAATGTGCCCAAGACGGTCGACCCCGCCGCCTTGACGATCGAGGAAGCGGTGAAGCTTCTCGACGAACGCGCCGCCAAGGTCGGCAGCGGCAAACCGACCAAAGCCGCGCCCAGGACGGCCGCGAAAGCGAAGACCGTCAGCGCGGCGGCCAAGCCGAAGA
>Ga0116226_10004032_pt1 | contig 12963 bp, 11 predicted proteins | sample S1TSphfallax_FD_89692 | JGI IMG/M metagenome (GOLD analysis project Ga0116226, IMG submission 89692) | Host-associated microbial communities from peat moss isolated from Minnesota, USA - S1T2_Fa - Sphagnum fallax MG | ecosystem: Host-associated > Plants > Peat moss > Unclassified | place: USA... | reverse complement strand
GGGCTATTGAACTTAAAATTTGCCGAAGGAGATAGGATATGAACGTGACCCCGCTTGCCGATCCGCGCCATTATTTTGAGGCGGTGGCAGAAACGCGCAATGCCGAGGCTGTCACGCCGCCGGTTTGCCTGTATCTGGAAGTAACGAATCGCTGCAACCTGCTTTGCGAGACCTGTCCAAGAACATTTGAGGATCTCGAAGCGCCGGCGGACATGGACTGGGCATTGTTTACCTCCATTATTGATCAGGTTCCCAACATCGCCCGCGTCGTGATGCATGGCGTGGGTGAGCCTATGCTCGTGAAAAATCTGCCGCAGATGATCCGGTATTTGAAGGCGCGCGGAATTTATGCATTGTTCAACACCAACGGCACATTGCTGACGCCACGTAAGCAGCGTGAGCTGATCGAAACAGGCCTGGATGAATTGCGCGTCTCGCTGGACGCGGCGGATGCCAAAACGTTTCTGGCGGTGCGGGGCAAGAATTTTTTCGACCGTATTGTCCGCAATATCACCGGCTTCACGAAGCTGCAGAAGGAACTGGGTGCCGAGAAGCCGCTGGTTTCCATGTGGCTCACAGGCTTGAAGGAAACCATCGGCCAGTTGCCGGATTTTGTGCGCCTTGCCGCCGATATTGGCGTGCGCGAAGTGCATTTGCAGCGTCTGGTGTTTGACGATGCCGGCTTCGGCCTGGCGCGCGCCGAATCAGCCTTGTTTGAACATACGCAAGCCGCGGAAGAAGAAGCCGTCTCCAAGGCGCAAGCCATTGCCTCATCCCTTGGCGTGCGCCTCAACGCGTCCGGCGGGACGGAGCCGGGCCTCAGCCTGAAAGCCGCCGCCGAGGAAAAGCCCTGGGCGACCTGCCGCCGCCCCTGGTCGCTGATGTATTTCACCGCCCATGGCCGTGCTCTGCCTTGCTGCATCGCCCCCTTCTCCGCGCGCGGATACGAGAATTACACGCTGGGCGACGCCACCCAGCAATCCTTGCGCGAAATATGGGACAGCCCGGCCTATCGTGATTTCCGCACTTCATTGGTGGGCGAAGCCCCGCCAAAACCCTGCCAAAGCTGCGGCCTGCGCTGGAGCCTTTGAAACTTGTCCGGCGTCGCCCTCATTATCCCGACTTTGAATGAGGTCGATGCCATTACCGGCGTGATTGCCGAAATTCCAAGGCATATCGTTACCGAAATCATTATCGCCGATAGCGGCAGCACGGATGGCACGCAAAATGCCGCCCGTGCCGCCGGCGCAATGGTTCTGGAGCTTCAGGAACGCGGCTATGGCCGCGCCTGCGCCGCCGCCGCGCGCGCCGCCAGCCCCGCTTGCGGCATCATCGCCTTCATGGATGGCGACGGTGCCGACCGCGCGGATCTCATCGGCCAACTCACCGGCCCGATTGCGGCGGGCACGCATGATTTCGTCATCGCCGCCCGGACCAAAAAACTGCGCGCGCCCGGTGCCATGAGCTTCCACCAGGTCGCGGCTGGCCATGTCCTCGGCTTTGCCATCTTCCTGCTCACCCGCGTGCGCTACACGGATATGTGCGCCTTCCGCGCCATCCGCCGGGATGCGCTGGATAAGCTTGATATGCGGGAGATGACTTATGGCTGGAACATTGAAATGCAAATGAAGGCGGCGCGCGCCGGTTTGCGGATTCTGGAAATCCCGCTTCCCTATCGGTGCCGCGCCGGTGGCCAATCCAAGGTCGCGGGCTCGCTCCAAGGCACCATCCGCGCCTCGTGGCGCATTCTCACGACGTTTTTTCGAATCGCCGCGTTAAAATAGCTCGTCTTCAAAAACTTTAATTTCGCCGCCTTCCATTCCCGCCGTCGCGGCGGGCATGCCGACACCCCATTGCGCGGCAACCATGGTCTGAATTTCACGTTCCCTCGCCATTGTATAAATCGCAGCTAACTTAGCAAAGCGGACCGCCAGCGTTGCCTGAATCTCGGCGCCGCAGCTTGCCGCATCGGCCGCGCGCCCGGCCAGTTCCCGCGCCACCTGCCCCAGCACATCGCCGATCTCTTTCTGAAAGTCCAATCGCTGCGTGGAACGTGTCAAAAGTTGCATCACGGCTTCACCTTGTGTGGCCAAAGCGGGAAGATCCCGCTCAGTTGTCTGGCTCGCGCGTTTGATGCACGCAATTGCCGCGTTTAACGCCGCACCCGCGCCTTCCCCCGCCGCGCTGGCGGTCTCGCATGAAAGCCCGGCCGCCGTTTCGTTCAAGGTTTTCAGCGCCGCCACGCTGGCGCTGGCGGTTTTGTCAAGGTAACCGGCGTGAACCCGCAATTCAGAAGCAATGATACTGAGAGGCCGGCCGGCCTCGCCGAGCCGGGATGATTTCAGCGTCGTGTTCAGCGCCATGTACAGCACATCGGACTTCATGGTCTGCACGGCGCCCAGCCTGTCCGAAAGGCCCTTCGCGGTCAGCGCGGCTTGCTGGCCGGTATCGCGCGCCAGCGCATCGGCTTGCTCAATCTCGGCAACCAGCCCCGCCGCGGCGGCGACGCGCCGTTCCAAATTCTGCAAAAACCCCTCTGAATCGCCGCTTGTCTTGCCATAGCCGAGGCTGCGAAGATCAAGCAGTGCGGTCGCGTCCCGCCCCAGCCCCGCCAGGCCGGCGCCGATTTCCGCCACGTCATTGTTGAAATCCGTGAGTGTTGACTCCAACTGCGCGGCCAGAAGCGCGCATAGCACGGCGCGGCTACGGGCCGCCGCATCCGGCGCCAATGCGGGATCATTCTCATCCAGAAGCTTGATTCCGGTTTGAATATGTTCAACGCGCTGGCGGGTGCTGTCGCCAATCTGCAAGGCGCCGAGTATGCGCGTGACCTTCTTGCGCACATCACGAGCGAGCGTGCCGGCCTGGGCGGTTGCGACGGCAATCTTACCGCGATGCGTGGCCATAATCGCCGCACTTTCCAGGAGCTGTTCGGGCACTGACAGGATCATGCTGTCACAGCCATGCGCAAAACGATCGCCGCGCTGCAAGGCGGTCTGTAACTCGCCCTTCAGTTTGAAGAGACTTTCTTCCAGACCATCAACTTCCGCCCGGCCAGATTCCACGCGCAAGCAGGCTTCCTGGGCGAAGGCGGGAAATTCCGGGTCCACCGTCGCGATTCCGCCAGCGGTGATTTTTATGCTGACAGTAAAGGCCCGCATATAGGCCAGGCTGCGGCGCATATCCTCCAACCCAGAGGACAAAAACGCGGGCAGGTCCTCGAGCTTGGCAATGGCGGCGAGATGCGTGGTCTGCTCGGCCGGCAATGCCGCGAGCTTGGCGGCGGCGGCGGTCAATTGTTGGGTGGTCGCGGCAATGGTCTCGGGGCTGAGCAGCTGGGTCAGCGCGTCAAGCCCGGTAACCAAGGCGGCGATGCCATCCACCGCGTCGGAGAGTACCTCCCCGGCATCAAGGAACCTCCCTTCGATCAAGTTCCGTGCCGATTCCAGGTGTTCTGCCATGCGGCCGAATAATTCAACGGCTGGCGGCACGGCGAATCTCCTGTGCGATGTGCTGAAGCGCCACGATTTTGTCGACGCCGCCGCGCGCGATGGCTTCCTTGGGCATGCCGAAAACGATGGATGTGGCTTCATCCTGCGCGATGGTGAAGGCGCCGGCCGCTTTCATCTCGGTCATGCCGCGGGCGCCATCATCACCCATGCCGGTCATGATCACGCCAACCGCGTTTGAGCCGACGGAGCGGGCCGCCGAGCGGAACAGCACATCCACGGAAGGCCGGTGCCGGGCAACAAGTGGACCTTCCTTGACGGACACATAATACCGCGCGCCGCTGCGCTCAATCATCGTATGAAGGTTGCCGGGGGCAATCAGCGCCCGGCCGCGCAGCACAACATCGCCATCCGCCGCTTCCTTCACATCCATCGCGCACAGGCTATCCAGCCGGCGCGCGAAGGCGGCGGTGAATTTCTCCGGCATGTGCTGGACGATAACAATCCCGGCCATATCGCTGGGAAGCGCTTCCAGCACCTCCCGCAAGGATTCAGTGCCGCCAGTGGATGCACCCATGCAGATGATGGATTCGGTGGTCCGCGCCATGGCACCGCCGGCGGCAGGCGGCAGCATGGCATCCGCGGTCAGCTTTTTCTCCGGCCCCGCAGCCATTGCGGGCGTGTGATCCCGCCTGCGGCCAACCCGCGCCTGCGCCGCCCCTTTCACCACGCTGCATATATGCGCGCGCGCTTCCGCCAGATGCGCGCCGACCCCGCTCTTCGGCTTCAGGATAATGTCCACGGCACCGGCTTCCAGCGCCTGCATCAATGTTTCCGAGCCGGATTCCACCAGCGACGAACACATCACGACCGGGATAGGGTGCTGCGCCATCAGCTTGCGCAGGAACGTTATGCCATCCATTCGCGGCATCTCAACATCCAGCGTAATGACATCGGGAACTTCATCGCGTATCCGCGCGGCGGCGACAAACGGGTCCGAGGCGATACCAATCACCTCGATCTCCGGATCGGATGATAAAACCTCCGCCAAAACTTGACGCACTGTTGCGGAGTCATCGACGATCAGAACCCGTACACGCTTGCGCAGCCGCGGCATGGCATCACACCTTCCGGAAAATCGTGTTTAAGACGGGGGTGACGGGCAGGTTCACGCCCGCGGCGGTTTCTGAATGCCCCAGAATAAGGTAGCCCCCGGGGCGCAGATGATCGCAAAGCCGTGCCAGAACTTTTGCTTGAGTTGCCTTGTCAAAGTAGATCAGCACGTTTCTGCAGAAAATCACATCCATGTCGCGCCCGGCGGCGTAGCGTTCATCCATCAGGTTCAACCGCGCCCAGGAAATTTTGGCGCGCAGGGCGGGAATAATCCGCACCATGCCGAGTGCCGAATTACGCGACCGCAGAACATACCGGCCCCGAATATCGGGCGGCACTGACTCCACCATCGCTTCGGCGAATTGCCCCTGCACGGCCAGCGCCAGCACCTCGGTCGATATATCGGTCGCCAGAATCGAATAATCCGGCCCGTGATGCCGGGTGCGGAATTCCTCCAGCACCATGGCGATCGTGTAGGCCTCGGCGCCGATCGAGGCAGCAGCGCTCCAAAACTTCACCTCCCGCCGTCTTGACGCGGCAAATTCTGGTAACGCAACGTCACGCAGAAAGTCGAAATGCGCGGGCTCGCGAAAAAAATCGGTCTTATTGGTGGAGACGGCATTGATCAGATGGACGAGTTCGCTGTCCATGCCGCCATCATCGAAAAGATACGTGCAGTAATCATCGAGATCATCAAGCTCCAAGGCATTGAGCCTTGATCTCAACCGGACCGAGAGCATGGTTCGCTTCGAATCCGGCATTTTAATGCCGCTATAGCTATGAATGAGCTCCGTCAGCCGGGCAAAATTGCGCGCGCTGAATCGCTCATCGGGTATCGCCGGCGTTCCGCCCAGGGCCTCACTCATTTGAAATCCTGCTTTTCCATATATGCATCCCGGCTCACGCGGCGCGCGGTTCGGCGGTGAAGCGCAGTGCAGACTCGGCGTTCGAAAGAAGCTTCGGCAAGTCGAACAGGACAACAAATCCCGCTTGCCCGCGCACCACGCCCGCGATGTAATCCGAACGCCAGGCGACACCGATCTCCGGTGCCCCCTCGATCTCTGATTGCGCGAATGTTGTCACCTCAATCACCCTGTCGGCAACAAGCGCCAGGCCAAGCAATTGGTTGCCGATCGGAACATCCAGCACCAATATGCGCGTCGCCGCATCCGGCGGGCAGGCCGCAAGCCCCAGCTTAAGCCGCAAATCAATCGCCGGCGTTCCCCTTCCGCGCACATCGATCAGGCCGAGGAGATAGGCTGGCCCTTCCGGTATTTTGAACGGTGCCCGATAATCCAGTATCTCGCGCACATAGCCCACCGGCACGGCAAACACTTCATTGCCCAGCGCCAGTGTCACAAAATCGCCTCCCAGCATTTCCGTAACCTTTTCAGCTATAGGTTCTGAACTGAGAATCGCCGGCATCGGGTCCGCCAACCGCGAGGTCGAGCGTAACGCCGCGAATTTCCGGCTTACGGGCTGGCGTAAACTTACCCTTCGGCTCAACGGGTTTGCGTACCGGCTTCACGGGCGCCTTGGCAAGAATGCGGGGTGAAGTTGCGGTCTGCCCCTTTGCTGTCTCCGGCTTCGTTCCACCCGCCATGCCCCCGGCCGTTTCGGTACGAAAATATGCAATCGCCGACTGCAATTCCTCAGCCTGCGATGAAAGCTCTTCCGACGTCGCGGTCATCTCATCGGCGGCGGAGGCGTTCTGCTGCGTGACCTTATCAAGTTGTTGGATCGCCTCGTTGATCTGCGACGCGCCGACATCCTGCTCGCGGCAGGCGGAGCTGATTTCGGTGACCAGCTCCGATGTTCTGCGAATGTTAGGGACCAGCGTGGTCAGCATATCGCCAGCCGTACGCGCCGCTTTCACTGTCTCGGCGGAGACCGTGCCAATCTCCGTCGCGGCAATCTGGCTGCGTTCGGCAAGCTTGCGAACTTCTGAGGCGACGACCGCAAAGCCGCGCCCATGTTCGCCTGCCCGCGCCGCTTCCACCGCCGCGTTGAGCGCCAAGAGATCGGTCTGCCGGGCGATTTCCTGAACGATCGTTATTTTCTCGGCGATCGTCTGCATCGCCAAAACCGCGCGATTCACCGCCTCGCCGCTGGCTTCGGCATCCCTGGCGGATTGTCTTGACAGCGTTTCCGTCTGTGTCGCGTTATCGGCGTTCTGCTTGATATTGGCGGACATCTGCTCCATCGCGGCGGAAGCCTGCTCGGCGGCGGCGGCCTGTTCGGTGGCACCCTCGCTCACCTGCTGCGCGGTCGCCGAAAGCTCCTGGCTGCCGGAGGAGACATTATCCGACGCGGCGAGCGCGTTGCCCACCACGCTGCGCAGCCGTTCCACCATGCGCTCGAGCGCGAGACCCAGCGTGTCCTTCTCGGACATCGGCTTAGGCTGCACTGTCAGGTCGCCATCCGCAATCCGGTCGGTAACGGTGGCGATTGCGAGACCATTATCCTTGAGCGATTGAATGGCCCGGGCAATCCCGCCGAGCTCATCGCGCCGCTCAGTGCCCGGCACATCAGCTTTATAGTCACCACCGGCGAGCTTGCCGATGACAGTCTGCAACGCCGCCAAAGGCGAGACCACCCAGGAGCGAACCGCAAAAAAACCAAACAGGAGGACCAAGGCCAAGCCGCCGAGGATGCCACTATAGGTGAGCATAATGGTGCGGTTCGTTGTCACGGTGAGACTATCGTCGGTGGTCTGGGTCTCGGCATTCACCAAATCGACTTCGCTCTTAAAGGAACCAGCCATGGTGACGAATTTGGGCGCGCAGTCATTGAGATATTCCTGACCTGACGCCGTTGCTTGCGCAGCGGAATTTGCAGCCAAGCCATCGGCGATGGATTTCGCGCACTGGCTATTCACAAGGTCCAGCGCGCTTGCCTTCAGCGCCGCAATCTCACTGCCATGGGCCGGAACGTCCTTGGCGGCCGCATCTAGCGATTTCGTGAGCGCAGCCTTGCCGAGATCGTAAAGGTGCTGTGAGTCGGTGTTTTCTTCCACGGTATCGGCAATCTCAATCCCGGCGATTCCGGCTTGAGTCGCGTAAAGCGCGCTGCTGGCCCTGGCCATATCCGCCTGCGCCTGGCCGCCGCCGGAGATCAGGGCGGTGTAATTATTATCGATACTGCGCATCTGGCCGGTTGAGTAAATTGCCGAGCCAACTGCAAAAACACCGAATATACCGAGGATTGTAAGAAATTTCGCAATCACGGGAAGATTTTTCATTATAAAAACTCCTTAAACTGAAGGGGATAGTTATTTAGGCGCAATGAAAGCGCGTCAGGTATAGGATTTGAACTTGGCATCGCCGGCATCCGGGCCGCCGGTGGCGAGGTCCAGGGCGAAGCCGTTGGCGCTGGCCTTGCGGACCGGCGTAAATCTGCCCTTCGGCGCGGCGGTCTTGCGTGATGGCTTCGCCGCTATCGCCGGGCGCGCCGGTGCCGTGGCGGCCATTGCTGCGCGCTGCGGCCGCGGCGCTTCGATTTTTGCTGGGCCGTTTGCCTCGATGCGGAAATATGAGATTGCCGACTGCAATTCCTCGGCCTGGCCGGAGAGTTGATCAGCGGTTTCGGTCATTTGTTCGGCAGCGGAAGCGTTCTGCTGCGTCACCTGGTCCAGTTGCTGGATCGCCTCATTGATCTGCGCGGCGCCGACATCTTGCTCCCGGCAGGCGGCGCTGATTTCTGCAACCAATTCCGATGTCTTGCGGATATTGGGCACCAGCGTGGTCAGCATGTCGCCGGCATGGCGTGCCGCCTTCACGGTTTCAGCGGAGACGACGCCAATTTCCGTCGCGGCAATCTGGCTGCGTTCCGCAAGCTTGCGAACTTCCGACGCGACGACGGCAAACCCCCTGCCATGCTCGCCGGCCCGCGCCGCTTCAACCGCCGCGTTCAATGCCAGAAGATCAGTCTGGCGCGCGATTTCCTGAACGATGGTGATTTTCTCGGCAATCGTCTGCATCGCCACAACCGCGCGGTTCACCGCCTCGCCGCTGGCTTCGGCATCCTTGGCGGATAGGCGCGAAAGCGTTTCCGTCTGTGTCGCATTATCGGCATTTTGTTTTATGTTGGCGGACATTTGTTCCATCGCGGCGGAAGCCTCCTCGGCCGCCGCGGCCTGCTCGCTCGCACCTTCGCTCACCGCCCCGGCGGTTGCCGAAAGCTCCTGGCTGCCGGAAGACACGCTGTCCGAGGCGATGATCGCGTTGCCGACAACGCTGCGCAGCCTTTCCACCATGCGCTCAAGCGCCAGGCCCAAAATGTCCTTCTCGGACATTGGCTTCGGCTGCGCCGTCAGGTCGCCATCCGCGATCTGATCGGTAATAGCGGCCGTTGCGCGCAGATTCGCCACCATCCGCGCCATCGCCAGGCCAAGCACATCTTTCTCCGAAAGCGGTTTGGGCTGCACGGAGACATCGCCATTGGCGATATCATCGGCAATCGCCGCGGTGGCGCGCAGATTGGCGCACATGCGGTTGACCGTATCGACAAGATCCTTGATCTCGTCGTTGGTATTGACTTCGACGCTATTGTTCAGATCGCCAAGTGCCACCGCATTGGCGAGGCCAGCGATTTTGCTTAAACCGCGGCTGATCGAAATGGCCAGCCACAGCGCCGCGGACATGGCAATCAGCAGGGCGATGGCGGCCACGCTCAGCAATACAGCGCGGGTTGCGGCATAACGCGCCGCCGCCGCGTCGCTCCGCGCCTCCATCTGCCCCACCGTCAGGGCGACGATATCTTTCGTGATGGCGATGCATTGATTCGCCGCTACCCGCATCGGCCCCATGGAAACAGCAACCGCCTGGTCATCTTTTCCAGCCAGTGCCGAATCCCGAATTTGGCGATCGAGCGGCTTCATGGTTTCCCATAATACGCGCAATTGCGCGTATTTCGCTTTCCCTTCCGGCGAGGAAATCTGATCGCCTTTGTCCAGGAGCGCATCGAAATCCAGCCGGCCTTGCGTAAGCTGAGCATCATATGCCCTTATTTTTGCCGGATCAGTCTCAAGAATAATGTTCTTCTCCGCGCGGATGATTTCCAGAAGCTGCGCGCGGACATCGCCAGCCAGATGCATCCGGGCCACCGGGCCGCTGATCAGATCGGTCATCGTGTTATTCATGCCGGCAAGGCTGGCGACACCGTATCCCGTCGCGCCGATCATCAGCAGAATGATGAGGCTAAAGGCAATTGCGAGTTTTAGTTTGATTGTGAAGCGCATGATGAATAAAATTCTTTCAAACATCGTGGTTGAGGAATTCCGCTTGGCTTTAGCTACTCGCCTGGCCGCAGACCGCGAAAATTCTGTCGAGATTGGGCAGCACAATCACTTCGCCGTCGCGCTTGGCCAGGCACCGGATGAAATCCGGCCGCCAGCGCGTCCCCAGCCGCGGGGCAGCTTCCGTTGACGCATCGGGTATTGTTGTCACTTCAAACACCTTATCCGCCCGCAGGCCGATCAGCGTGGCATCCCCGTTCAATGCGAACTCTATCACGATGATCCGGCTGTCGCGTGAACTGGCCGTGGCCGGCAGAGCAAAGGCCAAACGAAGATCGGCAAGCGGAATGATACGCCCGCGGAAATTAATGACCGAATCCACGAAGGCGGGCGCACCCGGCACATAGGTTTCCTGGCAATTATCCAACACTTCGCGCACCAGCAGCGCTTCCAGCGCGAAGGTCTCGCCGCTGACCTCAAAGGTCAGCACTTCAACGCCGGAAGCGGGTCCATCCGTATGAGCGTTTGTCTTGGCGGAAGCTTCAACTTGCATTTGCGTCATCTCCCCTCAACTCGCGGCGCGCATCGGCATTTGGTCCTGTTGCGCCGCCGCCGCGGTCAGCGTCCCGACATCCAGGATCAGCGCGACATTGCCGTCACCAAGTATGGTGGCACCGGAGAAAGATCCGGCCGCCGCATGAAGCGGCGAGAGCGGCTTGATCACGGTCTGGTAGTCTCCCAGTATCTGGTCCACGACGAGGCCAACACGGTCAGTCCCGGTCGAAATCACGACAATCTTTTGATACGGGTCAGGCGCCGTGCCGGTTTTGATCAAATCGCGCAGCCGGATGAAGGGGACGAGATGGCCGCGAATGGTCAACAAGCTGCGCCCGGTTGAGCGTAAATCCTGCTCTTGCGTCAGCTCCAGGCATTCCTCAACCGCTGAAACCGGAATCACATAGCGCGCCGTGCCAACACGCACGAGCAAACCGTCAATGATCGCAAGCGTCAACGGAATCCGCAAGGAGACTTCGGAACCAGCGCCTGGCGGGCTGAGCAGTTCCAAAGCGCCGCGAAGACCCTCGATTGTGCGTTTCACCACATCCATGCCAACCCCGCGGCCGGAAAGGCTGGTCACTGAAGCGGCGGTGGAAAAGCCGGGCTGGAAAATCAGCTGCAGCAATTCCTGGTCGCTCAGCACCGCACCTGGCGCAATCAGCCCATTCTCCTCCGCCTTGGCCCGCACCCGCTCGCGGTTCACGCCACGGCCATCATCTTTCACCGTAATCACCACCTCGGCGCCCGCCTGTTTGGCGGTCAGCGTAATGCGGCCTTTGGGCGCCTTGCCGGCGCCGCGCCGCGCCGCCGGCGTCTCCAGCCCATGATCGGCCGCGTTGCGGATGAGATGCACCATCGGATCAGCCAGACGCTCGATCACGGTCTTATCCAGCTCCGTGGTTTCGCCCTCGGTAATCAGCTCGATCTCCTTGCCCGTATCGCGCTCCAGATCATGGATCAGCCGGCGGAACCGCCCGAAAAGCTGCACCACCGGCACCATCCGCACGGACATCATGCTATCCCTCAACTCGGAGGCGAGATGCTCGATATCCTCCGCCACCGAGCGCAGAGTCATATCCGTGCTCGCCCCGGCGATCTGCTTCAGGCGCGACTGCGCGATAACAAGTTCCCCCACCCGGTCCATCAACTCATCAAGCCGCAGCGCCGGCACGCGGACTGATGCATCAGGCCGCCAGCTCTTCGCATCCGTTGCCGCGCCATCCGGCTCGGCCGCCGCTTCCTGCTGCCCGGCTTTGCCAGGGTCTTGGGCTTCGTCTGAAACGGCTTCGGTCATTTCCAACGTCATGTCGTCAATGACGAACATGAAAACCTCTTCAATCGCCGCGCGCGGCTGGTCAGTTGTCAGTTCCACCTCCCAGCCGAGATAGCATTCGGTTGGAATCAGCTCGTCCAGCGATGGAACAGCTTTTGTGACGGCGCAGATGCGGCACGCGCCCAGCGCCCGCAATTCATCAAGCATCGGCAGAGGACGCGTTCCGTTGACCAGCACGTCGTCGCCCAATGTGAAACGTATCTGCCAGCTTGCCACGCCTTTCGCCTGCCCGGCGCCTGGCGCGGGCGCATGCCCCGCTGCCTGGACCATCTTCGTCCCGGCTTCCCCGACAACACGCTCAAGCGCCGCCAGCAGCGCATCGCCCTCACCGGCGGCGACGTGCCGCTTTTCCGCCAATGCCCGCATATGGTCCATGGCATTAAGCACCGCCGCCACCAATTCCCGCGTCGCCGGAACCTCGCCCTTGCGAACCTGGTCGAACGCGGTTTCACAGTGATGGGTAAACCCGGCTAAAGCGTCGAACCCAAACATCGCGCCGGAGCCTTTAAGCGTATGCAGCGCCCGGAATACGGTGGCCACCAGCTCCTTATCGCCAGGGTTTTGCGCGAGATCGAGCAGGCCCTGCTCAATCTGCTCCAGAAGCTCCTGCGACTCCACCCGGAAGACTTCCGCGCCCTCATCGGTACTCATTTTGCGAGGATACGCTTTACAACTTTAATTACATTCTCTGGGTCAAATGGTTTGGTCACCCAGCCAGTCGCGCCCGCGGCCTTGGCCTCGGCCTTGATACCCGAATCGGATTCGGTGGTGAGAAACAGGATTGGCACGCCCGCATGGGCGGGCTTCTTGCGCAGCTCGCGGATCATCGTCAGCCCGTCCATGACCGGCATGTTGAGATCCGTGATAATCAAGTCGAACTTCCCGCTTTCCGCCTGGCGCAGCCCATCCGCCCCATCCGCCGCCTCGGCGACGGTATAATCCTCACCGGTCAGCGCGATTTTGATCGTGCGCCGGATGCTGGCGGAATCATCAACTGTTAGAATCGAGGTCATGAATTATCTCCCGCGCCAGCCCAAAATAATGTGCGCGCATCAGGCGGATCACTCAAAAATCCGCCGCGCCGCAATGTCTCCAGAACAAACCCGCTGGCCGGCGCGGATAATCGAATCGCCGCCCCCGCTTTGGCGGCGCTCTGCCGCGCGGATTCAATCAGCTGCACAAAGGTCAGGTCTATATCCGTAATGCCCGAAAGATCGACTTCCAGTCCGGCCGGACCAAAGGTATTCTTGATCTCTTCAAACGCACCCTGAATG
>Ga0116226_10004031_pt1 | contig 12963 bp, 5 predicted proteins | sample S1TSphfallax_FD_89692 | JGI IMG/M metagenome (GOLD analysis project Ga0116226, IMG submission 89692) | Host-associated microbial communities from peat moss isolated from Minnesota, USA - S1T2_Fa - Sphagnum fallax MG | ecosystem: Host-associated > Plants > Peat moss > Unclassified | place: USA... | reverse complement strand
CCAAGGCAAAGTGAGCCCAGTGGGTCTTTCAAATCTCCACAAGAAATGATTGCATAGAGACCTTTTTTCATTAACAACGTTCACAAATTGATAGCTTGTCGCATTTCTTTACAAATGGATTGCACTTAACGCACCTGCCACTAGGGTTTTTAGGCGCTAATCAATTCCCAAAAGGTAAAGGGGAAGAAATGTTTTTTCGAAAGCAATAGTACCCAAAAATTGGAGAATTGAATTACCAATCTCCTTCTTACTAATTAAGTACTAACCCTACCATTAAATTGCCATTATTTATTTTAATACAATGTTGCACCTTGTGTACTTATTCTTGACAATCAAAATTCTGGAATAATAGAAATAGGGCTGTCCAACCCCTTTTGTTTAAAAAATTAAATATATTGGCAGAAAATGTGCATTGCTTGTGGTGGGTATGGTACTAACTAGTACATATATTTGTTCATTTATGTCATGTTGTTGTGGACCTCTCCTTGTACTCTATGTTTGAAATCATTTCTGCATCTTTTTGGGACATCCTCAACTTGTTAGTATGATGTTGGAGCCTATACTTTTCTTTTGTAATTTTTTTTCCCCGTTCAGCCTATATCCATTTTCCACCCCCACCACCACTTTGCCTCACCCCAAATTTGATTGTACCAATTCTCTCATGTAGTGACACTTTTGGTGAGTGGAAGTAAGCACCCTTGTTGCTTGATTTTCTTCCCCTAATTTACTCTCTTTTTTCTCTTCATGTTTTTCAAGGGAAAAGTTATCTATCAGGGCCAGTCCTATGATATGAAATTGGTGACAGAAGGAAGAGTAACAAAAGCATTCCCTCTTCCCTCGCTCACCACCATCACCAACGTCACCACCAATTAGCATAAGCACTAGTAGATGGGTAATTGGCTTCAGTTTAATTGTTGCTGGAAGAGCATAGTATTCAGACCTTATTGATAATATGTTGTTGCCAAAGTTTTGTTGCAACTTAGTCATATTCAATGGTACAATTTTTGTGCACATTCATTTGTCCTTGTTATGGTGATGATGATGGTGGAACTTTGGGTGCAATTGAATACCTTTGTGGAGTGCAAGCTCCATGTACTAGTTGGTGGTAGTAATGTGTCCATGAGAGGGGTGGAGAAACAAGAGCTAAAGAGGAAGGGGAGCAATTTTGGTGGATCTTTTTTTTATGAATAATGAAATTATGATTTATGTTTATGATCGAAGTGAGGGCAAAGTAAAGGGCAAAGTATGGTGGCATAGGAATGAACAAGGTTTGTTTGGAGAAAATGATGTATGAGCTCGGTAATGAGATAGAGTTTGATTTGGAGGAAGATATATAAATAGAGACAATTTGTCACACTTCCAAGCTAGAAAATAACCTTTGGGGACAACAATTGGGTATATTCATAAACAAAGGAACTAAAACATGGTGTAACATCAAAATGAAAATTGTAAAAGAAATAAATATTTATACATGATGTTATTTGAAAGTCATAATAATCATAGTGCAAGATGTGTTAAATGAAAAATAAAAGTATTTAGATATTCAAATTGAAAATTCGTTATATTGAATTTTAGTCTAAGTTTTAAGGACTTTTGAAATTAAATAATTGTTGTTTTAAATAATGTTCACTTTGTAAAAAACCCTTCAATTGCATAAATACAAATTTTTTAACATTGAAAGAAGTGGGACATTAGGAAAATGTTATTCACATTCAATTTACACAGTGTTGAAAAAAAAGTGTAATTTGATTTTTTTAACATTGTCTAGATTTTTCGATATATGTTTGAATCATAAGAATCAATTATCACATATAAATCAGGTACAATATAACAACTTGGCCTATGCCATTGGCCAAGTGTAAACTTACCAACTAATTGAATTTGAATGTTGTATTTTTATTAAGTTTCCAATGACAAATATTATTCAAAATTCAATATCTCCCCCATTTTAGCTCTGAAAATTATGAAATCTTTCCATAAAATTGTACTCATTAAAAAAAATTCATCAATACCAAAAATATATTCCAATCTCTCTAAATTTTTTTTTTATACTATTGATTTTCTAATGAAATTTTTGTCAATATTCAATAATTCTTGCATTGTACATCTAAACATTATAAAACCATTTCAATCCACCCCTATTCATTGATAGATTTCCAACAATACCAAGACTACAACATGAGGCAATGTGATTCAATGTGACAAATAAACGAAACAAACAAATTGCCTTCATTTATTTTTGTGTGGCATGTACCATTGGCCCAAGTGTAAACTCGAAATCCAAATTTCTCCTTCCAAAACTAGATTTTGTAATTTAGTTGAATTTTCAGTGACAAAATATATTCAAAGTTCAATACTTCCCACACTTGAAAACGAAAATTTGTGAAATCCTACTTGTTTAGAGCTTTCCAACAATACAAAAAAGTACACTTGAATTTTCTTTAAAATTTTATTTTTGAATTTGTTGAATTTCTTTTGATAAAATTGTGCAACGTTCATTGGTTTATGCACATATGTGTTTTGAAGATAATCCTAAGGTGTGAGGTGTGAAGCTTGAAGGACAATGTAACGATGCTTGAGATTTTACATTAAACTAGTGTTCGAGGTGAAAACATTGAAAAATATTACACATTTTCCCCCCTTTTTTAATGAACAATGCAAATGTTTACAAAACCACTTCAATGCACCCATACTCAATGAGGCCTTTCCAACAATAATGGGGTCACCATAATTTGGGAGATCTCAATGTGACAAACAAACCAAAAGAACAAATTACCTTCATTAATAGCTAAATGTATAGAGCAATTTTGTAACTTGCAATCAGAAAAGGAACTTTGAACCATGCATATATTCAATATTGTGGTGTATGGCTTAACTATTTTTCATTATGCATTAAAAAAAATGCATAGTTTAAAACTGAATGAGGTACTAAAACAATGCCCCACATAAATAAACCCTTGTTGCTTGACAATTCATGCAACAATTTCAAATAGATAAAAAATAATTTGCATGAGAATTTTACATGGAAGTTCGTCCCCATGATTGTTTTGCTAATCTATTAGTAACCCTTATTACCATGGAACACTTTTATTTGTTTTAGTTTGATTTCACTAGTTATCCATCTTTTGTGACTACAAAAAATGCTTTCATTTTTCAAATCAATTGGCTTTCTTTGCAAGCCTTGTCCACAAGTTCTTAATTTGATGTGTCATGTGTTTGTTTTCTTTTCAAATTTACAAAGATTTGGGAGGGTTTATGTGTTGGCATCTTACCCCAAAAAAAGTTCCATCTACAACTATTTATAAAAGGACAAAAATATGTGCTTCAATTGTGAACACATCAATTCTTTCATTACACACGTTTCCATAGTAATAGATGTACGTGTGCTTATGGTGCTTACATATAGACTAAATGAAGGTTCTTGAGTGGGTAGTGGTGTTTTTTTAAAGGTTGCAATGCCCATCACCTTGCAAAAAAATCCTATGTGAAAGGCCAAAAATGTGGGGCCCTTCAAAAACAAATGCCAACTCAAAAATGAACCTTGCAAATGAAAGCCAATAATTAAAAATGAAAGGCTAATACATTCATTATACTATCATACATTATGTAGTAGTGGTGGGTTATGGCAAACCAATTACAACCCATAGAATTTTGTTAATATAATGGTGGGTTGCGGCAACTTAGGTAGGACCTATATTAATCAATTGATTTTAATAAGACTTAGATGGACAATAGAGCTTGTTTTCACACTATACAAAAGTAAGGTTTGTTTGTTGATCTTAGCTAGTTCATCTCCTTACAGGAAGTAATAGGGTTTTGGCTATAGTTGATTTTTCATTGACATTGAAATAAAAATATCATTAAAAACCCAATTTGTAAATTCTTATTTGGAGCTTGTTGGTGAATTATTCCTTCCTTTTTGCAAAGATATAATTTTTAAAAAAATCTAGCTTGTTGGCAACTTAGCAATTGTAGCAAGCTTATGTGGATTTATTTTTTAAAAGATTCCTAAATCATGATTTATAATGATGAAAAACATTATTAGCACTTCTTTCAACATTGATTAGGTACGTTTTGATTTTGAGTTTTTTTACCCATGATGGTTGATTTTTGGGGGGAAGTTAATAGCCTTGGAGTATAAGTACCACCAAGACACCAAGTTTCTTTGGCACACAACCAAGAAGACATTGAACATTCTTGTATTGTTATTCAATCAAAAATGTTATTCAACAATGAGGTTAATAGTCAAGGATGACTACATTTATCTAGTTGCTAGATGGTCAAGGTAATGGTTGTTAATAATTGGACATAGAGGTCACAATCTATTTTTGCACCATATTGACAACCAATCATTTATTCCTCCAAGGAAGATCAACATTCAACATATCACATGATAAGGTTACCCAAGACTTGGTGTAAAGATTTGATGGCTTATGAAGGAGGTTTACATAGGTCTTCCTTAGGTCCACCCTAAAAGTTTAGGTACCTTTATTGGGTGAAATAACAAATCCTAACATTATCCAACATAAATTCTCTCCTTTCTTTTTTGACAATATGCCAAAAGCTCTTTTGGTTATCTTCTTACTTCTTCCTATGTTATTTCCTCAAAAACAAAAGAGATATTCCACAAAGGTTAAAAACTTGGATCACCCTTTCAAAAAAACAAATAAATTGTTGTCTAGTAGTTTTATGTAAATGTTCATTGCTCAAGCTCCTAATGTTCATCTTTGTATTGCTTTTTATGGCATTAGGATCTAAACTTTTATTCATATTGAACCCATTCCAACAAAATATATGTAAACCCAAAATGAGTACTATCATTAATCTAGAGTTAATGTTTTGGAAGTTATTAATGGGCTTTTTTGGAGGTTTTTCTTTAAGATCACAAAAAATGGTTTATCAAAAAATGTTCATCTCGCCTTTGCACTTGGATGGTGCTAGTAACCAATTTAGGTGCAAAAGTTATTGACATTAGTAAATGTCATTAGTTGAAGTCTAGATGAATGAAATTGTACATTTGCAAGCTCAATAAGCATCAATGAAACCAATACAAATTTGGTATTGGCAAATGAGTTACAAGTTAAAGTGGTAATTGATTATTTTTTTTTATAGCTCAAGCTGTCATACACATGATATGTGCAATTACACACTACACAATGGCCAAATTTTTTTATCATAACATAATACATGATGTTAAAGTTTGTATGTTTCAATACCTTTACATCTAGAATTTTTATGTGTAGCAAGTTTTTGATGGATTTTAGCATTGAATTTCAATAAGGAACATGTAGTTTCAAATGGTTATTTGGAGCTAAACATCATTGTATGTGGGCACTTTGACATGGTTCACTCAATGGGTCAACCATAAGAGGTGCATACCACATGTACTTCATTTGTTCAACCTCTAAATCAACTTTATGCTTCAATGCATTTAATTAAATTATGTATGTATTCTTATTCAAGTTGGAAATCTTAATCCCATAAAATAATTGTCATATTGACAATTTCATGATATGTTGTCACATTTGAATCACTATTCAATAAAATGCATTACCAAAAAAAGACAGTGATCCTTCATAACTTGCAACTATCTAAGCACATATTTAAAACAAGTAAAGGCTTACTTTTTCAAAATATATGAAAGTTATACCTTGTGATAGGGGTAAAAAAAGGCTATGTATGTCTAAGTGAATCTATATGTAGCTTGATTCAAAACATATACTACAATAAGTCATAGTTACCAACTATGGCCCTAATGGTGTATGTAATGTAACCCATGGGTTACATGAATGATAAATGACCTCCCACATTTTTTGGAGTTCATTGTGTAGCAAATAGGGAGGCTTTGGTTATAGGGCATTCAAAAAAGGCTTTTCTAGAGCTTGGATTTGTGGATATGGTTGCCACTCATGCATATGATCATGAATGGGTGGGGAGGTCATTTATTAAGCACAAAAAGATTTCAAAACTTTGGAAGTTTTTGAAGAAACACCTATTGTTTTTTTTCAATCTCACAATGTACATTAGTTGTGTACATGAGGAGTTTTGGAATGTTTGGAATATCTGATGCCTACATTATTGGAGTTGTGTCAAGAACAACCCATTGATTGATATGGGAAAATAATTTTCTTTGCAATTGGAAGTTTTTTTGTGTGACATCCTTGTTGAGGTGAACAAGTTAAATAGGCAATTTCAACATATAACTACATAGATATTATTGCAATTAGATCCCCATTGATGTCACCATCACTAGTGGAAATTTAAAAGCTTGTCAAATAACCAAAAAAAATACATTAATTATTTATAAATGACAAAAACTTTAGATTCCACAACATCTTCATTTTTACTTTTGCTTGTTTTTGTTTGTCTTAAAGGTACATTCATATTTGTAAGGACCACAACAAATGGAACCAATGTCAAATCACTTTTTCAAAATTTGAAAGATTTGAAATTCTTTCAAAATGACATAATCATATACAACAATTATCCATGCCTTTACATAATAATATATATCACAACAAAAAGGAATATTTTTATCATGAATATTTAGTTCATCACCTTTTGTAATCAATCATGGTTTATCACATCATTTTGATAAACATTCCCATTTCTTTTTTAAATAATTAAAAAAAATCACCCAAAAATTCACACAAGGTTGGTTCCTATTATCCTATATGCAACCCTAGAAAAATTATTATCTCTTTCTCATAATTTCAATATGAAGCTTCAATTTATTTATTTATTTATTAACTACTACAATACATTCCACAAATCTAAAGCATTTTCACAAGCCACAAGGTGCTAGTCACAAATTGATGTAAACCAAATATCTTGAATAATAGGATGATAAGTATGTAATTGGGACAATAAGTCATAAATCATCAAGTCTAGATACTTGCAACTATCTAGATAAATTTGTTATCAAAATAGGACTAGGTGTGTTTTTGAAGCTTCTTGAAAGATGGAACTTTGTTGTAAAAACACTTCCTTAAATTAGGATTGTTAATAGCTAGAGATTCCACACCATATAAACACTTACAAACCATTGTTAAGGCAATAGATGTATGACCATATGGGAAGCTATTACAAATCTTTCATGCTACCAAGAAAAAAACTTAATTTGTAAAGTAAGGCCCTTAGCAGGGCATTCCCACAATAAGGGTCCTAAGATGTGGTGGTAAGAGAATTTGGCCCCACATTTTGGAATGTCCCTCACCAATAAGCTTTACCCATCATAAAACACAAAACAAAGTTTATCATGAATTGAAACATATTTAGGTCACAAGGCATAATCTAGGGGGAGGGTCTTTATGCTTGCTCCTTATGATTGGGAGTGATTTTACATCTTTAATGAGGTCTTCAAGTTATAAGGAATAGTGTAAGAACTAATGGGTGTAAGATCCCTCCCATTCTTTAGTTGTAGGGGTAAGAACCATCCTCTTTTCTAAGAAGGTTATTCATGGATACAAGGTGTTTTCTAAATACACTAGGAAATTCCTTGGAGTGCCTTATGCATGTGCAAAATTATCATTTTGTAACCAATATGGTGTCATACTTATTTATCAAAAAAGGTAGTTTATTTTGTTTTGGTACACTAAGATCTCCCAAACCACAATGTTTCATGTCACATTCTTGGTATCTTTAGAAAGCTCTTGATGAAAAGGGGTGCACTAACTTGGTTTGAGACTATTTGGAGCTATGGTGTGGAACCTATTGATCATTGAACCATTTTTTCAATGAATCTTAAATAAAATAACTAAAACTATATTGGAATTTGGTGGTGTTCTTGGTGTTGTTGGAAAGCCTTTGGCAAGTTAGATTTAATGGAATTTATTTCACAATGTTCAAAGGTAAGGTGTGGCAGATATGGATTTTTGAATGGATTTTGTCACTAAAAATTCAACAAATTGCAAAAATTGGGTTTGAAAGGGATAATCAATAGAGCCCTCAAAGTGTTCACACCTAGGCACCTCACAAGCTACACTCGTATAAATTTAAAAAAAGAAGAGATACCTTTATTTTGCAAAGTAAATGTGATTAAATGGGCAATTGAACTCACAAGCACAAGGTGACCATTATTTTGATTTGGTCATTGGGTAGATGTACCCTCCCATTTAAAAATATTATGTGCATAATTATCATTTCATTGAACAACATTGTTGCATAACATTTTAAATGATAATTGTTCATTAAAATGAAACACTTGGTTTGTTGGTTAACTTTGATTAAATGATGTCCACCTTATAAAATATTGTTTCCATTTTAGAAGTTGTCATTTTCTTAGTATTGTACAAATACAATGTGATTTCCAAACTCGTTTTCTAAGTTTTGACCCCAATTGCCAACACGATGTTTTGTGATGAATTAATTACAAACTGAACCCAAAACTTTTGCTACATAAACTTTATGAATCCTAACTATCTAGTATTGGTTTGATACCATTGTAACCAAAAAGAAAGGTGTAGAAAGAAAACATTCTTGTGCAAAAATAGCTCACGGTAGAAACACCATTCTTGGAAATCCAAACACCATTAATTTCAGCAAATTACATCATTGAAACTACAAACCCCAATGCTACCAAAATTCCTCTTCTACTATAGATTAGTTTGTTGTAACAAAATTCAATGTTATATGTGTCCATTGTCAACTGGTACACACATGTTGTTTGCTTCTTAACTTGATATAATAACAATTAATTGTTTGGACTGTAAGCAAAACCATACATAGATGTTCAAAAGTCTACATCTATTGAGGTATAACTTGAAGTTAAAACCCTCAATGTTCAGTCAATCCATGTGAGGTGCTAACCTATCTCAAACAAATGCAACAATGCAAAGAAACATTGAATTCCTTAACTAAAAAACCCTAATCACAGAAACTCTTAAATTCAATCTCTGAACCCAAGTATTAGTGATATAGACCAAGTTCACTAAAACCACTCAAGAATGGCAAATTTTTGTGTAGATTTAGACTACATATATGCTTCTATTAACTTCCCAATCTTGTTTCATTTATTTCATTCTACCCTACCCAAGGGCACCTCAACTAAGGCTTTTGGTGTTCATTCAAATACTTGACCTATGACATGGATTAAAAATAAATTCAGCAAATATCTATAGCATTTAATGCAAATGCATATTGATCCTTTACATGCCACTTTAACTACAGTTCGAACTTCCTCCTTTTTTGTCATCAATCCTCAACATCAACCCCTTATATAAAACATTCCTACAAAGAATACATTGTTTGTCACAATGTAATTACGGTTGCAGCAGAAACCAAATACAACAACTACCAATCCAGATAAAACAACCCACTATCTCATAAGACTGACTATGCAAGAAGAAAAACCTGCCTTCATTCTTTCGAATTTCCCTTGTTATCCTTCCTTCCACCATCCAAAGCTCCAAGTCTTTTTTCAATGCCACACCCTCTTTAACTATCCATAGCTTTGTGCTGATAAGCTCTACATAATACACAAACAAACAAATTCTCTTACCCATCCTCACAAGCTTTCTTGAAGTTGTTATTGTTGTAGCTATCCTTGAAAAACAAATAATAACAAAATAGTTTTCATTGTTAACATGCAAAAAGTTGATGCCACTAACATGGGGAAGTCTTCAGAACCATAGGTTCTATGGATCCATGTCCTAAACTGAGGGAAGCTCCAAAGTTTTGGGGGGGAAGTCTTCAGAACCATAGGTTCTATGGATCCAAAAAACTGTTCTCAAGTAGCACTTGAGGATCTTGGGTCTAGGGTTCCTTCAAAATCAAGAACTGGATAACACTAGTTTCTACTCCTTATTCATGCTTCAAATTTCAAACACATATATAGTGGTGAGAATATCATGCCAATAAATGTAGCCACCATTTCAACAAACAAAATAAGTCTTCACATTTAGGGACCAGCTCATAAGTGGCTAATCCTGCTATTTTAGGCAAATAGTGGTGCACTTGTCTCGGAAATAATCACTAGCCTACTGCAACACCTTGGCAGCTTTGAAACTAATTATATTATGTTCAAAAGAATATTTTTTCAAGAAAAAATACTTGTGGAGTAAAGTTATTTATTTTTCAATATTCTGATTTCTTTTTTTCCTAACATGAAATCTTCAAAATGAAATGATTATTTGCCGCTGAAATGTTGAAAATGCCATGGTACTACAGTTATCAAATCACACAATTTTGGGTGGCCCTATTCTCTCTCCATTAAGTTACTGGCTAGAAAATTCCTATCACTAGTGTTGTCCTCAACTAGCACAAAGGAAAGGAACCTGCAATGAAATGGATGAAACAAGTTGGCCATGGCTCATCGCATCATGGTTATGAGTTTTATGGTAGATTCAACAAAATCACGATGAAATGGTAAATCATTTGAATACAAAACGAAATTGATCGAAAAAGAAGCCTCGTGAATACAACAACTAGGTGGATGAGAAATCTCTTCTCTTGGAGCAGACCCACCAAACGCATGAAACATGTACACTAAAATAATCACATGTCAAGCATCATTAATATACCTTGGCATTACTCACACTTCAACAAAAGCCAATGTCTTTTTTCTTTTTTTTGGGAACAAATGGAAGGATCCATTGCAAAGAGAAAAGAAAAACCAACCAAAAGTCCAGACGGGAGCACCCACTGCAAAGCCCAGAAAGCAAAAAACTGATGGCATTGTTGCAAAAGTCTCTCCTTCTAAGACTCCTGAGAACAACCCCATGAAGTATATCTCAAGAGAAAAACACCACGTTGGTCCAGATGAACAATTTTTCCCCCATTTTATAAGTATGGTGGCTATTCTGTTTTCTTCTCTACCTTTCCCATGGTTTGGGATCAATTTTTTTTTGAGTCAGTTAACAAGAAATTCCTATGCTGGGAATAAAGAGAGTGATCCCTGAGTTCAAGACGAAAGTATGAAGTAAAGCACTGCTTGCACCACGCTATTTGCTGCAGTCAAAATAGCAGCTGCAACAGAGGCATTTGTCACCGAAGTGTTTGTCGAAACTGTTTCATTGTTGGCGCTGGCAGAGATTTCAGTGTTGATGATGGATGCCTCAGCTTGCAGAAACCCTTGAGCAACTGTGGTGTTAAGAGTTCCCGCCTCTTCGTTTGCTGCCAGCAACAGGAGAATGAACTTAGAGAAAGTGTACTACACAAATTTGTATACTAGAGCTCTAAGATTATCCAAATTGATATCCAGCTCTATGAGCGTAGCTGAGTTGTGGTGTGGGCCTACCGGTGCTTGCAGTAACATGCTCGGTTGATCCTGTTGAGGATGTTGAAGAGGGAATAGAAGAAAGGGTGGCTGATGCTGGCAGGCTCCGCCTGCTGCGATATAGGCTGTAGACAATGGCCACAACGATGCCGATGATGGGAAGCAGCAACTTTAGCCCAGCCATCACGTTAACAGAAGGGGGGCCTGCTGCTACACCTGCCTGCGGTCCCCCAAATGGTGACTCCGCCACCACATCTATCAAAATTCTCACCATCTCTGAACCTCTTTTCAATTTTGGTTGCGCGGCTTTCGCGACGTGACTTTGCTGCACAAATGAAATCAAACAAAATCTGGTTCTGTCACAATTTCTTTGTGTTAAGTGCTGATGTTGGCGCTGCAGCCCCTCTCGTAGGCTCTCAACTAAAGCTTTGAGCACAATTGTGTTAGATAAATCCTGCGGGCAACAAACAGTCCTGATCCGACGTTTACTCACACGCACAAAATCAGTGACGACCAAAGCTGTACAAGTGCTACTCTCATAGCAGCATTCGCTTCTGAAATTCTGACGAGCAGGGGATCAACACAACTAGTGCATATTTTTTAAAAAAGGTGCAGTCAGTGAGAAACTCAAATTCCATTCAGCAGCTACTCAGTTGAAAAAAATGCAAGGGTACATAAGCGAAAACTTACGAAACAAAGCCGATGATCTCCACACTCCTCGTACACACGAACTAGTTAGCCTTCTTGACCGGGCATCTTCTTGTTTATATGTGCAGTCCATCCTTGGAAGCCAAGAAGCTGTCAATTTAGTGGGGAAGCAAGCTTCCGAGCGTAGCTGTTAGTGGGGGGAGTGAAGAGAGCGCCGGGGGGAAATGGAAAGGGGGAAAGACCATGCTCTGGAAGTGAAATAAGTCCGAAGAATCTGATACCCCAGGTAGAGAGTACCGAGTAGGGAAAGGGGGGCGGGGCGGGGGGAAAGGTTCGCGGTTTATAGGCAAGGGCTGTTAGTAGGCAGGTAGTAAAGAAGCAACTGAGCTAACTAACTAATAACTGGAACCCAATAGATAACTGTTTCCTGACCACCTTCTATCCATCCTTCCTGGTGCACTGTTGGGTGCCGCTTCACTCAGGCCCCTCTTCCCCCCCCCCCTTTTCCCCCTTGTCGTCAGCCTAGCTTTTAGCCTTTCACCCCTCTTTCACACCGCTCCCCCCCGGGCAGGATGAACGGGCACCTGCACTTGTACCTTCACCTTCTCCGAAAACGTGGGCTCTTAGTTGCTATATTTAACCCGGGTAATGTTAAAGTTGAACTGAGGGACCCTGAATTAGTCTAAGGTTGGCATATTATAATTTGTAGAAGCAACCAATTTCTTCTTGGGGTTTTTACTTTTGACCGGGGCCGCTGTGTGTCAGAAATGGGTATGAGAAATGGCATCAAAACCCTTCCGGTTGTCAGGGTGGGTCTTTGATCCGATAACTGCTGTTCTCGTAAAATCTAGAACCTGTTCTGATGTATAACAGCCTTCTATTATATATAAAAAAGGTATGAAAGAACCACAGAGAAACTCATGGTTCTTGGCCAGTTCGTTCATGAAAATTGCAGGTTTTTTGAGTGTTTGAAATAACTAGAATCAGACCTAACACAAGGTGCGTCAACTGAGTCCAGCACCACATTTTGGGAATGTTCCCCACCAGTGGGTTTATCCATCAAAAAGTATGAGAGTGAACATCTATATACTAATATGTAT
>Ga0116226_10004030_pt1 | contig 12965 bp, 10 predicted proteins | sample S1TSphfallax_FD_89692 | JGI IMG/M metagenome (GOLD analysis project Ga0116226, IMG submission 89692) | Host-associated microbial communities from peat moss isolated from Minnesota, USA - S1T2_Fa - Sphagnum fallax MG | ecosystem: Host-associated > Plants > Peat moss > Unclassified | place: USA... | reverse complement strand
GCGGGCAAGCTCAAGCTGGATCACGCGGCATTCGACCTGCGGGCGTGCGTGGAAAGCGCGCTGGACCTGGTGAGCGCCAGCGCTTCGACCAAGGGACTGGAACTGACCTCGAACCTAAGTCCGTCGCTGCCGGTGGAAATTATTGGCGATTCCACACGCCTGCGCCAGATTCTGCTCAACCTATTGGGCAACGCGGTGAAATTCACGGCCAGCGGGAGCATCGGCATTTCCATGGTGGGCGAGGTGGTGGAAAGCAGCGCGGGTGAAGCAAAGGCCGGTGAACCCAAGAAGGTGCAGATCCAGTTTTCGGTGGAGGACACCGGCATCGGCATTCCGCAGGAAAAGATGGACGGCTTGTTTCAGGCGTTTAATCAACTGGACAATTCGACCACCAAGAAATATGGCGGCACGGGGCTGGGTCTGGCCATCTGCCGCGAACTGGTGGCGCAGATGGGCGGCAAGATCTGGGCCGAGAGCAAACAAGGCGCCGGGTCGATTTTCCACTTTACGATTGTGGCTGAAATCGGGGCCGAGTTGAACGCCGCTCCCGCCGCGGGTTTGGGGACGCCTTCCGTGCATTCGCCGGCTTGGCAGGCACAAACGGGAACTGGCAGCAAAGGACCCGCGACCGCTCCGTCAAAGCCGAAGGCGGGTGATTTTGCCAAACTGCATCCCATGCGGATTCTGGTGGTGGAAGACCAGCCGGTGAACCGCGAGGTGGCCGTGCTTCTGCTGCGAAGACTGGGCTACCAGGCCGACGTTGCCGTGAACGGCGCCGAGGGTGTGGCGCGGCTGGAGCGCGAAAAGTACGACGTGGTTTTCATGGACCTGCAGATGCCGGTGATGGACGGGCTGGAGGCCAGCCGGCAGATTCAAACCAAATTCGCGGAAGGCCAGCGGCCCTGGATTATCGCGCTCACCGCGAATGCCATGTCTTCGGACCGCGATGCCTGTTTGAAAGCCGGCATGCAGGATTTTGTCGGTAAGCCGATTGATGAGAAAGATCTGCGCAAAGCACTGGAGCGGGTGGGCGGCGGCGCGGCAGCCCCCGCGCCCGCCATTATGGTGGAAGAAGACCAGACCCAGCCGTGGCTGGTGCCGGTTTACCTGGAGCAGGTGCTGCGCGAGGACAATTCCATTGGCCGTGAGCTGATTGATATGTTCCTGGTGGATATGGCCGGGCGGCTGAAAACACTGAAAGACCTTCTGGCCGGGCAGCAGCAGGACCCGACGAAAGCACTGCTGCACGCCATTAAAGGCAGCACCAAGCAGATTGGCGCGGTCAAGATGGCGGAAGTGGCTGAAAGGATGGAAAAGATGGCGCTGAGCAGCGATTTCATCCGGCTGAATGAGAATTTGGTGGCGCTGGAGAAGGAATTCGCGCTGCTAAGCGAGGTGATGAACCTGCATTTGGCGTCTTAGTCAGGGCGAGTATTTGAGGGCTAATATTTGAGGGCTAATATTTGAGAACCCCGTCGTTGGCGAATTGCACCAGTTCGGGCGTGAGCCGGCGGATCAAACGGTCGAGCGAAAGATAGCTGGTTTGCGCGGAGACAAAGTCGGCTCTTCGGGCGGCGGCTTCCAGATCAAGGGCGGCCTGAACGGCGGTATCGGAATAGAACGTGGTGACGGAGCCGCGCAGCTTGTGACTTAGGTTTTCAAGCGTTGCGCCGTCTTTCATGCTGATGGCCCGGCCGATGGCGTCCATTCTGCGCGGCGTGCTTTCCACAAAAACCGAAACCATGCGCTGAAGAATGGCCAAATCGTGACCAACATGGTCGAGAAGTTCCTCCCGGTTGAAAAAAGAATCCGGCGCGCCTCCGGAGAGGAGCGCATCCTTATCGTCTTCCGCATGCGGGGAAGTGAGGGAGCGAACCACCTGGAGCAGTTTGCCGGATTTCACAGGTTTGGCCAGATATTCGTCCATGCCGGCGGCGAGGCATTTTTCCCGGTCTCCCTGCAGGGCATGCGCGGTGATGGCGATGATGGGAATGTGCTGGCCGGTGCTGGATTCCTGGCGGCGAATGACGGCCGTGGTTTCGAGACCATCCAGCCGGGGCATCTGCGCGTCCATCAGAATCACGTCGAAGGTGCTGTTTTTCAGAGACGCCAGCACTTGCTGGCCATCGGAGGCGACCGTCACTTTATGCCCGTCGCGCTTCAGGACATATTCCATGAGTTCCTGGTTGACTTCGTTGTCTTCGGCGACCAGTATATGCAGGCCCGAAGCGGCCGGCTTTGAGACGGGAGCAGGCGCGGACGGCGTGACGGCGGGCTGCGCGGCAGCAGACGTGACGGCCGCCTGCGGGGCGGCAGGCGGTTCCGTGGCGCGGGCGGCGGCGTTGACGGCCGCAATCAGTTCGCGCTGGCTGATGGGCTTGGTGACGTGCGTGGCGATGCTGAGTTCGCGGCTGCGCAGCGCGTCCTGGCGGCTGGCGGCTGAACTCAGCATCATGACGACCGCCGTCTGATCGCCGGTTTGCCTCAGCACACGGCAAAAATCAAATCCGTCCAGATCAGGCATGCGTTCGTCGATGAGGCACAAACTGAAAGGCTGATTCTGATCCTTGGCGGCGCGCAGCGCCACAAACGCTTCGGACGCGGTGCTGGTCAGCGTGGGACTCAGTTGCAGCGAACGCAGCATGCCGCCCATGATTTTCAGGCTGGCCGAATGATCGTCCAGCACCAGAACGCGCGCGCCGGGTTGGAAGAAGAGCGTATGTTCGGACGGGAAAGCGCCCGGGTCAATTTCAAGCGGAATCACGAAGTGAAAACTGCTGCCAATGCCGCGCACACTCTCCAGCCAGATTTTGCCGCCCATCAATTCAATGAGCTGGCGGGAAATAGTCAGCCCCAAGCCGGTGCCGCCGTATTTGCGGGTGGAGGATCCATCGGCCTGCGTGAAGGGCTCAAATATAGTCCTCTGCTTTTCTTCCGAGATCCCGATGCCGGTATCGCTGACGACAAAATGCAGGCGATATTCCGGATTGGTATGGGTGCCGGGAACCGGTTCGGTGAACACGCGCAGGCTGACCTCGCCTTTGTCGGTGAATTTCAGGGAATTTCCCACCAGATTGACGATGATCTGGCGCAGCCGGCCCGCATCCCCCACAATGCCGTCGGGAACATTTTCATCCACGTCGCAGGTTAAATCCAGGCCCTTGGCATCGGTTTTCACGGCCAGACTCTTGAGCGAATCGAAAATGGTGTAACGCAGTGAGTAGCCGACCGAATAAAGGGTCAGCGTGCAGGAATCGTTCTTGGCAAAATCCAGGATGTCGTTGATGATGGTGAGCAAAGCATCGGCCGAGGACTTCACCACGGCCATGAAATGACGCATTTCGTCGAGCGTCAGATCGGCATCCAGGGCAAGTTCGGCCATGCCCAGTATGCCGTTCATCGGTGTGCGCAATTCGTGGCTGATATTGGCCAGAAATTGGGTTTTAAGCTGGTCTGTGCTGGCGGATTCTTGCTCCAAGGGAAGGCGCTCTCCTGTGATTGCTTATCGGCATTGCACTTTAAATTCCTTATGTTTATTAGGGTAGGGCCGACAACTAAGGTGGCCGAATGGGCCGGCAGTTTAACCCAGCACCCGCCGGAAACGCGCTCCGGTTATTTCTGGGCTGGCGCGCTTCAGAACCACTGCCTTGCGCGGCGCGCGGCTGGGCACCGTCAGCAGCGCGGAGGAGAAACCAGACAGCGCGAAGAACACCGGGAACACGTTCTCGCCCATGTAAGCCGTGGCCAGCGCAAAAGCCAAGCCCGCGAAAATGGAAACCAGCGTGAAGCATAGCGAGGCATTCACCTGGTCGTGGCGCGTCAGTGCAATGCCTGCCCTGAAAAGCTTTATGGAAATGAAGGCGATCAGTGAGACGAACAGGATCAGTGCGGGAAGGCCGTGTTCCAAAGCCAGCAATAAATAGTGATTGTCAATGGAGGGAAAGCCTGGAACTTTCGGCCAGGTGTCGAGACCCCATCCAGACCAGGCATGCTGCCACACGATGATGGAATACTTATCAATTAGTTCCTTCCGGTAAGCAGCCGTTTCCTGATTGTCCGTGACTGATCCGGCTCGTCCCACCGAAACCCACGAATAGAACCAGATCAACACAGGTATTCCGGTCACCAGCAGGGCGATGAACAGCTTCTTGAAATTGGCCCGCGGGCGCTTGCTCCGGCTGACCGAAGACAAGAGCCATGCCATAAATGCACCGATTTGCGGACCCTTAACGAAAGTAATGCAAAGTTCCAGGAAAGTGGCGAAGGTCAGCATGCTGGATAACTTAAAACGCCCCAGGCGCTTTTGCCAGATCCTGGCGCGCCACAAGCCTGAGATCGAGAGCCAGCATTGAAGTCGCAGGGCAATCAGAAACATGATTCCCGCTAAAATGGCATGTCCATAAGGTCCGGCCACGCGCGGCAGTCCGTAACGGAACGTGGTCACCCAGCCATCCCCCTGGCCGGGAAAAAACGGGTCTAATACCAGCCGGTACGGGTTGTAGGCGAACTTCAGTTCAAACAGCGCGGGCACCAGGACCGCGCACGCCGATAAAACAAACATCTTGACGAAACGCAGGCGCAGGTTCGGATCAGCCGTTATTTCCTTGCACAACAGATAAGGAACCAAGCCGCTGAAGATCATGTCGAACATCAGATTTTGAGCGTTGGAATAACCCGAGTTCAGATACTCGGAAAGACCGGTGACGGCAACAAATCCTATCACCAGATAGTCCGCACCAGCCAGGTGATGTTTTCCCCGGAAAAAACTGACCGCCGCGATGGGCAGCAACGCGGCCTGTTGAAATGTGGGGTCGGGAAGACCGTCTATATTCCAGCGTGTCCACGAGGGCAAGCAGATCAGGATCGGGAGATAAACATACAAGAAAGCATGCTTGTAGGATTTCGACCAGGTGCAGGCAACTGACGCGAAAAAAGCCAGGCTAACAATGGATGTCATTATTCACTGAGGATCATCGGTCTTATGTCATCCGAACTTTAGCTGGACGTTTTTGAGCTGATCAGATCCGCCATGTCGCCCACGGTCTTGAGCTTTTGAAGCTCCGCCAGGCTGAACTTGACCTTGTATTTACGCTGCACCATTTCCATGATTTCCATGTGCGCCAGAGAATCCCAATTGTGCACATCGGCCGCGCTGGTCTGGCGTGTAATGGTGACATCATCCCCATCTAAATCGAGAACCTCGATGAAAATGGGCTGAAGCCCCGCCAGGACCTCCGCCTCAGTCAGTTTTGCCATCATCCATCTCCTTCAGCTTGATGTATTTGTTGCGTGTTGTGTAGCCGGACAGGTCCAGCCGCCACACCGTGATATTTTCCGCGGCGGACGCCGCTTCGTCTTGGCTGAAGCCCAGCCCTCTGTAGAAATCCTTAACCATGCCATTTTTAGGAGTAGGCATGTAATAACCAACCAGGGTGCGGGCTCCATGCGGCAGCGTGGGTGGCCATGGCATCCAGCATGGCCAGTTCCAGGTCGCGCTTCAGCACGCGGCAGCTCATGAGCCATAGGTCCAGGTGGACGGATAGACCGTCGCGTCTGCCGATGACCACGGAAACCAGTCCATTGTCGCCAAAGCGGTCAGCCAGCCGGCCGTAGAGGCCGATATGCATGGGATCTTCGGCAATCTGTTTCATCTCCGCGAGCGTGATGCGGCGCGTCGTCAGGTTGAACTGATTGGTCTTATTCGTGAGCTGGGCTATCCGGTCCAGATACACCGGCTGGAATGTCTTGATTTCAGCCATCATATTCAGTGAGGCCAGATACTCGCCATAGTCGGCAAAGGTGGCCGCGGCCGCCGACCTTTCGGCATTGATCTCATAATGCCGTGCACGGCTCAAGTCTTCCTGAGACAGGGCTGCGGTTTCGAAATAGCGCCCGCGGTCCAGAATTCCTGGGTACTCCGCCACATTGTCCCCCACCTCGGGCACCGCGACCGAGGGCAACTGCGCCGCCACCAGAGCGCGTTCCGCCGGATTGTCATCCACGAATACAAAACTGTCGACGCCCAAATTGAGTTCTTTGGCGATGGCCAGAATGTTTTCATGCTTCGGCTCCCAATTGGCCTTGAAGCAGGAGAAATGCTCCAGCTTGAGCACGGAACTGGGATGGCTAAAGCCGGAACGCGCCACCGCGTCGTCGTTCTTGGAACAGACAGCCAAAAGAACTCCGCGTGAGCGAAGCGCCAGACAGTATTCCTGGAATGCGGTATAGGCCTCGGCAACGGGAGTTTCGCGGCCTATCTGAATTCCATCCAATCCATCATCGCCAATAACACCTCCCCAGAGAGTGTTATCCAGATCCAGGATGAGCGCCTTCCTCGACTTTCCGTAGATCGCCTTGACCAGGCTGGACAAGGAACGAGCTATCTCGACGTGAGCCTCGGCCGATCGGAGGAGCTTGTAACTAAAGTAGCGGTCCCAATCGAACCAGTGGCGCAAGCCCATGCTTGCGGAAAGGCTCTGGATGTCCAGCAGCAGCAAGCGCGGGCGGCGCGCGGCTTCTCTGGAGAAACGCAGGTTTAGCTCCATGAGAAACCTCGTCTGGCCCCCGGCCGCGACAGCATCACTGTTTCCCAAAAGAGAGTAGGGCGGCAATTCAAAGTTGTTCTGGACAATCTGGCAGCTTGATTTTTCTTCCAGGGAATTCCAGATCTGCTGATAGCGCAGCATCTCGCGGTCAAGCTGGTGCTCCAGCTCCATTTCCGTAGCACCCAAAGAAGGCGGCTCTACGTTAAAACACGAGGTGTGGAGATAGACGATATCCGGCGCAAACCCGATCAGCGCGGATGGGTCAATAACTGCGTCTTCGTAAAATCTTCCGTAATCGGATTCAAGGACAGCAGGCCGAAAGCCGTTATGGAGTAATAAGATTTCGAGGAAGTTGACGAGTTCTTGAGTGGAGGAGCCTCCCAGTATGGCGATCCTTAGATCCTGCAGCCCTTTGGCATCGGAGAGGGCACGTTTTAGTGACTTGCGGCGCATCACTATCTGATCCATGGGACATGTGTTCAAGTCATCCATAGCCACATTCGCGAGTATAGAGCAGAATTGAGTAACAGATGATCAGGAATATCATCCGCAAGATTGCGTTTCGGACAGGCCGCCTTCGCAACCTCTATGTCAGGCTTTGCCGCCCTGGCGCGAATGAATACGCGGAGTTTTTGCGCGCGCGCAAAACCTTTCATGCTCAGGGCGAGTTTTGTCATATCCTGCCAACAACCGTCTTCACTGATCCGGAACTGGTCGAAATGGGCAACAACGTGCAGATGGCTACTTGCACCGTGCTGGGCCATGACGGCTCCATCGCGATGCTCAACAGGGCGTATGGAACGGTTCTGGATGCCGTGGGTCCGGTCCGGCTGAAAGACAATGTGTTTGTGGGACATGGCGCCATCATCATGCCCAACGTGACCATCGGGCCGAATGCGATTGTCGGGGCAGGGTCGCTGGTGCTGCGCGATGTTCCTGAAGGGAAAATTGTCTCCGGCGTGCCGGCCAAGGTGGTGGGAAGCCTGGATTCTCTGGTGGCGTTTCGCGAGCAGCAAACAAAAGGCTTGCCGTGGGCTGATTTGCTGATGAAGAGAGGGGTTTCCGCCTATGATCCAGAGATGGAGCTTGCGCTTAGGGCGCAGCGTCTTGCTCATTTCTTTGCGGCTTAACTGCCTGATGTTGGAATCAGTTCCGGGGTGCGCGACGCGGGACGGCGCTTCACTGGAATCATGGCCTTGAACCAGAGCTTTTCACCTTCCGTCAGCACCGCAGCCGAAATCAGCAGAAGACACAACAACAGATAGACGGAACCCAGAAGCGTGAGCGCACCCAATTCCTGCCAGCGGCTCAAATGCGTGAAAAACAAGAGCCCCATGATTCCCAGAGGGAGGCCGGCCACGAACGGTGCAAAGCCTGGCAGCAGCACCTGGATGGCGTATTTTCGCAGCGGAATATCCAGAACCTTATGCGCGCGAACCAGGAAGATGGCGGCGGCGAAAAGCGTGGAGATGGCCACCGCCAAACCCACTCCGATGACCGTCCAGCCCTGCAGCAGGAAGCGCGACAAAGGCAGCGTGACGGCCAGAAAAGCGATGTTCGGCAGAGCGTAGTAAAACTCTTCGTTAATCTTGCCGATTCCGCGCAGTATGGACGTTCCCGGCCCAGTCAACAGATTGGCCTGCGTGGAAAGGCAGAAGGCGGTCATCAGCAGCGCACCGCCCTGATAATGCTTGCCGATCCAGGCGTACAAAATGAAGCCTGAAGTGCAAGCCGGCAGCGCCAGCGAGAGCCCGGCCAGCAAATTCATATAGCGCGCGCCTTTGTAATAGAGCTTGTGGACGGTCTGCTTCCATTCCTGGGACTCTTCGGAGCCGTCCTGCAGGCCGCCCTGAAGGAAAGAAGCCGCGGGCACAAGAGAAGTGGCAAAAGCCATCGGCACCGAACCGGCCATGGTGGGAAGTTTCTTGGCGAGGTCGAGAAGCGCGGCTGCGTCGAGGCCCACCAGCGGCGCGGCAACGGCGCGTTCGATGGAGTTGAGCGCGACGGCCAGAAAGCCAAGAACCTGCGCGGTGGTCCCGAAATTAAACAATAATTTCAGGGAATGCATCTCGACGAGCGAAGCCGAAATTTTGAGCCAGGGAAGCGCGCGAAAGGCCAGCCAGAAGGCCAGGCCAATTTCGAGAATGGTTCGGACCAGAAAGGCCTCCGCCAGACCGCGAATGCCGCGGCCCATGCCGACCAGCAGGAAAATCAGCGCGGTTTCGAGGACAAAGCTGACAATCCAGATGACTTGCACCTGCGCGGTTCTCTGTTCGGCCACCAGCGCATCGCGAAAACCGGAAAGGCCAATGGAGGCGAGGAATATGGCGACAACGGTGAGAACGACTTCGCGCGCGTCGCCCTGGAGAGCGGGCGCGACGTGCAGAAGATGCGAGAGGCTGGGCCAGATGAACCACATCGCCGCGAAACTGGCAACACACACGGGAGTGGTGACGGCCAGACCGCTGCTGAGCAGCCGGTTGGCGCGCTCAAATTCGCCTTTGGCTGAGAATTCGGCAACGTACTTGATATAGACGCTGGAAAGGCCCATGGTGGAAATGCCGATGTAGGAAACGACGACGAAAGCCGTGGTCCACAGGCCGTAGGTGCTGAGAGCAATGTGCGCCAGCACGAACGGGGGCACGGCCAAACGGGTGACCAGGTAGGCGATGCGCGCGCCAATGTCAGTCGCTATGTTTCGAGGAAGCGAGCGCCGCACACTGGCTGCGTGACTGCCGGGTTGGGATTCCATTTTGCTCCTCTGGTTTGACAAGCAGGACTGTTTGATAGAGATCAAGGGCGCGCTGAATGCGGGCGGCCCAGCCGTATTGGCGTTCGGCGCGGCGGCGTCCGTTCAAGCCGCGCTGCTTCCATTCGGCTGGGCGGCGGTACATGGCGGCGAATGCGTCGGCCAGACCCTGAATGAGCGCCTCCGGCGAATCGGGCGTCAGGGCGCGGCCCACTTCTTCATCCGCCAGTTCGCCCGGTCCGCCGTTGGCGACAGTCAGAACGGGGATTCCGCAGGCCATTGCTTCGAGCAGCACCGCGCCGCCCGATTCGCGCACCGAAGGCAGGCACAAAGCATGACTCTGGCGCATCAGAGCGACGATTTGCGCCTGGGTTTGTGAGCCGAGAAACGTGACGGCATCGCCCAGGTTTTCGGCGTGCGCTTGGCGCTGCAGGCCCTCGCGGATGGCGCCGTCTCCGGCGATTAAGATACGCAGGGGCACGGCGCTCTTGATGCGGGCGGCGGCAGTCAAGAGCATGGTCACGCCTTTAGCGGGTATGAGGCGGCCGACAAAGAGAATTTGCAGCGGCTGGGCGGCCGAAGGCGGCGCGGCGAAGCCCGGGGAAAAGACATCCAGATCCACGCCGTTTTCCACCATACGTTCGGTGCGAACGCCTTTGGGCAGGCTGCGGTCGGTGGCGGCTGTGGCGCTTAGAACGCGGCTGGCATTCTTGGTGCAGCCGGTCAGGCGGTCGAGAAAACCCCGCAGCGCGCGGACACCGTAGATCCATTCCGAATCGGCGCGCATGATTTCGCTGAAGCCCGGGAGGGTGCTGACGCCGCCATTCCACGGTCCCACGATCAGCGGACGGTTGAGCTTGTGCAGCCGGGTCACGGCCAGCGGCGAAACGGGCGTCACCGCATGCACAAGGTCGAAGTCTGAACTTGATTTTTGAAAATGCCGGACAGTGACGAAGTCGTAGAGGAAGAAATCGAGCGAGCTGAGCAAGAAAATGGCGTGTTCACTGCGTTTAAACAGAAAGGATGCCAGGCGGTAAAGGGGCCGGGCGAACCATTCGGTGTCGATGTAAGTGACGCTGGAGCCGGGCAGCGGTGCGCCGGCCGATTCCAGAATTTTGCGGTTGCGCGAATGCGTCACCAGCGTGACGGTGATTTCGCGGCTCAAACGGGCGTACCACTCCCAGCCGATTTGCGAGACCGATCCGCCGCCTGGAGCGCAGTAATAGGCGGACAGCAATATGTGAGTCACGGTGCCGCCTTGTATTCAATGAGTCCGCGGCGGCGCGACGTGCGCCGGTCACAGGAATATTGCAGTTGTCCCAGAAAGATGGGTATTTGCTGCACATGCGAATGGAGGCCGTAGAGCAGGCGCGTCCACGGGCAGGGTGATTTCCAGCGATTTTTCTCGGCCGTGCGCACGACCAGGCCGGCGGCAACAATTCCGGCCACGGCACACGGCCACAGCGACTTAAGCAGCCAGGACGCGGCGATGACAACGGGCGGCGCTGATGCCAGCACCAGGGCCCGATTGCGATTGGCGCGCGCGGCTTCCTTCCACAGCGGCAATGGCGTCGATTCGTAACGGCGGGAGACTTCGGCGTAGGCGTAGCCGGTGCGCAGAGAACGCCGCCAGTATTGCGAAAACGCGCGCATGGCAACGTCATGGCCGGTCATCGCGTGGTTAATTTGCAGGATGCGCCAGCCGCGCTGACGCATGCGGCGGCACAGATCAGGCTCTTCGCCGGCGATGAGCGTTTCGTCGAAACCGCCGGCTTCTTCAAAAGCAGCGCGGCGCATCAGGGAATCGCCGCCGCAGAAATCAGTGAAGCCGGGGCGCGAGATCCAGTCGAGATCGACCACGCGGTTAAAAACAGTGGCATGCGGATGAATCTCGCGCCGGTAGCCGCAGACGACCGCGATGGCCGGGTCGGCAAAATGTTCGAGCGCGGCGGCGGGAAAGGACGGGTCGAGAATCGTGTCGCCATCCAGAAAAAGGATGAAATCACCTGAGCATTGTCGAGCGCCGGCGTTGCGGCCGCGTGCCGCTGTTGGATGATCGGATCGCAGAACCAGCGTTTTTGCGCCTAGCGATTCAGCCAGCGCCACGCTTTGGTCGGTGGAGGCGGAATCGACGTAGATCACTTCCGGTTTTCCACCGGGCAGAATGGCGGACTGCACGGAATGCAGGCAGCGTTCCAGCCGCGCGCCTTCATTTCTTCCGATGATGACGATTGATATCTGGCTCATGAGAAACCTGCCGTCAGAAGCTGGTCATATTGGAGAATGCGCTGGGCGGCGGAAAAGCGCGTTTGATGCAGGTTTCGGGCACGTGTCACGATGCGGTTGAGACAATCGCCGCTCAAGGAAATAATGCGCCGAATACGGCCGGCCAGACTGAGCGCGTCGTTGGCGTGAAACCGGAAGCCGGTGGAATTATCCTCGACCAGCGAACCGGCCCCGCCGCTGTCGGGAACCAGCACCGGAACGCCGGCCGCCATGGCTTCGATAATGGCCAGCCCAAAGGGTTCTTCGGGACAAAGATGCACCAGAAGGTCGGAACTGGTCAGAGCCAGGTGCAGATCCGGCTGAAAGCCGGCGAAAGTGATATTGGGGCTGGTGCGGGCCGCGCGCTCGCGCAGGATTTGCGCGTCTTTGCCGGAGCCATAAACATGCACGTTCACCTGTTGAAGGTCCGGCGACTGTTCGAAGGCTTCGAGCAGGAGGGACACCCGCTTTTCCGGATCGAGCCGGGAGATGACGATCAAGCGCCGCAGCGGTTCATCGCCGAACGGGGGCCTGGCAGGAAGGGTGAGCTGCTGTTCGGGCAAGAAGTTCTCAATGACGTGAATGCGCGCCGGGTTTACGCCATGCGCAATGAGTTTGCCGCGCACAAATTCGGAAACACCGACAAACTGGACAGGAAAAGGATTCAGCAGCTTCTTGCGGCCGTAGCTTAGGTTGTCCGCGGCTCCGCCATGCACCAGATGCAGATGGCTGACGCGCCGCCGGTAAAGCTGATTCCAGGCCAGACAAATGGCGGAATGAATGACGCCGGTGGCGATGAAGCCAAGTTGTTTGTGGCGGCTGAGCAGCGCGCGCACGGCGAAAGAAAAACCGCGTCTGCCGTCGCAGGGAAGGGCCTCAAACCCGCGCGCGCGCGCTTCTTCGAGCGCCGGACCGGACGGCGTCAGAATGACCGGTTCAAAGTGATGAGCCAGCCCGGCGGCGGTGTACAGCGCCATCCGCTCCGTTCCATAGAGGTTGCCGCTATGGAGTGCATACGCCAGTGGTATCCGGGCGGCATTCATTTATCAGTTCCGTCACTTCCACGGCTTATTTCCACGGCTCATTTCCACGGCTCATTTCCACGGCTCATTTCCACAACCACGGACTAAGCCACATGGAGCCGGAGTCGGTAGTGCCGGTTTTGAATTCGTCGAAGGCGCGTTTGCCGAAGCCATTGGCGGCATGCGGATCCACGCGGTTGAGAATGGCCGAGACGGCCTGTGCCTGCAGCCGCTCCAGGCTCTTGGCCGCGCGCTCCAATTCCGCTTTCGTGGTCCGCTCCGCTTCAATGACCAGCATGAGGACATCGCAGCCGCGCGCGATAAACTCGGCGTCGGCCGACACCAGAAGCGGCGGAATATCGACAATAACAATGCTGTAGCTTT
>Ga0116226_10004029_pt1 | contig 12965 bp, 15 predicted proteins | sample S1TSphfallax_FD_89692 | JGI IMG/M metagenome (GOLD analysis project Ga0116226, IMG submission 89692) | Host-associated microbial communities from peat moss isolated from Minnesota, USA - S1T2_Fa - Sphagnum fallax MG | ecosystem: Host-associated > Plants > Peat moss > Unclassified | place: USA... | reverse complement strand
GGCCGCGGAGTGGTTCCGCCGGATGCGCTTTGCCATTTCTGCTCCTATTTCCGAGGGCTTTCGCCCCCCGGTGAGCAGAGTCATCACTTAGCCGGCTGTCCGATTATCCGGGGCCACCTCTCTGGTGGGTACAACTATAGGTGGGTCTCTCTCAGGCCCGCTCGCGCCTGCTGTTGTTGGATTGATTGGCGCGCTCGGCGGATCGTTGGTCGCGTACGAAACCTACGCCGCAGCCCAAGCGTGTGGAGTCGCTTGAATGGTTGGGGGGCGGGTCTTTGCCTCGATAGACGTTTTCGTAATCATCTCGCTACTTGCAATCTTCGGTCTTCGATCAAAGTAAGACACGCGTTCCGTCCCTATTTTTCGTTGGCGCCGGGCTTGCTTTGCTCGGCGCACAATTGATGCCGCAGCGAACCGACACTGGCGTCATAGCCTCGGGCTCGCTGTCTATTGTGTTCGGAGTCATTGGGTCTGTATTTCTCGCAATCCAATTACGCAAGTCGCGTTCAGACGCACACGGTGAGCGGTAAACCTAGTCAGGAAGCGTCTTTTTTTCAAATCGATCGCTGCAATCTTCAGGAGCAATTACTTCTGCGCGGCTGAAACTTGGCGTTTGTGTCGATTTGCAACGTCAGGGGGAAAAAGCAACGGGATTGCTGTTCATCTCGCCCCCCGGCCGAGCCGCCACAGCGCGGCCCATGTGGCCTTGATGGAACAGTCGTCGGCTATCCCTTTCGGCGTACGCAAGCTGCGGGAAAACTGCGAGCAGCATTCCTAAACCGCGTCGAGTCAGATCGTCACAGGAAGATCGGAAGGGTTCTGGCAGCATCGTTCATTGGTAGGAGCGAGTCCCGTTGCCGGGCTATGAACGCTACTCCGTTTTCTTGAAGGATCGTCGCGATCCAGCCGACGTCGTGGGGCGGCATTGCTGCAAATGCAAGAACGGGCTGGGCGCTTCCGATTTCCGCGCGATAGCGTACGCCGTAGTCGAAAAGCTGTCCCATGCCGTAGCGCATGCGATCGACTGTGGCGCTTTGTACGTTGAGGCTCTTCGCCTCGACGAGAAGTCGTTGCTCGTCAAACGATGCAAGCAGATCGACGTTGTTGTTGAACAGGCACCTTCCGTTACGTCGTTCCACCATCGCCTTAACCAGCTTTAGCGTATCCTGATGGTCGCCGCGAGCCCTCTCTTGCAATTGCGCGACCTCGAATATGTCTATCGGCTTTCCGGTCGGCCGGTAACCGGTACCGTCCGGAACTGTCGTCAATGGCCGAAAGGGGTCGCGCGGAGGTGCCATTGCCTCACTGGGAACCAACAGGCCACTAACGACATCGTCCACCGTGGGTGCAGTCTGCCAGGCCGCGCCGGTAAGACCGGCTGCGGCGAGGACCCGATGGTAGTCAAGGTCCTCAATGTAACGAACAGAGCGGCCCTGAAACGCGCTGCGACTTGAATACGCCGACTCGTACATACGATTCTGCGCGTCGATGTGGGACACGGGTTCAGCGAATCGAATTGGCTTCCTTATCCCGACGAAGCGGTGCCTCGGATCATCCGGATCGGTCCACCAGTCACCCAGTTCGCCGCAACCAAAATACGCGCTGGCCTCGGCTGCCGTTGCATCCTTCGAGGGCCGGTAGTAAACGAATCGCTCGCCGCCGCGGATTTCGTCGAAGTACTTCTGCGGATAGTGATAAACGCAAAACTCCGTGTCCTTGTACTTCGGATCGTCTCGCCACGCGCGCTGCATCAGAACCAGCGGCATTGGCGCTGGATTCGAGGTCCGTTTTCCCCGATCCTTACGGTTCGGCTTACCGCGGGGATGGCGACGGATGGCCGGAATCTCGACTTCGTAGTTTAATCGGCAACGAGTTTTTTCGCGCACGTACGCACGATAGTGTCCTAGTCTCGGGTCGCAGGGTCGAGGCCCGCGCGAAACCATGCGGCTACCTGTTCTTCGTTGAGCGTTCCGGCCGCAAGTGACTCGATTGTTGCGATCGCGCTGATCGGGTCGAATCGAAGGCGATATCCGTTGTCGGCAAGGAAGAGCCGCGCGAGAACCCAAGCCGTTCGTTTGTTGCCGTCAGCAAAACCGTGATTGCGTGCAAAGCCAAAGGCGTACGACGCAGCAAGAGCCGCGGCGTCCGGTGCGCCGTAGGAGGCCAAGTTTTGCGGCCTGGCGAGCGCGGACTCGATCGCGCCCTGATCGCGAATACCGTCGAGGCCGCCGTGCTCGGCGATCTGGCGATCGTGAACCGCATACACCACGTCGGCTGCGATCCACCGCCACTCCGTCACTTGGAGAGTGCGCGCAGAATCTCGCGGTCGTCGTGCATGATGTCTTCGGCGAGCGTCATCTGCCGCTCGAAATCTGGATTGTAGGGCGTGAGGCGATACCCGCCACCCGGCGCCTCCGTGAGAAACACGGTATCGCCCTTTTTGATCTTTAGGGTCGCCATCGCTTCCTTCGTCAAAATAAAGCCCGAAGAAGCCCCGACCGTCGTCACCTTAAACGAGAGCATTGTCCACCTCTATATAATGTTGATTATATGGAACGAGGGTCACGAGCGCAAGGGGCGGTTACTCTGCACTAGACGCGGCGCATTGTCTATTTTCCGGATGACCCCGTCTCGCCGACGGAGAGGAGTGAGCCGCCGCCGAGGGACTGGGGCATCGTGCCGTTCCACTTCGTTTCGAGCAGGTTGACGAGTCGCAGGCGCACGATCGCGTCGGCCTCCTGCGGGTTCTGCGGGAGCGAATCGCGGATCAATTTGTTGGCGCTCGCCTGGCCCTGGGCGTCGGCGACGACCTGCTGCGCCTTCACCTGGCGGATTTGCAACTCGATGCGCTCGTGTTGCAGATCTTGCTGCGCTGCCGCGAGTGCCTCCGATGCGTGCTGGTAGGCATCGCCGAAGCTGATGTTCGTAATGTAGACGCCGACGACGTCGACGCCACGATCGCGCAAATCGTCCTCGAGGTGCTTCTGCACGGCCTGCGCGACGCCGACGCGGTTGTTGATCAAGTCGGTCGCCGAATACTTCGGTTCGATGTCCTTGAGCCAGAACTCGACGCGCGGCTCGATGATGCGGTTCTCGATATCGCCCTGGTAGTTGCGCAGGACGTCGGGTGCCGCCGACGGCCGGAGCGCGAAGTTGACGGTGTAATCGGTATACGCGTGCTGCTTGTCACTCGTGAACGCATCGCTCTTTTCTTGCTTGAGCGCTTGCACCGACGTATTCACGACGATGACCCCTTCCCAGGGGAGTTTGACGTTCAGCCCCGGCCCGAGCGTGCGCTGCGTGTACTGGCCGAACAGCGTGACGACCCCAGTTTCGGAACCGGGGACCTCGACGAGCAGCGACTCGAGCCCGAATCCGAGCACGACTACGAGCGCCGCGGGAGCCAGCCGTCCGACTTGAAGACGCCGCCCCGTCCCCGTACCGGTATAGGCCATCGGAACGAGCGCACCCGCGGCGATAAGCGCAGCGACAAAAATCAACGTCCCCATGAGAAAACGAAACGACCTTTCTGACGAGGGTCGGGCGGGGCTTCACCCCGCCTGCCGATCGTCGACGCGACTTCCTACTCCGCTGTGGTCCGGGACGTTCCAGGCGTGTTCACCCTCGCGCCGGCGAACCGTGGAGCTGGACCGGGGAGGGCATTCCCGTTCCGAGCATGGCGTCATTCCGCGGGTATGAAACCGGTCCGGGACATCGCGGGTAGAGACGTCAAATGGTCGCTGAGGGGCTCTTCGTTCGCGTTCGCTGAGGACATCAATCGGCGAGCCGCATGATCTTCAGCAACGGATCCGATTGAATGATCGGGGCATGCAGCCATTCCGGAGTGGTCGGATTTCGACCAGCTGTCAGGCATCATTCAAAAGCATCAACGGAGTGTCCTGAACCGGCGCATCGAGGACCACGCCACGGGCGATGCCCCCGGGATGGCCCGCATCGCAGCCCTCGGACGAAAGCGGCCCGAGCGCCTGACGTCCTTGCGTGACGAGCACCATGCTGCCGCGCTTGCCGGAATACGGGGCGAGGCGGTCGCGGCGGTCGAGCGCGTCGCTCATTACGGAGACGTAGCTGATTGGACGGCACTATCAGCATACACCCGAATCTCAAGCGGAATGCTGTGATCCTTCGCAAGCGCTCGATATTCGACTAACGCGAGTAGAGCCATCGCCTTAGCCGCTTTGTCGTTGCCAATCGCGTCGGCGTCTTGGGCCGCACCGACGAGAATGTCGGCCGAGGCTTTGCCCATCGTCCCGCGCAGCGAAGGCTTCTGACTCTCGTCCGCCTAGCATGTCCAAGCCTCGCGAGCTGCCTGGAATTGCGTCGCGACGGCTTTTGCTTTGTCGCCATCGACCGACTGTTGCTGCCCTTGCCGAAGTAGGGTGAGCGCCTTCGCGGGATTGCAGGCGGCTGCGGAGGCAGCCTCAGGAAGAAGCACCGCGCTCACGGCCACTACAGAAAACGCCGACAGGATGCGCTTCAGGACCGTATTCATGCCGTCGCCTTCGCTGGCTCGTAGCCCAAGTCCGCGAAGATGTCGGCGACGATCCCGAACATCGGCGGGTGGAGCGCTGCAAGTCATTCTTGCGAGACGGCGGCGAGATCGTGGACGACGTCGGCAAAAATGAGCCAGAACCGTTGTCTTGGTGCGTCGACCGCTCGGCCCCCGCATTCTGCCTCTGCGAGGGAACGTGCTACTTCTTCTTTCGCTTTCGCCGTTGGGACTTCGGCGGCGACAACAGATGTTCGACGCGTGCTTGCAAGCCTTTACCCGCGCCGATAACCGCCCCGATGACAATGGTCATTACTGGGGTCATCAGTATAAGGAAAGGATCGTGGTGCCTCAGAGCGTCGTTCTCGGTAAACGTTGCGAAGGCCGTGAGCGTGGCATCCTTGCCAATGTTTGCGATGCTCGACCCGTGCATCGGCGATGACTCGATTGGAACAACGCTTTGAGAGGCGACAAAGTTGATGAAGGCGAGAAACTCGTGATTATCACTCTCGAACACCATCGGCTCCATGAGCGCCCTCCGACTCGCGGGACCACCGTACTGAAGTTCCAATGCAACAAGATTCGTGAGCAAGGTTGAAGCCGCGACTCTGTCCGGCTCACGCTGTTGTCCGAACGTTACGATCGAAAGTCCAAGGTCTCGCAGGCGCTCAGCTTCGGTTCCCGATTGTCCGGGAATTGTCGCAATACGAAAGCCGACGGGCAGGGCCTCGCTCTGAAGCGAGACGCTGTAGATGCGGCTCATAGATTACCCTCTTCCTTTTCGAGGTTGTGGGAAAAGTTGCGTCGGCAGCGATAGCGCGCTGGCAATTTCTCGGCCCATCACAAGACTACGTCGCATCGTTTGCGGGCGGCAACATCGAGGCCAGTTCGTCCTCCACGTCGAGATCAAAAGCGACGGCTATCGCAGCGATGTGAGGAGCCATCGCGCTGCGGAACTCACCCAGAGCAATTCCGAGTGCAACATTCTCGAAGCGGTAAAAGTGCAAGCGATCTCGGTCACGGTGGGGCTCATCGGCCTCCGTCGCATCATCCATGAAGCGGCGGCAGGCGGCACGCATGGCATGAAGGTGTCCAGCGAATTCGGATCGTTGTGGAACCTGTGAAAGCGCCTCGGTCAACTCGGCGCGGATGCCTTCGACAGAATAGATGCAGTGCTACCCGTTTTCCATCTCGTACGGGCGATAGAGGACGCGCCGGTCCTCCAAGAGCGCCAGGACACGCTGGGCCACCGGCCGCTGATCGGCGGGCGGCACCCAAGAAAGGCCAACGAACGGCGTCGAAACGCCGCTGAGGTGTCGGAGCAGATCCGCGATCTTCATATGTCACCCATGAAGCGCTCTGCGCGTCGGTAGAGCTCGACACCTCCAGGTTCCAGGTCCGCGGCGCTGCCGCTCCAGGCGATGCCCAGCGAAGGGGACCAGCACCGATGACGAGTGTTATTTTGGGATGGACCTTGGCTTCGAGGTGAACGCGCAGCCGTAGAGAGTGTTCGCACTAAAGTTCTGGAGTTGCCTGGTCACGGTTGTCGTCGTGCGGTATCGTCCGCCATAGTGGTGTTCGCCTCCATTGCCCCATTGGCGCCAGCCCGCACCACCTATACCGGACGCCATCCATTCACGCTCGTAGGTCCATCTGACCGTGAACGAGGCATACGCGTCCCTTCCGCCGTTCATTTTTTCGAGTTCGGTCAACGGGCTCACGAAATCGCTGGATTTGAAGTTCACGCTCACGGTTAGCGGGCCACGCCGCTCCTCGTAGTCGCCTCCAAACTGATTGCCACAATACGTGTAGTAGTCGTTGCCCTTCCAGACGCCGTGATCGTCGAGGAACTTCTTCAGGTCGGCCGTCCCATCCGAGAGCCGTCGTGCGTGTCGTTGACGGCAAGCTTCGGGAAAGCGGTCTCGGCCGAATTTCCAATGGTCGCGAGCGCCAGCCATGCACAAAGCGTAAAGCCGAGTGAAGCCAAGGAAAACGCGAAGCGTCTATGCATGGGCTACGGACTTAGAGCCTCCGGTTCAAGCGCCTTCTGGCCGCCGACATTCGCGAAGACTTCCTCGACGATCCCAAACATCGTTGGATCGAGTTTGCGTAGGCGCTCCGGGCTGACACCACCCGACATCGCGAATTCAGGTCGCATCCGAGAAACCGTAGTGTCAGTCGCGAGCGCGTACTACGTGTTCATCGAGACCGAACACTCGCAGAAAGCGCTCGTTGACTACGGCCCGATTGAGGCCTTCTGTCCCATCGAACCGCTATGAATCGGCTATGGCATGGCCGGATTCGGTAGCAGTCGTAAGAGGGGACCGGTGCGACTCTACCTTGCCGCCGCGACGTCGAACATGCAGATCGGCGTGGCGCCCCATCTCGGTAACGTCCTCTTCTTCGGCCGGCGTGCTGTGGCGCGGCGCAATGGAGGTGCGTCGTTCGTGAAATCGAGGACCAGCGGCTCTCCGATTGTTCATCGACGATTATAGCCGATCGCGAAATCTCTATTGGCGATAGCGAGGGACTGAAATGGTAGCACCGCCCGTAGCCGCAAAGGATCTCGCTCCTCGATCCGACCTCCCGGAGTTTTCGGCGAAGCGCGGCGATGTGCGTGCGAAGACTCCCTCGTGCGAGGATCGTGTCAGCCTGCTAAGGGGTCAGGAGTTCGAGTTTCCTCATCTCCACCATGGTTCAGAACGCCCGTCCCCAAGGGTTCGGACGTTTTCTGTTTTGCGAGGCGTTCGGACTCGCGCACCACTCGTCGCGGCCTTTGTCCGAGCGTTTGCTCCATCACCATGACGACAGGCGAGTCGAGGAATTTCCTAGGGCCGTGCTTCGAGGGCGGTGATCCGCAACTGGTGATTATCCAGCCGTGCATCGACCTCATCGAAGCGGCGCAACATCCGGTGTTCCAGGCGAGCGATATCGTTGCGCACGTCGTGAAACTGCGTGTGCATATCCATGCGCAGCGAGTCAATTTGGCCTTGCATCTGGCCGAAGCCCGCGACCATCGCCTGATGCAGCGAGGCGAAACCTGCGAGAATGTCTTCGTCATTCACGGGTCGATCGTACGACATGGTTGTTGCTCGCGGGGCACGGAAATGTGTCCAGCACATTGCGCCATACCCGGGTGCTGCCCCTGCCCTCGAAGCGACCGCAAACAGCGTTTTGGCGGCAGTTGCTCTTACGGTAGACATGGCACATCGCCTATTTTCGCGATGATCCCGTGTCACTAAAAAACGAAGCGACCTTTCTGTCGAGGGACCGGGCGGGGCTGGACCCGCCTGCCGATCGGCGACCCGACTTCCTACTCTGCTTTGGTCCGGGACGTTCCAGGCGTTTCCCCCGGACGCCGGCGAGCCGCGGAGCCGGACCGGGGAGGGCATTCCGGTTCCGAGCATGGCGTCATTCCGCGGGTATGAAACCGGTCCGGGACATCGTGGGTAGAGACGTCAAATGGTCGCTGAGGGGCTCTTCGTTCGCGGCATCGAGGTCGCGGTTCTCGTGCTCGTCGTTCTCGCGATCGCGCGGAACGTATCTTCTTCACGCTCGGGCCGCGAGCGCGACCCCATGCGTATGAGCCGGCGTGACCTGTATCTGTATCTGGTCGACGAGCGGGTGGGCGACGGCAAACACGTGCTGCGCAATATCAAGCTGAGGCACCTTTCCGATCCCCTCATCACGTTGCGGAAAAACTTGCTCCGGCAAAATCGTCCCGATCTCTGGCTCGAGACGTTCGAACAAACGATGGGTGCGCTCAGGGGCATCACCGAGCGAATCGATTTATACGACCAGCTGGTGTACGGGATGAGAAAATCCGATCGACGAATGTTCCGCAAGGCAATCCGCACCGATGCAGCGGCTCTCGTCAAGCGGACTCGCAACATCCTTCGCTCGTCGAGGCAGCCGCTCACGCAAGACATCAAAAACACGTTGCTTGGCGTCCCGACGAGAAACGACGGCGCGCCGCTCGCGCAACCGCTGAGCCGGCGCAGCGCGAATATATCCTACAGAATCGAGGACGCGCGTCGGACCGTAACGACCGACGGCGTGTCGAGCGAGGCAGGCTTCACGCTTCGTGACACGACCGCAAGTAATGAATTCGCGTTGCTCCCGCATCCGATGCGTCGGCGCATCGCGGATATCGCTTGTAGCATCGAGGATGCGCTTCGGGCATTACCGGCAGATGACGTGGCAAGCGAGGCAGGCTTCACGCTTCGCGAAACGCTCGATCGGTATCTCCCAGACACCCTGGCGGCGTACTTCAAAGTCGCTGCCATCGATAAGGCGGCCGCCGAAGCCGAACTCGAGCCGCAGATCCGACTCATCGAAGAAAGCACGCGTACGAGCATTGCGGCACTGCGCGACGGCCGGCTAACGGAACTTACAACGAACGGAATCTTTCTACGCGAGCGCCTCGCAGCCGAAGCCAGTCTCCCCGCGTCCGGCAAGCAGAATCCCAACCGCCGAACCTAACAACGAACGTGTCGAGCCCGAGCGCCGCAAGAGGAAGCCCACCCGCCGAGACTACGAAAAAAGAGAGCCGCAAATGAATTGCGGCTCTCTTTCCTCTGACCTCGTTTAGAGAATCGTCGCGACTTCGGCGAACGCGAAGCGCGGGTTGCGCGGGAAGAGTTTGGTGTCGTCGCCGTAGCCGAGGTTCGCGATCCACATCGATTGGAAGCGTCCGTCGGGGAAGAATTCCGCATCGAGCTTTGCTTTATCGAAGCCAAGCATCGGACCGACGTCAAGGCCGAGCGCGCGCGCAGCGAGCGTGAAGTACGCGCCCTGCATGCTCGCGTTGAGGATGGCGAATTGCGTGGCGTACGCGGCTTTGTCTTCGCCCTCGAACATCGCTTTGAATTGCGGTGCCTGCGGGAACAGACGCGGGACGTGCTCGTAGAACTTCGTGTCCGCAGCGAAGATTACGGTCACGGGTGCACTCGTCGTTTTCTCGACGTTGCCCGGCATCAGCGTTGCGATCAGTTTCGCCTTGGCATCGGGAGACTCGACGAACACGACGCGCAGCGGAAGCGTGTTCGCGCTCGTCGGGCCGAGTTCTGCCAGATCGAGGATGCGTTCGAGCAGTTCGTGCGGGACCGGATGCGGCAAGAACCCGTTCGCGGTTCGCGCTTCGGTGAAGACCGTGCGCAGGGCGCGCTCGTCGAGCGCGCGTGCTTCCTTGATTGCGACTTGTTCTTCGAGGGTCGGTGTCGGCGGCACGAAGCCGGAATCAACGGACATGGGGTCTTTCTTACACGGCGCAGGGAGTCGAGTCATATGATGCCTGCGGCCGCTTGGGGGTTGCGCTAACGAAAGGGCGCACGACGGCCATCCTCAGCGGTGCACTTGCCGCAAGAGCACGCTGACCGCCGCGTCGAGCTGCGGATCGTCGCCGCGATCCGCAGCTCCCGGCGGCTCCGTCACGAGGTCGTCGACCGGACGCGGATGGAGTTCCATGTTCACGCCGTCGTGTCCGATCACGTTGATGAACGGCAACCGCACGGACGAGCCGTCGGCGAGCGGTGCGGAACTCGTGAAGATGATCCAGCCGGCCGTCGGCGTGCCGACGATCTTCCCGGCGCGCAGCACGCGGTAGCCTTCGGAGAAATCTTCCGCATCCGAGAGTGAGTGTTCGTTCGTCACGAGCACCGTTGGACGATCGAGCGCGCGTTGACCGAGCGACGAACGCTCCGGCGGTTCGACACCGAAGCGCGGTTTGAAGGTCAGGTATTCGCGACGCGTGAGCACGTCGATCGCGTAGGGATCGACGAAGCCGCCCTCGTTGTTTCGCACGTCGACGACGACGCCGTCTTTGTTGCGATTGCGAACGTCGAGATCGTAGTAGAGCTTCTCGAGCGACTCCTCGCCCATGTCGAACATGTGCACGTAGCCGAGCCGGCCGCCGCTAATGCGATCGACATACGCGCGACGACCCGCGACCCACGCGTCGTACCGGAGGACGCCCGCGGTACCGAGATCGACGGGCTGCACCACGACGTCGTGCGCCTGCGCCGGATCGCCATGGCGGGCAATGCGCAGCACGGTGCGCATGCCGATCGTGTTCGCAAGCGCATCGTCCACATCCGTATGCCGGTCCACGGCGCGGCCGTTCACCGCGAGCACCGCGTCGCCGACGGAAACGCCGCCCGCGAGGGCGAGCGGGCCGAGCGGCGTGATCTCGGCGATCATTACCCGGCCGGTCCGTTCATATGCGGCGGTATCGAACTCCGCGCCGAGGTAGCCCGTCTTCGGCGCCACGCCGGACGGCGGCGCACCGATGCCGGTATGCGATGAATTCAGTTCGCCGACAAGCAGCGAAAGCAGGCGTCGCAGCTCATTCGGCGTTCGCGCGCCAGCGATATGGGGTTCGTATGCATGTAGCACCGCCGGCCAGTTCGCACCGTGGAACGCCGGATCGGCGTACCAGCGATCGAGCAGCGACCACGCTTGATCGAGCAGCAGCAGTTTCTCGGCGTTGAAATCGACGTCGAGCGCCGCGCTCACGGAAAGCGGATGCGCCGCGCCACCCGCGATCGGCACGGCAGCGACCCGTCCGCTATCGAGGTAGAAGGCGTCACGCCCATCCGGCGAGATCTGCAGATCGGCTTTCTGGCCGAGCGTATTCGTGATCTGGCGCGCGACCTGCGGCTCATCCGAGGTCTCGTCGATGGTGAACGTATAGAGATTTTCCTGATTCGCGGCGACCGCAACGAGGACGAGCGTTTTCCCGTCCGGCGTCACCTGCACGGCGCCGACGTCGAGGCCGGTCGCGAGTAGCGAGATACGCTGATCGATGCCCGTAAAGTCGATGATCGTGTGTTTCGCTGCCGCCGATGACGTCGCATGAGGCCGCGGCGATGAAGCCGGTTCCGCACTCGGCACCGCCCGCGGCGCCGACGTCGACGGCACCTCATTGGGTTGGCGCGGCTCGCCCGGCGACGTTCGCTCGAAGAGCGAACGAAACGCATCTTCGCGGAAATGCGGTGCACGCGGGATGAGATCGATCTGCGCGATCTGGCCCGGTTCGGTGCGCTGCGAGGTCACGAAAAAGATCCGCGTGCTGTCCTTCGACCAGGTGACCGACCCGGCGCTTCCGTTCGGCAAATCGCTGATTACGCGCGGCTCACCGCCGGCGACCGGCACGACCGACACGCCGCTGAAACCGTGCGCGTGCAGATCGCTCACGAACGCGATCCAATCACCGGCCGGCGAGAACGCAATGTCGCGCAGGTCGCCGAACGGACGCCGATCCAGCGTCGCCGTCGCGAGGAGGCGTTCCGATTGCGTCGCGACGTCGAGCAAACGCAGTTCACGGCCGTCGCGCACGAATGCCAGCGACTTTCCATCGGGCGACCAGTGCGGATAATCATCGAAATGTCCCGGCGGCGTGATCGTGCGCAGCGGGCCATCGGGAAACGAATACAGCGCGAGCGCGGTCTCGGTGCCGCGATCGACGGTGAAGACGACGCGCCGGCTATCGGGCGCCCACACGGGCAACGCCTGCGCCGCGCCCGCGATCGCGGACACCGGTTGCGCGTCGCCGCTTGCGGTCGCACTCGCGGCGAAGACCCGGCCGCGCGCGACGAACGCGATCTTCTTGCCGTCCGGCGCGAGATCGAGATCGCGGAAACGCGCGGTCAGCGTCACGTGCTGCGCCGGAATCACATCGGAGAGGCCGCGCAGCGCGATCGGCACCGCATGGACGCTGCCGCTCGCGAGGTCGCAGGTCCAAATGCCGAAGTCGTGCTCGAACGCGATCGTGCGGCCGTCGTGAGCGAGCGTCGGCCAGAGCACGGGATCGCCGCCGATCGAGGTGATCTTGCGCGTCCGGCCGTCGGCCGCGGCCCACAGTTCGTCGTGACCGCTGCGATCGGAGACGAAATAGATCGTGTGTCCGTCGGGCGACCACATCGGCCAGCGATTCTTCGCATCCTCCGGAACGATCGTATCGTACTTCTTCGCATCCGCGTGATAGACGACGATCGCCGCCTCATCCATATGCGAGTGGCCCTTGCGCCACCACTGCACGAACCCGTCACGCGCGTACGCGATCGCGTGTTCGTCGGGTGACGGCATCCCATCGGCGGAATTGATATAGCGTTCCGTGACGACGCGCATCGGCGTCCCGCCATCCGTATCGACGCGCATCACGTCCTGGAAATAGGCGATGTTGTGCACGGCGCTCGAGAAATACAGGCTGTGCGAATCCGCCGACCACGCGGTGAGCGTCGGAACGGTGTCGTCGTGCGTCAGCCGCCGCAGCGCCCCACCATTGAGCGTAACGACATAGATGCCCGGCGACCCCGGCCGCGACGAGGCGAACGCGAGCCGCGTTCCGTCCGGCGAGAAGAGCGGTCGCGAGGCGTATCCGTCGGCGGCGGCGAGCAATCGCGCCGCACCGCCCGCTGCGGGAACGCTCCAAATGTCGCCGCCCGAAACGAACGCAATC
>Ga0116226_10004028_pt1 | contig 12968 bp, 11 predicted proteins | sample S1TSphfallax_FD_89692 | JGI IMG/M metagenome (GOLD analysis project Ga0116226, IMG submission 89692) | Host-associated microbial communities from peat moss isolated from Minnesota, USA - S1T2_Fa - Sphagnum fallax MG | ecosystem: Host-associated > Plants > Peat moss > Unclassified | place: USA... | reverse complement strand
TTTAATTTTTTTGTAAAAAAAAACAAGCATAAAATACACGCAGTAGATACACACAACACAAATACATAAAAAATAGTTCGTTGCTGCAATTCTATAGCATCACAAGTTATGACTAAGATACAATTTTGTTTTCTTCATCGTTTATACATTTGTCGATAAGAAAATTAAAACTAGACGATCATCTTCTAATTCATATATGGTAATCATATGGCCATCATTATTACATAGATGAACGTCAATAATAGCAGTATAATAGGAATTACAACAACAATCATAATAACAGTAAAGAAAAAAGAAAAAAAAAATTTAGTCTTACATTAATCAATCATCTTGATGAAAAAAAGCTAAAACCTGTTGCCAACTTTGTTCACGTGAATGTGATAACACTATATTCTCTTTACGTGCTAACTCTTCAAGATATTTTCTTGAACGTTGAAGATCACGTTGTTCACATGGTGATAAAATATTTTTTGAATCATCATCAATAGTTGTCTCAAGATAAACAATTATTTTATGTTTGCGTTCACCAATAAGAAATGCAAGTTCAGTAGCCAAATATGATAAACGTTCGCTACTATTAATTAAATAATATAATACACGTGATTGTTTACGTACATGCATATCATAGAGAGCATCAAGTTGATCATTATCAAGATGTGATTGTCGTTTAGTAAAAGTAATATTAATTCGTTCAAGAGTTGGCAATGCAAAGGTATTTAACCAACATTCATCATATTCACCTGAAGCTATATACAGATCGAACATATGATATGATGAACAAAGAGAACAAACAGATGGAGATGAATTTAAAAGAGCTGGTTCTTGTAATGACGATGATGCTCTTGTTGTTGTTAAAGATAAAGTGGGTGAAAGAAGGGTATCTTTGATAAAACGAAAAGGAAGGGTAAATAAAACAAAGAATGATTGTGTAGCGGATGAATCTGATGGTTTTGGAGAACTCGTAAATGGAATATAAGAATAAAAAGTTGATATCAAATTATTTATCATCGAGGATGATAATGTATTATCGGATCTAAATATAAAAAATTTCATTTATGAATCTATTTAAATCTATGAATTACTTTACCCTGGAGAACTATCATCACGTTGTTGATCAGTAGTAGATTCCAAAGATTCAGTAGATATCGATGAAGATGATCTAGATAGAACGCGATTGCTTGATCCAATTGAACCATAACCATCATCATCACTTTCATTTGTCGAACATGATAATTGTGTTTTTGTACAAACAGGTGCTGGTCGAAACTGATGACCATCTGTAAAATAAATTAAAGAAAAAAAAGATACTTGAAGATGAACAATGTTCAACTATACTTGATTCTGGTGAGGAACTATGACGTCGATGAAAAAGACTTGGAGAAGATCGTCCTATTTCTGATTGATGCATTTGTTGATAAAAATCATCCGGGGAGTCATAAGATGTTTTATTGGAAAGAGAACGAATAACAACAACTGATGATGAGTTTTTATGATGACAATCAGCAGGCGACCTCGGTAATGGTGTAAGAACATCTAATCAAAATAAAATGTGTAGAAGTTTTTATGTATAACACGGATTGAATTACCTCCTTCACTATCATCTTCCTTATTATCTTCATTGAAGGCACTATGATTGGTTACTGTACGTTTAGTTGTTTCAAGTATAAATGCAGCACATTCGAGAGCCAATCGAACATTATCAAAAACTGGAATATTAATACTTCGAAGTAATGTACGTAGTGTTTGTCGAGCTTCACAAACATTTTCATAATCATCTTTATCATCTTTTTCAATACTACTATTTTTTTGTTGAATAAATTTCGTATATTTTCCATCGGGCATTGGATTCATCACCACAATAATACTTCTTCCACGTGCTGCTAAATAACATACCTCAACAATGGATGCTAATGCTCGAGTATCATAATCAATAACAAAAAAAAGAAGTGGGGCTAATTCTTTTGCACGATGTTCTATTTCAATAAGATCGGGTGTCCAATCAGCTCTTTGTGGATTATAAAAAGAAACGGAGCGGGATTGAAAATAAGGTATAGCTTGATCATGTCGCCATGTTGTTGGATTACATGAACCACCTAAAAAGACTTGATAATTTTGTTGTTGTTCTTGTTCTAGTTCTCGTTGGGAATGTTTTGAATGTTTTCGTGCTGCTGGACATGTTATAACATCAATACCATAAACACGTTGAAGAAGAAGTAATTGAAGAAATTGAAAGGCACGTTTGAATTTAAGATTTTTACAGTTCGGTTTTTTTGATATATCATCAACTGTTAACGTACGATGCAAAAATCGACATTCAAAGAGTGAAGCCATATCTATACTACTTTCAGATAAATAAAATAAAATCTCATCATATGAAAATCTGCAATTTAAAAAAAAAAGAAAAAAGAAAAGTAAATAAATACAGAAAGTAGGAGTTTTTTTGAGTCATCATGACGAATCACTTATCAAATATTTATATAAAACTTTATGCGTTCGAAGGAAAGGGTTAAAACTCATCATGTGTCAGAAGGAAAAAAAATATTTTCCTTTGCTTTCATAATTAAAATGAAAATGACAGCAATCTATCTTCTTCCCATTATCTTTTATGTGTCAACGCAATTTGTGAGTCAAAAAAAGGAACTATATGTGTCGTCATTCTTTTTAATTTATTTCGTTTTTCACAATATATCAATGTATATTTATTCTCCTAGCGACTCCTACACCTGACTAATTGTTTTTTTTCATCATCGTTACTCCAAAATAAAAGGTAAAAGATCGAGAAGAAACAAAAAAAGGAAAGTACATCCAAAGAGCACACCCTGTGATTCGTTGTTGAAAACAAAAACAAACATATGACAGGGATTATATTAAAAATCAATTGAAAAAAAGATTAGCAGAATACATTAAAAAGAAAGAAATGTCATACTGATAAAGACATAAAAATTATACTTTAATTGAAATTTCATAACCTTTGCCTAAGAGTGACACATAAATAATCATTCTTAAGCTCATGCGTCATCATGTGCAACGGACCGGTAAAAGTTAGCAAACAGGAGATAGGTAAAAAAGAAAAAATGCGTATAAAAAACATTTAGCTTCAGCTTATATAAATTGCAGTTAGTAATAAGTATTGTTTGTGTGTCAATTCTATTTTATTTTTTTTTTGTCTCATTATTATTGGAAGTTCGATTAACTAATAAGAAGTATTAAACATGACGCATATGTGCATTCGAGAATAGTTATAAGGTAGATGACGCTTTATAACAGAGCCAAAATCTTCTCGATTCATCGAAAGAACTGTGATTCATTTGTTATCTAAAAACAAAATTAATGACGTTATGAGAACAAATAGACTTTTCTCGAAATGGGAAAGAAACCATCCAAATCATAGTTTTAGATACGGAGGGGAAAATGCATTAAACAAAAGTAAAAAAGTGAAACCATGTTGTTCTGCATCATGTCAAGAAAAACCGCGCGTGTTGTTGATCGAATATTGCCTAATGTGCATCATTGATGATGAGAACTATAATGCCATCAATAACCACATATGACACCCCTTAATCAAAATTTCGAAATAAGAGAAAAACAAAAAATGCCCTTTGGAATCTGTTGATGATCGTAGTGAATCATGATGATGAAGGAATATGTGTTAGACGTTATAAGAATCATACAGAGATTCAAAAATAAAGGCGTTAAAAAGGGTGGAAAAAATCAGAAGAATTTTCTTATGACGATGAAATATAGATATCGTGTAGAAATCGTCATTGGCATCCATCAATATCAATAATCCACTGATTGTGTACTAATACCAATTAGAGCACCACACACAAATGAGCGATTTGATTTCACTTAGTCCCATCACATGTCAGAAAAAATCCTTGATAAAAATCTTATTCTATTGAACATGGAACAAATCGATGCCAACAGAGAACGCTGATTGAGCTGCTGTAAAAATCATAAAATGATTTTATTTCCATAATAAACAATAAACTGTCGGCTCCGTTCGACTATCGTTAATTTCTCTTTTATCTAACTATTATCTTCGAATAATGCCTCAAATGTTCAATATTCTGTTTGAGTATATGCAATTTATCGACTTCAACGAAGTCAACATCAATAATCATCAAACGATTTTGATTGTTAAAATTTTTAACACCAACGTGTGATTTGTAAACATTTTCGAGAAAAATAATTTATTCACTGAAGAAGATGATTTGTATTTTCCAACCATTATTAATTGAATCAGGCTCAAATCGAAGTTTAGGATACTTTAAAAATGCATAATAGGAAGACAGGTTATTTCTCCAAAGATGACTCGGACAATTGAATAAATAGATTTAAAAACTTTACCTGACCTTTTCATTTAACAACACCATCATGTCTAATACATTCTCATTCTGCTAGAATAAAGACGTTAGTTAAATACTTGAATCATGTACATGCTCTTTTGAGATATGTGTGTAAGTATTTCACGCAAATATGTAAAAAAAAATGTTTCTAGTTCTTTTTACGTCTATTGGAATTCTTGAGTTTGAATAAGGTCATATATGGAACAAAAACGTCCAGGGGTTAATCCGATTATATCCGTTTATCTTTAGACATCTAGTAAAGATACATACCAACATGAATACGTGTTGGTATGTATTATTTCAATTAAAAAGAGATAATCATATACAAAAAAATTTCTTTTTCTTCGTTCGTTTAATTCATTAGATTAATCTTAGCTTTCAAATGACGTCATGGCACTCATCATGTACATTAACAGTATGATCTCCCGATAACGGAAGAATGTTGTACTAATAATGTAATTAATTCCTAATATAATTAAATGTCGGCTCCAAATAAGATATTCTGTGTTTACAACTAATCTAATCGATAAAAATCTGTCCATATATTTTGTATGTAAGTGGAAAACATATGTAATTACTACTACTGAATGTCTGGATAATTTTGCAAACTCTCAAGTCAATCTGATGAAAAATTGCGTGAAAAAACGATTACATAATAAATACTACCAACAGAAATGAGTACTGTTGAAACAGGAAAGCAATTATCGACTCCGTTTCGGTAACCACTTTTTTATATTCACACTTTCAATCACTTTTATGATTATTCAAAGTAAAAAATTCAATGTTTTGGAAAGATTCAATTGTTATCTTCATTCGTCCTTGTTTCCTGTTAATTCTCACTATTCATTCACATTAACAATTAAAAAAAGCAATAGCATACTACAATACAACAAAAAAAAAGAAAAGATGATGATCAACATATTGGACTAGTAGGAAAATAGACAATAAAAGCAAAAAAAAATCCTATGAAATCAAAACAAAGAAAATGATTAAATAATTTTTTTACGAGAATCAAGAAAAAGCAAATTAAGCATTCCCCTTCATTATGCTTGATATTAAATCATATTCACCGGTCAAATTCAGGATCATTGACCACTTCAATACGACAACTTGTTCTTGCTTCACCAAAACGATTTTTGACAAGACAATCAACAGTGCCAGCATCAGTTCTCATACACTAAATAAAAATCAATCAAAATTTAATACATCAATGTCAGACAAATTCATCTTATATTTCGATACATACAGCAGAGAGAGAAAAAATGGCATTTTCACCATTATAATCCGTTTTTGATTGTGTCATTGGGGATATCAACTAAAAAAAAATTGAATTTCAAATTATCATATAGAAGTGAAAATTTAAAAAAAAAAAACTATACTTTTCCATTATGAAACCAATTCACGGTCACTTGTAAACCGACAATACCACATGACAATTTTAAAGGACGACCTTCAATTATAGTTGTATCAGTCAGTGGCTGTGTAATACGAGGTGTCGCATCGGAAGCTGAAGCTAGAAAATGAAAAAGTAATTATTGATAAACATTGTATAAGATAAGAAAATTTATTGATTATGCTTACGAGCAACAATTAATTGAACAATTGCTTCTTCTCGACCATATCTATTCATTATTGTACATTTTATTTGACCATTATCACGAGAACTAATTGGTCCAATATCCAAATAATATATATCATGAAGTTTATATGTTCGATATTGTGATGATGTTGAACCACCAGCGGCGAGTATTTCTTGTACGCGTGAATCATTATGAGACCAAATAATAGTTGGAAATGGATCACCACCAAAGCAACATTTAAATTTAGCTAATAATAGATAATTTATATTAACAATCGACATGATTGAAACAAAAGAAAAAACCTAGCAGTGTTTTAGAGAATCAATCGTTTTTGAAAACTAAGAATAGATAATAATCATTTTTGTTAATTTACCTATTTCATTGGATAAGACAAGTACTGATTGTGGTTTTATTAAAAAATATGGTCGAACAAGTTTATTGTCTTCATTAGCATCAAATGATGGTGACCATGAAGTATTCTGTTGAGGATAATAATCACTTGATTGATCTCTCTGTTTCCTTCTTCTTGTAATTTCGCTTTGTGAATGATAATCAGCTGTAACAATAGGTCCATTCACTAATGTATTTCTTTTCCGCACATGAACTATAATGAAGAGAAATAATTATATTATAAAGATATTTGATTGTCTTAGATTGTGACAGAGAATAACATGCAAACAGACAATGAGATAAAAGAAAAACGAGCGCGTACTTAGTCCAGCATCGAGTGATCGTTTAAAGTGTTGTAATCGTTTGATGATTCGATCGATAAACGTTTTGATGACTGCTAAATGAGAAATAAAGACAATAAATGAATTGTTTTTCTTTCTTGTCTACTGCGTCAATATATGCAATAACTCTAATTGAAGTGCGCAATATTCTTTTGATTAGATACCTTTGCCACCATTGTTATTACTATTCATCGTTGTCTTTGTACTATTGAGTGCATCTTCATCGATAAATAACGTTGTATGTAAATCATTCACGCACAAAGAAACATGATGGACTGATTCATGTGTTTGTGGAGATGATTTTTGATTGTTTATCTGATAATCAACAACGTTATCAAATGGCGACGAAGTGATCAGATTATTCGAATCGGACATTGTTTCTTGATTGTTTGTGTCTGCTACGGCTGCTGGTATAATGGGAATGAATATGTCAGGTTGATGTCGAAGACGAACAGGATTAGATTGAAGACGTTCCCAAACGGCTGGAAGAGGCACAGCAACAGCTGGAGGACCTTTTGATGAAGTGGTAAACTAGATACAACATATACATATAGATGATATCAATATTTAAATAGAAATACGTTTCTTACTGCTGAATCTTGTTGATAATGAGTATAGTTCATTGTCGTCGGATGTCTTGCAGTGATCTCTGTGTCGCTTGATGAATCTCGACTACTGAGTGATGAACTATGTTGTCGTTGTCTTGGACGTTCACGTTCAGTCATTACAGGTACTGTTCCATTGATTGGTACTCGACCGTGAGTTTGTCGTTTCCATTCTTCTAATGAAATATTATTTGTATGTTGTTGTTGTTCTTGTTGATGATGATGATGATGCACAGATGCCATGGATTCTGAATCCGTAATCGGATCGAGAGTAGTTTTATAAGAAAGTATATAATTAGGTCCACCATCACCATTCATATATTGAGATTCGTCTTCTTCTAACATTGATTTCATCATCGAATGGTATGCATTATCAGTTGTATGACGTTTTCGTCGATCACGTATTCGTTCTCGATATGCAGCTGATCGACTTGTCAATCCTGTTGCCATTTTTTCATTGTATGGTGGTCGATGTTCATCAACTATGGATGAATAACGACGGCGAACTTGTCGAGTCGGTTGATACCGTTGTTGTTGTTGTTGTTGTTGTTGTCTTTGATATTGTTCGCGGTAGACAAAATCAACATTATCAAGCTCTTCAAGAGGTAAACGTTCAACAACAATTAAATCATGTTGATTGAGATCATGTCGATTTAATACAGGTAAACTATAATTTTCAGTTCGTTCATATCGTCGATAAACGGGTTGCTGTTGTTGTTGTTGTTGTTGTTGTTGTTGTTGCTGTTGTTGAAGAAGAATATGAATAGTATCAGGAAATATAAAGTCAGATATTCGATTAAAACTTTTGGATACAGGTCGAGACATTGGTGGTAAATAGTTATAGGATCGTGGTCGTTTACGCGATGTAAACCATTCAGATGGTAAAGTCTCATAATTGTACATTTTTTTCTATTCTTTTTATATCTAGAAGCGAAATATAGACATTATATTGCATAGTAGTCAGACAACCTTCAATAACGCTATTAAACACTCATATTGCATGTGCAACTCACGAACATGACACGACTAGCCGCTCGTGTAATGAACTGTGGCAAAATGGCATCAAAAGAGTGAGTGAATTTGAGTGAGTAAAGAGCATGTGTATGAGAAAAAAAAGAGAAAGAGAAAATAAATAGCGTATGCTCGCACATAATATGCGGGAATAGTTTATTTGTAATAAATATTAGCAGCGAACGCGACGACCGACCGAAGTAGATCGAGTTTCACTTGATTGACATCGTCATCGCAGTAGTAGTGAACACTTGCGCAATCATATATACAAGATTCAATTAGACTATCGGCAGTCAGGAACTTTATTACATACTATTATATATATATGGTACATTGGCAATTTATAACTAGCAATTCAACACTTGTCGCGTCAACGTATGTGCATAAACATATCCAGATGAAGAGTACAGACGACATCCACTCATATATATATAACCAAAGATCAGGCGCACCCTTATTGTAATAGACATGCCCTCATGATAATCACAGATGCCATAAGGGAGAAAATAGATAGGAAGATGCATCTCACCATGCTTCTTAGCTTCTGTATAGAAACACATTCGCATGCGCACCAGCAGGGGAAAAAATAACATCGTTGTAAATCAAGGACAAGCGCTATTTAGACACTATCGAATAAATGTAGTATTCTGCGACACGAGACACCATTATGCATCCATTTATATAAATCAACTGCTGTTGCGGTTACTATCACTATCGCTCTTTTTCTCACTTGTTCTTATGATTAGATTTAGGAAAAAGAAATTGGCTAATTAATGTGTCAGATGTAAACTAATGCTGATGGCTACTGCATCACCTCGATATGAAGGATTGTAAATACAATATTATGTTCGACGTACATGCATTGCATTTATGTTAACATCAAAAAGGTCATATGGTGAGAATTAAATGGTTTGACAGCAGTTGCTGTCATCCAAATCGAATATTGTCTTTATATACACCTGTCGTATCCCACCGAGTATAGACAATATTCATTCTTAGTGAGAAACAAACTAATATACACACCACGTAGTTATTTATAGCTATCTATTTCCCTTGTCATATACATTAATCGATCTCTCGATGCTTTTGTCGACATATGGAAATAAAAGAAGACAAATAATACATGCACATACATGCAAGATGTATGTACATACACGTCATAACAATAACGCGCGCAACGAAACCGACTCTTCTTTCTTTCTTTCTTTCATTATCGGGAAACAAATTTTTCTAAAGCTATTACAAATCAGGAAAATTGATGAAACATTTTTTATTTTTTATCTTCTCTATTGTATCAGAATAGATTAACTCACCAACTATTTATTGTGTATCAGCATTAGATATAAACGACTCTAGTGATGAAAGATGGTAGGCCATGCAAGTTTTGTCTTCTTATCATTTTCCTTGTCAAATGGCATCCGACCAGCTTACATCAGCAACAGAACCACAGAAACAAAAACAAAGACATTTTTTTTCTATCGTATGGCGCGCATGCGTCTATGTATGTGTGCTGCAGCGGTAAAGAATGTCGACTGATGGATGAAGGAACCGAGATGTTTTTTTCTGTACGCTCGTCCGTATTAGGTTATAGAAGCGACGAACGTCCTTCACTTACAATAAATTTTGTTCTGTTAGAAAGACGAAGAATGCGTTTGTGGTGCGCGTGTTATGTGTAAAAAAAAAGAAAAAAAAGAGAAGAAAAAATAGAAAGCAAGCAAAAGGTACCTTCATCCACAAAGAAAAAAACTAGGGTCCTATCATCTTTATAACGAAACGATCGATAAAGTTTCTGCGATAGATACCTTTATGCTCTCAAGTTCTCCTCGCATTCGCTTGTTGTTTGTCGATTGTCAAAAAAACGGGGGCATTGTTACATGTCAACAGTGTAGCATTTGGATCAGCCTCTTCCTTTTTTTTTGTAGAATACTGAATGTGCATACGCTTTAGCCAATTGCATTTGCATATTGTCTATGTAAATTGAATGAAATTAACAGGGATTCGAATAAGGTCGCGAAAAAAGAAAGATGCTATTGGTTGTCAACCTTGATTCAACCTGTAAAACACAATGTCAAACAGCTTTCGATTGTGAAGTTGCAACGGTATATTAATGAGCATTGTGGTTGGTAGCGATTAAAAATGTAGAAAGAAATAGAAACGTGCTGTTCCTTTTCTTTCTAAAGAACATTTAAGTCGTCATGCAAGCAAATAAGAAATGGGACAGAAGAAGACGAAGACATACTAATACTAGTACGATTAAATTTTCAAGGTAAAAATAATTTAAAGAAATATTTCATACAAGGATTTAATGAACAAAAAAAAATTCATCAAATATTTTCGCCTAAAATAAGATGAAAACTCCATGATGCTCAGTATATTTCCCATTTTTTTTTCTTTTTTCACTGATCCGATCGATGGTGGAAAGAATCATGACTTATGATGCAATATTATTCAATTACGATCACATTCCTTATTCTTACATCAATTATTACCCATTACTTATTCTAATAGTATTGTCAAATCTTATCCATGTTCATTTAATAATCATAACGCGTTACTAAATGATGAAAAGAAAAGACTGGTATTACTTCGTTTTTTCTCGTACGGAAAAAGAGTATTGTCGCACTGACGTTTAAACGTCGGTCTATTTATCATTGAATAAAAGCTTGCCATAGCTGTTGTTTCATGTTATATGTAACTAAATCTGATGTTCTATGTAAATCATCATTCATATTGATTGAAAAAAGACAACATCTAGACTCAGATTATGACTCAGATAATAGCAACGTTGTTCTCAAACAACTGTTATCAGAGATATCGATCAAAACTTCAATGGATGACGTACAGCGATCAAAATCAGAATCAACTGAAGTAAAAAGATAATGTTGAAGATTGAATTGTATATAAAATAGTCAACAATCTCTTCAGTTTTGTTCATCATTTAATATAAATTTTGCAGATGATACAAAAATTGAATTAATCTTTTGTATATTCCGCACTTAAAACATTTATTATTGATCGAATCATTTTTGTAATGTCTGCATTTTCTCATCATCCTTCGATCAAATATTTTTTCATGCTTAGAAATTCTCTTGCTTTTATCAAAATTATTGATCATATATAATTAAAAAAAATAATGTGTAATGGCATATCGAAACAATAACAACGAATGGATTTTGACGAGAAAATGTAATTATTTTTTTGTGAATTGATTAAAGATATTGAGAAAAAAAATTTTTTTTTTCAAATACTATCGCAAATGACAAAAAAAAGTACATCAAGGATGTATATGTTGTTTTTAGAACGGTTTTAATTAAAATTCACTTTTATTTTTTTTCTTCTAGTTATAATAAAACAAACAATGAAAAGCAAACCAAGATACAAAACTAACAATATGTGTTTTTCAAGTGATACTGTGGAAATTTGTAAAGATTGGTGCTGTGTATAGAGCAAGGGGGAAAAAGGGAAAATTCCGTATTTCAGTATACTCCAAGAGTATGTCAAAGCTATCTTCGAGAACTTCTTGGCTATTGCAAGTCTACTATCAACGTGTATCACGAGCTTATCAGTTTGAGTTCATTCGATGTAAGTCTCTCTGGCAATAAAGCCCAAATACTTCATCGTACTTCAGTCATACTCAAATCTTGAAGGACAATGAGGTATTTGAGCTTTATTGACAGATAGACTTATATAGAATGAACTCAAATTAATATGCTCCTGATACATGTTGATAATAGACTTGAAAAAGCTAAGAAGTTCTAGAGGATAGGTTTGACATACCCTTGGAGTACGCTGAAGTACTTCACTTTCTCCCCCTTGATATAAAGACAAAAAAAATCGAAATGTTTCTATTGATTAAAAGAAGGAGTTGAATGAGTCCGAGAAAAAAGCCAAGGTTGGTCATTAGATAACCGTTCTGTATTTGATGATGCTGGAGATCTAGGAGGTAAAATAGTTGTTCGTCGTCGTACTCCACATGCTTGCATGCAAGTACGTCGTCTTTCTATCATTCCATCAGTTTTATGACTTTGTTCGATTTGAATAGCCACACCTTGCAGTGAACCATCTTGTTCACATTTCAATTGAACATGTTGTACACTACGATATGTATCTTCATTATCATCATTATTATTATTATGAAACGTTGGTGATGACGGTGGTGAACGTGATGATGTTCGATGAAATGCATGTGTATGTCGACGATTATTATAAAATGAACCAAAGTCATTATTTGATGTATAGGAAAATTTTTTCGATAATGGGTCTTGAAGTGATAATGTTGATGAATAATGATCATGATGATTATTTAGTGAACTATTTGGTGAAGATGGAGCTGTTCCATATGCACTATCGTAACGATCACTACAAAGACTTGGTGAATAAAATTGTTGTTGTTGAAGTTCTATATCATTTTCAACTGAAAGAGCATAACGTGATGATGGATATGATGTTAGATTACTATTATTTGTTTCAGATTTTGGAGGAGAAGAAGGTAAAGGAGATGAAGTTGTTGTACGAGATTCAACATCAGATTCCTAGAAGAATTCAATAAATTCAAATGAATTATTTTTTTTTGTCTTCCTTTTTGTCTTACCTGTTCATCTATCTTATCAGGAAGTTCTTCAATTTCATCATTCCTATTCATTATTACATCATTTTTATTGTTACTGAATGGTAAATCAGTTTCAGTTGACT
>Ga0116226_10004027_pt1 | contig 12969 bp, 14 predicted proteins | sample S1TSphfallax_FD_89692 | JGI IMG/M metagenome (GOLD analysis project Ga0116226, IMG submission 89692) | Host-associated microbial communities from peat moss isolated from Minnesota, USA - S1T2_Fa - Sphagnum fallax MG | ecosystem: Host-associated > Plants > Peat moss > Unclassified | place: USA... | reverse complement strand
GTAAGGCTGGAGCATTAAAAAGTACAGCAGTGGCATCACCAAGATCAAGTGGATCTGTATTTGGTGCTATAGGAAATCAAGTATCGCGTATTTTTTCTGGCTCAAGTAAAGAAAGCGCATCCGAAAGTCGTGCTGTTGTTCCTTCGTCAACATCGAGGAACGCTTCGAAACGAAGTTATGGTTTTGCTACATCAAATCTTAGTCATGTTTCTGATCAACATTCAGAAGATCTTTATCGATATAAAAATATATCATCAGATTATATGCGTGAAACAAGTCCGACACGTGATGATGATCAACCAGCTATACGATCGGATAAAAATCGATCTGCAACAAGACGAACTGAACACGAAGATCGACCACCCATGGCATCAGGCACCCGGCGTCCTGTACCTAAGCGAAATGACGATGGTAATCAACCCGATAATTCCTCGGGTACTGGTCGTTTTGCAACGAGACGCAAAGAGGATGATTATGAAACAGTTCCCGCATCGCGTACCGATCGTTTTGCAACGAGACGAAGGGATGATGATTATCCAATAGCTAACGTATCGAGTACGGACCGTTTTGCAGCTAGGCGAAATGATGGTGATGATCAACCAGTTAGTCCTTCGAGTACTGGTCGTTTTTCAGCGAGACGAAATGATGGGGATGATACTCATCCAGCCATGACATCGCGTGTCGATCGTTTGGAAATCGAACGAAAAGATGATGATGCTGATGATGATAATAATGTGATCACTCATGAAAAACTATGAGTACCTCTTCAATATTGACAAAAAATACATAAACTAAATTCATTTTTAATATTTTTCATATTGTAAAAACAAAAAACAGTGATATTATAATATTAATCATTTAAGATTTTTCCTAATGTCTCATATAAATTTTTTGATTTTGATTATTCCGGAAATAAAGTAAAATTTATTAGATGGCTGAAGAAATAATAATAAATCAAATCAATTTTCCTTTAGATAGATTTTAGTTTAATAAAACTATGGCTAATCTAGATTCCAACTTTTCCGGTAAGTGATTTCACTAGAAAATATTAGTCAAAGTCATTCGTATATGATTTAAACTATAGAATGTAGTGAGAATAATAGCAAACAAAATTCATCTAATAGACATACGATAGCTATATAAAATCGATCTTTTTCTATGAATGTCTATGCAATATGAATACGATTATGTAAACACTTCTTCCATTAATCGTCAACATCTGTATGTCTATATGCTGCTATTGACATGATTACCATTATTTGTAGCAGAGATGAGTATGCACGGTTTGCTAAGCTTCATGTGCTGTCAGTACAGATTTTAGTCACTTTTCTTTTTATATGTTTAAATGACAGCTTGAAATCTGTTTTACCAGGTGAAATGCTCGAATGAAAAGATCTCTATAGACTTTAAAATAAAATATTTAGTTAATTATATTTATTTTAAGTTGATCATGATGTTGAAAATGTGCTTAAAGATCTTATCGATCAGATTCATCTTATGAATTCCCTTTGTGATAATATATCAATTAAACTTGAACCACGTCATCATAATAAATTTAAAAAAGTTAAAACTCGATCTATGGCATCAAAACAAAAGAAACGTCGAATTTTTTCAAGTTCTGAAGATGATAGTTCATCTTCATCGGATGATTCAATTCTATTTGAAGATAAAAAGTAGATCCTATTTATTATTTTTCTTTCTATTTAAATTACCTTTCATCTCATTTAGTACACTTATCAATGAAGATTCCGATTCCGATGATGAACAAAAAGCACTTCGTAATCGTCATGGTCCACGTACACGTCATGAACTTGCTGTCGATGATCTTCCACCCATTGAAAATCTAACAATCACACTTAGCGAAGAAACACCCATTGAACGAATTGGACATATTCATCATATTATTGATGGAAAATTACTGATTATTGAATCATTACTTCATTCACCCCCGTTGAATGATGATAGTGTTCTTTTCAATCGTGATCGTCGTTCAATTGGACTTATATTTGAAACATTTGGACCAGTTGAAAAACCTTATTATTCTATCCGTTATAATGATATTAATAGCATTCATCAACGTCAAATTGAATTAAACCAAGAAGTTTTTTATGCACCAAAAGAAACAACATATACAAAATATGTCTTTGTACAAGAATTAAGAGCATTAAAAGGTTCAGATGCATCATGGGAAGATGATAATGAACCACCTAAATTTGCTGTTGATTATAGTGATGATGAACAAGAACGAACAGCTAGAGCAATACAAAAAGGAAAACGAACTCCGGAAGAAAATACCGATGAACCAATGATAAATTCACCAAACAATAATATTAACATGTAAATGAGTTTTATTTTACAATGAAACTAATTAGATAATCGATTTATTTTACTTTAGTTTTTCTTCGAACTATTCCAATTTAGAACGTGGTCGAGGTCGAGGTCGAGGTCGTAATCGAGGTTTTCGTTATGGTGATGATACTCGACCTCCACCAAGTTTACCTAATTGGTTTCAAAATTCTTCTAATGCAACTTCTTTTCAATATCGATCAACAATACCATCATCTTGGCAAAACAACAATACTACTACTACTAATACTGGTTCTGCTTCATCTTCATTCTCAAATGTTGCAAATTTCGGTCATAATACACCAAGTATACGACCAACACAGCAATCAGCATTTCAAGGAAATAATTCTACTCATAGTGTTTTTCCCTGGATGTAATGTGCTTACATGTTTTTTGTTATAAATGAAAAGAAAAATGAATGATCAGTTTTTTCAATCATAATTACAATTAACACATATATATATATATACATATATATATATATATATAAAACATGTCAACATTTGCAAATAGCATAAAAAAATTATATTTATTTCCTAACGGAGAAAAAGAAAGTGAACATGGATTAATATAATGCGATTATTCTAACAAGTGTAAAAAGAAATCGGTCTGACGCATAGCAAATGGATGTTAACAAAGAGTGACGAACAGGAAAAAAAATATTGTTGTTGTCATTGATTAATATTAAATGAAATTGAATGATTTTCTTCTTTTTTTTCTACTGCCGTTTTGAAGATAGTCTCTCTTTTTTTTGTTGAATTATCGAACAAAAAAGACGAATATCAAGTGGATACTTAGATATGGTCATTTGTCGGGGATGACGAATAGATGCATCACATAAATAGAAAAGGAAAACTCATATTAAGACTTCGATTGATTTTTCTTTTTATGCAATTATTCATATATATGCATTTTTACTCATATTAATCGATTGATCATCATGATAAACAAGTGCGGACAAAAGGCCAAGTAGATAGACATAGATCTAGTAATGACAATGAGATGTTGGTAGAGAATCTGTTCAGTATTCCCACTCCATTTTATTTGCTATTTGTTTATCATGGAAATATTCATCCGCACAGTGTTAAGGAAGAGATACCATCTGTGTATTTGACTATAATTGAAACAGATATGTCTCTATCGTTATCGTGTGAAGTTATCAATATATATATGTATATCCCATAGATGCACGATAAGATCTATTACTAAAGTAAATACTAATAATGTACATATTGGGGACAGGTCTCTTTTTTTTGTAATGCTTTTCTATCTCGAAGTAAGCATACAATAAGAATCCATATGTATTTATGTATATTAACAAGAGCACATCAGTAATCTCTGCATTTGAATTTACAGATCTAAACATGTTTTTCTTTTTTCTTCTATTCGAGATTATTACACATACATAGTGGATGAGCAATCGTTTATCAAATATATGAACTATCATGATCGTTTCTTCTTTTCCTTTATTTTCTTTTTTTATTGTCTGTGTATTAATAATGTCGTTCATAGTGTCTTGTTCAACAATAACAATGAGCACTCATCATTGTCATCCTCATGTAGGTTATACCAATACCGCACGCATTTGCGTTTAGTCGTCTAAAAAACAGAAGAAGAGAAGAGGGAGAGAGAGAGGCTCTAAAGACTGGCGTCATTATTAATTCTGTTCAAGATATGAGAAGAAATGGCAGCCAATGCGACAAAAAACGACGTTTCTACTATCGTCACCGTCGTCGAAGAACAAGAATAGAAGTGAAGGACTATTGTCGGTTCCTACCGAAGCATTCGTACGCTCATAACAGAGAGAAAAAAAAATAAAGAAAAGCAAAAGAAAAAAAGCCAGAATAAGAAGGAAAAGACGAAGAAGAAGAAGAAAAAGAAGAAGAAGAAGAAGCAGCAACAGAAGAAAATGAGGAATAGTAGTGGAAGAAAGGATGCTTCTAGTGCTGCTTGTTTGTTTGCTAGAGACTAAGCTCTTTGTCGAGGCAAACATGAAATCTACATCTACGTTGTATATGTAGTGATGCGTCGATCCGACTCGTCTTCGAAAGGAAACGATCGTGCGTCCGCGCTGAAGAACTCCGGTGAGAATTAGAGTATACGCGTAAGAAAGTGCGAAAAATTTGCCCTTCGTCTTGCTTCTTCCTCTTCTCTTGTTTAAAGACAGGCGCGCGCGCACGTCCAACTACACGCTTGTCAATAAATTTTGTTAGTAGAGTGTATAGTAGAACAATAAAATAGATAGATAGAGTGTTTATGGTTGAAAGTGTATGTGAAAAAAAAAACTGTAAAACGATACTTCTTCTTGTGTATTAACTCGTTTTTATTTCAGCAAAAGTATGTAGAAAAGAAGAACAACAATAAAAGAAAAAAGAAAGAACGAACAGAAAAATAGTTAGTGTGAAAAATCAAGCGAAGAAAGAGAGATGAGTTTAAAATAAATGAAAGAAAAATAATAACACGTTAGATTTTGTATATAAATCCTCCGTCGTTGTTTTATATAAATAAGAATTACAACATCAAAAGCGAACATCTATTACTTGTGGTAAGTTTGATTATACAATATGCATATAACAATAATGTCTTTACAGACGAACAAATAGATGAGAAAAACGAGATATGATAGTTCATGATTATTTAATGTGTCTGTAGACATTCGCATTTCCAATAACTATCTTAGATTTCACCAGACTTTTCTCATCATTATTTATTTGTCTCCGCCTCTTTATTATAAACATTGATTTAGTGAGTTTTATTCATCCGATCTTTAAAGCCATTTTGATGATTAAATCATATCTAATGACAGATATTTCTTTATATATGTATTCATTTTTTGTCAGCTTATTGTTTTACATTTAACCGATGGTCATCTATTATTGGTCGACTTACTCTTCAATTCATCGCTATCGATCGATACAATAAGAATATCCGTTTCATATTCTTATGAATGACAACAATTGAATTGAAGAGACAAAAAAGAAATGACAATGAGATACAGAAGAGAGGAAACATGTGCTATATACGTAACATAACCAGTTCTATTATTAGCAGACATCCAGACCAACAGTGCAACATGATTATCGAGCAGAGAGAGAGAGAGAGCGAGGAAATGCGAATTTGGATATTCATTACTCGGACGCATGAGCGTAGCACGAGATTCATAGAACTTACTATCACTGCACATGATTCAACGGGTGCATTCAGAGCGAAGAACCAAGTGAATGTCAAAAAACAAATGATCAATTATCGGGCGAGCTTGCGAACGCAAGCCTACTTGTACGCGCCCGAGCGTCATGCAGGAAAAGAAGAGGAGAAGCAGCAGCAGCAGCAGGAGCAGAAGAAGAAGTCGACGATGACGATGAAAAAGAAAGACAGAACAGATTTAGTCTCTGAGACGACGATGTCGTTGTCGACGACATCGACCAGTCCTGTATTGTAGTTTAGATAGAACAGCCTATAACACAAAGAAAAGAGATGTCGAAGAAAAAAGAGACGACAAAGAAGAAAAATAGCCTGTAAGCAAATAAGTCTTAGACTATCTTAAGAAAATTTAATCTCTTACTAGGCAACCTTTGTAGGTGTCCGACGGGGATTTCAATGAATTTTTGCCTCTAGATACTACTTAATGCCCTAGTAAAGACTAGTTTGGTCTCCTAGAGCCTCCTTCAAGAGTGATGTCCATTTGACTGAATGTTCAATCCATGGCAAGGGATTCTCAGAAAAATCAATCAAATGAATTTCGACCGGAAATTCTACCCATAGATAGGTCTAATAGCTCTTAGAATATCCTGAAAGTTTCATCCAAAAAGAATAGTTCTTTTCTCGAGATATTGAATTGTCGAGTAAACTCGATTTTTGTAACATGTCCGTAGGGAAGCGACTATTTTTTGGAACTTCAATATCTCGAAAAAGGAACATTCTTTTTAGCTGAAACTTTCAGGATATTCTAAGAGCTATTAGATCTATCTAAGGGTAGAATTTCAGGTTGAAATTGTTTTGTTTCATTTTTCTGGGAGTCTCCATTTTCAGTAAAACGTATATCACGTTTGTACTCTTTTCAGATTCTTACTAGGGCACTATGTAGTATTTAGAGGCAAAAGTTTATTGAAATCCGCTTGAGACACCTAGAAAGGTTCTCTCGTTAGTCAAATTGAAATTATATGGTTAGATGAATATTTAAGAGAAAAGAAGAATAGAATTTTTAATATGATAAGTATTTATCATTAACTATCTCTCTGTCTATATATATATATATGAAAATAGTACTAAAACCTTTTTATCTCTTTTTGTAAGTTTCTATTTTTTTCCTTTATTCTGCTTCATTCTCTTTTCCTACTAATGCATATGCAGAATAAAACAAAGTCATATATAGCATACAATTCAATTATCTATTCCTTCGTTTTTTTTTGTCTTTCTCTTCTAGCTTGAAAATATTATTATTGTGATTTCTAATCATGAGACAGAAAAACTCTGAACAACAACATTATCATTCACGCGATGACTATGATCATATATCATCATCATCATCATTGCCATCTTCCTATATTCAACTTCGAAATAATAACAACATGTTAACCATTTCGAAATCCAAACAATCATTATTTTATTTCGTACATATTCGTTCATATATAATCATATTTCTAATTAGTTCACTTTTATTACTTCTGACTTTTTTTATTTTATTTCCTATACAAAAAACTACAAATACATATTTAAATCATCGTTTAAAAAGACAACTATCATCATCAAATATGAATATTACTTATAAACAACATAATACAAACTTGTTACGTAAAGTATTATTACATCGAACAAGTTCATCTGTTTTAACTGGTTGTACATTAAATATGCCATCCGAAGGAATTTATAGTTTACCATCAGAAGATGCTTTATCAACACAAATTATTCGTCTAGTTGAACGAACTTTTCAAAAAGAACTTTATGCATTAAAACAAACAGCGAATAAAATCCGTCTGAATTTAACTCAATCATCGAATTCCTTAGGTGATTATGCTTTAGCTAAACTTCATGATGGGTTTAGTACTCCTATACGTCTATTAATTGCAAGTCAATTATCAATTAAAGAAATAAATATAATGGCAGCAACATCTTCATCAAATGAGAATAATGGTGGTCCATATGTATATTATGATACAATAAAATATTATCGTTCTGATCGTGATTCAACAATAAATTCAGGAGCAGATTATGATTCAATACATGATGTTAAATTAAAACAAAATTTCAACGTTATTTTACAATCATTTACACCATCGAATGCACGTGAAACATTAAAACAAACAACGAATGATAATAATAATTCATTATTTAATGATGGCTGGTGGATTGGACCTGTTTTATGTGAAAAAAATAAAAATGAAACTTTTATGATGGCACATATTTTTCCTTTAACAAATAGGTAAAGAAAATCAAACGAAAAAAAAATATTTAATAATAGGACAATCTTGGTTTTTTTTTCTCATAGCTATTTTTTTGTTACTTATTTCAATATATCATCTGTTGATATAAATCAATGTGCTAATAATGATGTACCATTTGGTGGTACCCATAAATGTCCTATTGAAATGGAGGTAAACAGATTTTTTTAAAGATGTTTTTCTTATAAGTCATACTTTGTTTTTAATTGTTATAGTGTATCTATCAAGCTGGTCATGGTTTTACTTTGGGTGCCTATAAATGTCATTGTTCAAGTCCATATGAAAATATTAGTTTAATAGTTGATGGTAATGAATTAGAATGGAATGAAACAAATGATAATCTTTCATTAACATCGAAGATAAATACATGTCAATGTAATCCTGAATCATGTCGTTTAACTTATAATCGTTTATTACGTACAATAATAATAATAATTCAATCGATATTTATTGTTTTTGTTGCTATTCTTGCTGCTCTTGTATTTCAAAGACGTAAAACAAAAATAATAAAACATTCAATGTGGATTTTACTTGAACTTGTACTTCTTGGTGCGGTCTTAGTTTATGCATCAGTAAGAAAACTAAACTTCTATTAAATAAAATCAAATCTTATTATTTCTTTAGGTTATTGTTGATAGTTTTGGTCCACATGGAATTGTTTGTTTAATAATGCCATGGTTACGTGAAGTAGGTTTTACCATTGTTTATGGAACATTGATCTTACGTATTTATAAGTAAGTTTTCCTATGAAACGAATGTTTTCATTATTATGTTTTTTTTTTATTAAAGAATGTTAGCGGAATTTCAATCTCGTAAAGCCCATTGTGTACAAGTAAAAGAAAAAGATATATTACGTATATTGTTTTTTATTTCAATATCAATCATTGGCTATTTATTTGGTTGGACATTAGTTAATATTGATCATGCAAATGAAAATATATCCCTCGGAAAATATTTATTAGGAAATGGTTTTACAACTAAAGAAAAATTATATTTTCAAACATGTCGACCACGTTCATGGGATTATCTTGTTCAATTTGGTTTGTAAAATTTGAAATTTGAAAACGAAAATTTTGTTTTTTGCTTTTAGCTGAATTCATTTTTCTTTGTGTTGGTATTCGTTTTATCTATAGTACAAGAACAGCTCCATGTGAATATCATGAAAGAAAATTAATAACAATTGCTATTGTATGTGAAATGCTTTTTTCAACATTACTTCATATTATTAAGTAAATATCTGTTGCTTTCTATATTACAAAACAAAACAAAAAAATGTTTTCGATTTTTACAGAGATTGTTTATGGTCAACAGTTAATCCTGATGCATTGTTTATTTTATCTGTATTACGATGCCATTTTACAGTAACATGTATGCTCATACTTATATTTTGTACAAAAGTAAGTTGAGAAAAAGAGTTTTCTTTGAATAACTTATTTTCTTGGATTTCTATTTAGTTATGCTATATATTTCGACCATTTAATGAAGAATTTGCAGGACGTGATCGCTTTCGTTCAGTAGCTGATAGTGCTGAACCAGGTGATCTTGTTACTAAATTACATTTGAATGGTGATGTAGAATTTGGTGAATTAAATTTACGAGATATGGATCCAGAAGAAATTCGAGTAAGATTAATATTTAAAAGAAAGATTAGGCATATGAAAATTTATTTCATAGGCCGAATTGAAACGTTTGTATACATCGTTACATGTATTAAAAACCAAAACCATGCGTAAAGATAATCCGCATTTAACAAAACGACATGGACAAAGACGAAAAAATCGTCGATTTTCTATGCAAGCATTTCAACGGCATGGTGGTACAAGTATATTAGGTACGGGTGGTGCTGCTGGAACAATAAGTAGTATATTAGGTGGTGGAGATAAGCATGATCATGATCCATTGAAAACACCTGAAGATAGTACAGGTAGTCATAATGAACATGCACATCTTGGTGGAGTAAGTATTCATCGTGGTAGTGCAGATGAAAGTGATGAACCTCGTGGAAGAACATTATCAGATTTAACAAGTACAACGGCAACGACAGGAGCTGGTCAACGAGTTACATTTAAATAGGCTTTTTTTTCTCGTGATTTACTTTCTTTTTTTTTGTTTTCTTTTCATCTGACGGTGATGAATTCCACTGTTTGAATGTGTAGATTCCTCATATATACGCGTCCGATAATATTATCTGTATTGTTTGTTTTTCTTCTTTCATTTGCCTTCATCTTTTTCTTATATTTATTCCTCAATTTCATTGCGCGTATGTGTTCTGAAAAACAAAATAGCAGAAACTCATAATATGAATAATAAGAATAACAATAATAAAACAAAACAAAATCAATATATGTTTATAGAAAGTTCAAGAAATCCAACGAGGAATTCTATTTATTTGTTTAATATTATTTCAGTGGAAAACTCATTTACAAACGATAGTGTGACATATGTTGATTAAATCATGACAAATATACGTAGAGATTATGCTTTGTCTTCTCTTTTTTTTTTTACATATCTCGGGAAGTGAACACATCTAATCTCTTGCGTTTCGTTGTCGTGATGGTTAAACTGTCTATTCTGTGAAGTGGCTTTATCGTGCATGATGTAAAAAATGGATGGGTGACTTCATTTCATTATAGAATACTATTGCTTTACAATATAGAAGACCAAGGATTTCTTTTGACTATACGACAAGTCGATTTAAAATGCAAGCATATAGTAGCACTCCAGAAAGCATAAAAATTTGAATGAACACAGAAGAACGATGAAGAGAACGAGGAGAAAATCTTGTCGTCAGGAACAAAAGACGTGAAGAGAACAGGGAGAAGAAAGATATACATATTACGGTTGTATGCTGTAAAAAGAATCCACATAAGTGTTTGTCGACAACAGCACGCTTTCAAATATTTGTCTATCACCAGCAGCATCGCATCGATCTCTTCTTTGTTCATTGTGTACAACTTCACGTCTCTTATAACTTACTTTCTTTCTTTTCTCTATTAACACAAAATATACTTCTTATACATTCTTATATGTTGATTTTTATGAGATGAACTGAAAGGATTATAAACACAACACAACATGAGTGATCTACGTTCTTGTCATCATCGACACCAACAAGTACGGGAAAAATTTGAAGACACATATCGTGCATTAGAAGATGAACTTAGACGAAAAAACGATACGATCGATGCACTTAGGTATGCAATATAACTAATCCCACTCATAGCTGTTATCGGCTCAAGAGTGTAACGCTCCCCCCTCGCTTTGGTTGCCTCGGTACGCCCCTGTGTTGAGTTTTTTTTCTTATCTTAAAAGACTTTTTAAATATTCATAAGACTAATTATTTAGAAATGAAATTATTCCTTGCAATCAACAAAACGCTCAACCACGTTCAACACGCATTTCATCAGGAACTGAACAATCGGTTAGATATATCAATATAATTTCAAATTGATTATTAAATTATATATTTTATTTAAAGCTTGTTCGTAATACTTGTCAACGTTCTAGTAGCACTTCGAATTGGAATATACTTGTAAGAATTGTTCATATGAAACAAATTTCAGTCATATATATTCCTAGACTAAAGACCGAGAAATCGCTAAATTGAAAGCATTAGTTTTTCAAAAAGACAATGAACTTATTGCACTTATATCAACCAATAAAAATGCATTGTTACAGGTTTGTTATTCTCAATTTCGAAGAAGAATATTATTTTATATAGATGGAAGAACGAATGGAGCGTGAAAGAAAAGTATGGAATGAACATAAAGATCTTTTATTAGCCGGTGAACGAGCAAAATTTGAAGAAGAAAAAACTCGATTGTATAAAGATTTACAAGATCAATTAAAAATTGAAAAAGAACGTTGTCAACGTTTAGAACAAAAATTATATGATGCACAAATGGTTTGTTGAAAATTTTTTTGCGAAAAGAAACTAGTTTTTCGTCCTAATAACAAAGGCATATACAAAGATGTTTAATATTCTTTATTTCTTTCTTCATTATAGCAATCGAGTGAAGCTCAATTGATGTTAAAAGAAAATGGCCGTGAACGTGTCAATGCTGTCTATAATATCAAAGAACAATGTCGAAAAGAATTTCAAGATGATATTACTCGACTACGTAATCAATTTCAGTTGGTATGTAGCAGAATAAAAGAAATCTAGATATAATACTATTTCAATACGACAAGTAATCATAATATTGATTATGTCGTTTTACAAAATATTCTCCGGAGGTTATTTGAAAAGTTAATAAACTCTCTTTCGATTTAGTCAATATTACATCATATATATGCTTTCATTCTATATATATATAAAGTAATTAAAGTTTGTTATATGAAAACGAAAATGATATAGCATCGTATGAATAACAAACAGAAGCTTTAGAAGTTAAATAAATCAGATATAGTTATTCATTAACCCTCCCCGCCCCCTGCTCATTGGTAGATCGATTGTAAAATATTAAGGAAGCATGAAATTCAAAACCTTGAAAACATTGTTTGTAGTAAACTTCATGAGCTATCGATTGGCGATAAAGAATTCTGGAGCGTATTGTGTAATTTATATAGACGAGAATGTCTAATTGTCAACCATCGGTGTTTCGAAAGGCTCACAATAGCTTGACGAATAAGAGGGGGTAAGGCATAATATGGAGCCTCGAGCCACTATTGTATTACTTAATTCATGTATTCAGCCCTTCTTATTTCATATGAGTCAAATAAAACGGAATATATCTCGCTTTTGTCCACTCAGTATCATCATCAAAGAGAAAAAAAAGGAGGAGTTTTTCAAGCCGTTCAACTCTCTCGTTTACCCCATAGTCACTGCGTTGGCTATACTACCCTGCACAAAGAAGAGCGTTCAATCAATCTGCCCATACCATCGCTATATTGAAGGGGGCAGCACCTTGTTTGTGTAGTTATTTTATCAGTGGTTCTTCTGGAATCGCTATGGAGGGTTACGGGTTAAGATTAGTAATAAATTTTCATGTTTTGAAATGTTCAGCACTATTTGATCAATAAATGAAAAGTTCATAATTTTACTAGATTATCGATTATTTTTAGATGTCTAATCAGTCATCATACCGAGATTTAATAAGAAATGACGAAGTAATCTTTAGTGCACATACTATTAATAAACATGAGCGGAAATTAGAGGCAGAATGAGACGTCATAGGTTCTTAAT
>Ga0116226_10004026_pt1 | contig 12969 bp, 9 predicted proteins | sample S1TSphfallax_FD_89692 | JGI IMG/M metagenome (GOLD analysis project Ga0116226, IMG submission 89692) | Host-associated microbial communities from peat moss isolated from Minnesota, USA - S1T2_Fa - Sphagnum fallax MG | ecosystem: Host-associated > Plants > Peat moss > Unclassified | place: USA... | reverse complement strand
GTCTTCAATGGTGATGATATGCTTGGCCATCTCCTTATTGATGTAGTCAACCATTGCTGCCATTGTGGTGGACTTACCAGAACCAGTAGGCCCAGTCACTAAAATTAAACCTTTGTGGTGATGGCAAATATCCCGAAAAACTGGGGGTAATCTTAACTGTTCCATAGTTAAGATTTTCAGAGGAATCAACCGCAACACCATTGCAGGTCCTCTAAGGGTGCCAAAAACATTAATCCGCACGCGAGCAAAATCATATTGAGTTGCTCCGTCAAATTCTAAGTGTTCTTCAAAGCGCTGAATTTCTGCCTCACTCATCACCTCCCGCAACCAACTCATAAAAGCTTCTTTATCTGTTTCGGGATAATCCATTGATTGAATTTCTCCTCGACTGCGGAAGCGGGGTACTTCATTTACACCCAAGTGCAAGTCAGAATATCCCTGATCGTAAGCTTCCCTAATTAACTTCTCTAAAGTTGGCCCCGCAGTGCTGTTTTTAGGGGGAACTGAACTAGGTATTGGTGGTGGACTAGCCGGACGATGACCTGCAACAGGCGCATTGGTACTCCTATCCATTGACATATCCAATGTCTGTGTCATCTGCCTCTGCGTACTAGAGTTTGGGGCTGGGGGTGGTGGTGGCGGCATTGGTGGCAGGTTACGTCCAGCAGCAGAATTAGAATTGGATGGAGACTGTGATTCTGTCATATATCTTCACATTTGGCAGTTAAAAGGTGGAATTAGCGATAAGTCAAGTCACTGGCTTCGATGACTTTTGCAGAATGCTTGTGTACAAGCCCTAGCGGTGATGGGAGCCGATTGAAACTCTAGAACCACGGTCAATCCATTTCATCCTCTTCAATTTGTATCTTTTGTTTCTGAGATTCCGACTATCCAGAATATTTCAATAAATTATGTAACTTATATAACCTGGTTTAACACATCCAAGTACTTAAAAGACCTCAGCAGATACACATAGATTGCATAGTAACTTATAGTACCTTTTGGTAAAACGTAAATATTCTCAGCCCTCAGATGAGAAATCTATCCCAGGCATGGATACGAATTGCCAGCAATTAACAGCACAAATACTAGCAGGTCGCTTAATTCAGCCCATCTATAAATTATGAGAACTATTACTAAATTTTATAAGAAATGTTAATTTGAATAGGAGTGATATCTCAATATAGTTCGGATAAGCATTCTTCACCTCCCTTGTGATTTAGGAAAAGAGTAAGGAGAAAAGGCGAAAGGTTTGAATTTACCCTTTTCCCTTTACTCTTTCCCCCTTAAATGAACCATATTGAGTGATCTCCTTGGGGATCAAGGTTAAAAGCCCTCATTTTTAGTTTTTATCTCTCAAGATAGATGTAGAAAACGAGTTTTTTTAATAGTGATAAACTTTACTTTATATTCACAATTACAAAAAATTAACTGTAAACTTTAGTAAACAAATGCTCATTTTCCTGATTAGTTTTTATATACTGAATTTCACTGAGAAACAAAATCAGTTTGCTCGTTAAAAGCGAGATATAGCTGGAATTAAAATTTGCTGTGTATTTTCGGGAGGAAAAGTCATGGTTTCTGCTCAAAGCTCTAATCAAGGAAAGACCTACTCCTTGTTGATGATTAAAAGCTTTTTAATATGGACTTTTACATTGGCAGTATGTTTGTTGGTTGTCGGTTTTCCGCTAGTTGTCTTGATGGCTACGGTCGGTTGTCTACTGTCGATTATCTTGCAATCTGTGATGCCTGTTAGTGCTGTTTTGCTTGTAGCAGGGGCTTTAATCATGTTTAATGTTATGGCAGTTGTATTGGCTGCGGGTGTACTCACTCTTAAAGGAGTTCATCCTAATGAAGTCAAATGGTTAAGCTGGCTGCATGGAGAGGCAGACAAAATGCAGACTACTGTTTACGCTGCTTGCCCTTTAACTTGTGAGATAAAAATGTAGTCGTTACAAGTGAATTCGACAAACAGTGCGTCTGCCCGGTTAAGCCGGGTTTTTTCATGCTTTTTGTGTGATTTATCCTTTTATATTTATGGTTTGTGTGATGATTAACCGCCAGACTATTGACTATTGACCATAGACCATTGACTATAACCATTGGCAAATGACAAATGATTAATGACAAATGACTAATAAAAAACGGGTTTGCATTATCTTGGGTACTCGTCCCGAAGCGATTAAACTAGCTCCAGTGATTCAGGTTTTTCAGAAGTCTTCAGGTTTTGAGTCGCAAGTAATTCTAACTGGACAGCATCGGGAGATGGTTGAGCAAGTTATGCAGCTGTTCAACATTAAGGCAGATTATGACTTGGAAATTATGCAGGTTCAGCAATCTCTAAATGATATTACCTGCCGTAGTTTACAAGGGTTAGAAGCGTTATTTAAGGAGAGAAAGCCAGATTTAGTGTTGGTGCAGGGAGACACTACGACGGCTTTTGCCGCAGCTTTGGCAGCTTTTTATCAAAAAATCCCTGTTGGTCATGTAGAAGCAGGGTTAAGAACTGATGATATATTCAATCCTTACCCAGAAGAAGCTAATCGGCGGTTGATTTCTCAAATTACTCAGTTGCACTTTGCGCCGACTCCTTGGGCTGTGGAAAATTTGCATCGTTCTGGTGTGTTGGGTGAAATTCACATGACAGGTAACACGGTAATTGATGCACTGTTGAATATAGCTGCAACCCAAGCAGTTTGTAATGTACCGGGCTTAGACTGGGATTCATATCGCGTTCTGTTAGCAACAGTTCATCGGCGAGAGAATTGGGGAGAACCTCTTTTAGCGATCGCTCAGGGCTTTTTAGAAATTTTAGACAAGTTTCCTGATACAGCAATGCTCTTACCATTGCACCGCAATCCGACAGTGCGAGTGCCGTTGCAAGAACTTCTAGGGAATCATCCCCGAATTTTTTTGACAGAACCTCTAGATTATGGCGAACTAGTGGGAGCAATTGGGCGATCGCAGCTTTTGCTAACTGACTCTGGTGGCTTGCAGGAAGAAGCCCCCAGTTTGGGAAAACCAGTACTGGTTTTGAGAGATACCACCGAAAGACCAGAAGCTGTTACAGCCGGTACAGCCAAACTTGTAGGTACTACGAGTGAAAACATTTTTGCCGCCGCAGCTGAGTTACTCAGCGATCCAAATGCTTATGCAGCAATGGCAAATGCAATTAATCCCTTTGGAGATGGTCATGCAGCAGAGCGCATTTTGGAGATTGTACAAAATTACTTGGGTCTTTCATTAGAAACATCAACTTAAAATAATTCGTAATTAGGAATTACGGATTTTTAAAGTTCGGTGTTTGTAACGGACTATACATAGTAAAACAATTAGCAATACAAGCGCTTTGATCATTGATGGCTCCACTACCTTCCTCACTTCCGTAGGGGTTTTAGGAGTAACATTACATGGAATCTCAATCATCTGTGTGTGATCAGAACCATTACCATTGGGAGTCAGATCGCATTCGCCTTTGCTTGTGAGAGAAACAGGTGTATTTCCTGAAGACAAAGGTGTATTTCCTGAAGAAACAGGTGTATTTCCTGAAGAACTACCGTTATCCATTAATAGAAGCAGAAGTAAACCAAGACCCGCAGCTCCGATTATTGGCCAGAGTGGAAAGGAATTAGAACTGTTTGGTACCAAGATATCTCCTCCAGAGCTAGGGAAAGTATCGAAGGTCATTGTTTCTCCCCCTAACGCTACTGGATTGTTACTCAGAAACATATCTCCTGGGACATCTTCTCCCAAGAGCCGATTGAATTCCTGTGGAATCGCGTTACTGGGTCGTCCGAGTTCCCCACCATCTTCGGAGTATGGATAGGATAGTACTTCAAAAATCTTCTGTTGGAGTTGTTTCGGATCTCCAGAATTCAACGCATCCAAGCCTGTAGAGATTTTATTTAAATAAAAATTTGTCATCTCTGGCGACAAACCCAGAGACTGAATCTGCTCTTTAATGTTGGGAATTGTTGAGGCTTGCTCAAACAGCAGTCGTCCGTATGATAATTTCAAGTCTAGTAATCCATTACGGAGGCTGACCGAGTTATCGACTCCTGAGTATGGGGACCAGTAGAACTGGTTGGTTACAAGTCCAAGTCCTTGTACTGGATTGCGACCAAAACTTTGTCCAAGAAGATATTGAGAGCTATCCATGATGGCGGGGGATTCGTTTCTCCAAAATGAGGCGAAAGGCACCGCAGAGAGATTGGGATTGTTGCCGTAAAAGCTAGCGAAATTCTGAAAGTTTTTCTCCCCACCTGCCGCTTGTATCAGGAGGTTTTGATAACTAGTCCCGCCATTTAAATCCACTAATTGTTGGATTACCGCTCCAGTTTTATTGCAGGTCAGACCAAATCCCACATCACATCCAGGAATAACTCGCATCTGACTCAGATTCTGGTTATTTATTTGGTACTGGAGATACTCAGATTCTAGTCCTTGTTGGATACCATAGCGTCCAATATTGAGCTGTGCAAAAGCAGACTGACACGTAGTGAGTACTACTGCAACAGATGAGAATGCGATAGTTGCAAAGCGAACCGCTTTCGACATCGCAATTCTTTGAAAAATTGATTTAGGCAAGATGCACCTCCACTAAACGACAGCAATTTAATTGGGCATTAGGGAGAAGGGTAGGAGCAAGGGAGAGAAAAATTACCTCTTTCCCCTCCTTCTGCTCCCTACTCCCTAATTCAACTCTTAGGTAAAGAAATGTTGATTGTGATTCCTGTACCTTTAAGATTTCCTGATGAGAGTGTGTGATATAAGACCAATGCCCGATTTGGTTGGTCGAAAAGAAACCCACGCTTCGTGGGTTTGATCTTCCCTTGCTTTACTAAGGAAACGAAGGCTTCTAAATATCTACGTATACCTTGACGGTTCTCTTGACTAGTATTCATATGATGCTCAATCAGCATCATAAAGAAGTCCAAACTACGATTTTCCTGCCCCTGAATCAGACTGCCCTCATCTAAGAAAGAACTTGCTATGAGCCTGCCATCAACTTGTTTAACCTTAAACAGAGTAAAGTAACGCCCTTCTTTTTTAGGATCGTTCGCATAACAGACCCAAGAACCCTCTTGATTCTGGGTAAAACCCTGGTCAGCAAGATAAGAAAGCAAAGAATTACTTGCCTTGATCTGTGGTGGAGGTAATAAATCCTCAATAGGATCCAAAGAGCAAATCCTCTGTGTTGTTTTCCGTTGAGAAATAGTAGGAGTCTCCTGCGTATGGACGCGCAGGGGCTTATCATCAGACATTGCCATGCTAGACATTGCAGCCAATGCAGATACTTGGAGAACGATCGCTCCAAACAAACGAACAATGATATTCATGTTTTTCCTGTTACTTTTGCTTACGTTGTCTATAATCAATATCTAAATCAAACATCCAATATTAAGGTTTTATGGACAAGAAAAATCTGGCTCTTTGATATTTAGAGATATGCAAAAAACAATTGACATCATGTCCACATTTTTCTATTCCACGTCTAATTTTTAGCCATTCTTATGAGGCGTTTATGCCTTAATCGGTGGCTGTTATGATTCCTATAAAAGGTCTTTTTTAGCTCTTTAGTATCTTAATATAAGCAGACTTTTAAAAGCTCTGTGCCTTGCAAGTTGGTGCTTTTGTTGATTTCTTTGCTGGATTGAATATTCTTTTGTTTTTTGGAGGTAGCACACCTAACTAGCTGTTTAAGCATGGTTACAATTTGATGTATAAAATCATATCTCCTGAGAGTAAAATAATATTACCATGAGCTTGAGGTATGCAACAGCATTGTGGACAGTTGTCAAAGTTGTACACCGTGAATTATAACCACCTCTTCATTAAACTTCATGGCAAATAGCTGAGAGTCAAAGTCAATTTATTTACACATCGTTTAGTATTTTGTAACTTAATACTATTCTTTTTAAATTAAAGGCATTATGTGTTAAATACAACAATTGTTACACTAATCTGGGTATATCAATATACTTTAATTGCTAAATAAGTCTGAATTCTTTGAACTCGAAGCTACAAGCGATCGCAGCATCTAAGTTAAATTAATTACTAAGTATAAACTTTCCAATTTAGCAAACGTTGTTGCCATATCGGACTCATATTTGATTTTTGAAATACACATAGGGTGCGTTAGCCTATGGCGTAACGCACCACCTGAAGTTTTTGATGCCGTACTCTCGGCGATAACACAACGCCAGTTGCTCTACAACGGATAGCGCTGCCGTATTGCCTGCGGCATGGCAACTCTTAGAGACGCTGCTGCGCCCTCGCAGACATTAGTGCAATTACCTTAACCTCTCACCGATGAAACTCCAGTCATTGCAGTATTTTCAGGTAAATAGACCACGCGGTACAGGGCACAGTAATGCTGTGCCCTTACGATAGCCTGTTTGAGACTAAAAACCTCGATTCAGGTCGCTATTTAACGTTAAAGTCAAGTCGGTATTAGGATTAATCACTACCACTTGATTTGTGGAACTATGATCAAGAATACCCCCAATTGTTGCACCAGCTGCCGCACCTCCGATGACTTTTCCGGCAGTAATGGAGCGATTCCCAGTGATCCCAGAGATTCCAGCCGCAGCCGCTCCCCCAATTGCTGTATCTGTTAAAGTCGAGACAATGTTGCGATTCTGATTTGCTCCTACAGCTGTACCAATAGCTGTACCAGTCAAGACCTTACCAAGGGTAATATGTTTATTACCCGTTATCCCAGAAATTCCAGCTGCTGCGGCTGATCCGACTGCCGCATCTTCGAGAATCGCTGTGAAGTTAGGACTACGAACATCTTGTGTAGTTGTAATTGAATGCGAAGAGGCGTTAATCCCCAGTTGTTGACCATTAATAATCAACTGACTAGCTACAAATTGGGAGCCACCATTTACAGGCTCCAATTGTCCGACAATTTTACTACCAGCAGGAATTACCACGTTTCCCTGATTATTAGTGATATCAGTTGCAACCGTTAATGTTAAAGGTGCAGTTTCCTTGGGACTAACAACAATTCGTTTTGCATCAAGATACTTAACTGGAATGGAAGTTCCAGATGGCAGCAGTCCTGTTATTGAGGAACTACCAAAACCTGCAATATATTGTCCAGGAATACTAGAAGCAAGTCCCGAGCTAGCTAAACCTTGACACAAAAAAGCTGACACTTCAGCCCGACTAGCTAATTGATTAGGGTGGAGGTACTTAACATCTGGATAATCCACAACCAAATGTTTTTCAGTTGCTGCTGCTATCCCACTATCGGCATAGCTAGGAATTGTATTTGCATCAGTAAAATTGGTATTCAATGTCGTTCTCCCGGTATGAATACCCAAGTACCAAGCAAGCCGTCGAACTCATCTAGCAAAAAAGAATCCCAGGAAAGGAAAGTCTGCGATAGAGAGAGTAGACCCCGTCTACACTCCAGCAGTATTCCCACTCCCTAATCAGGTTCTGGTCAAAAATGGTGTTAGTTCTCAGTTGCTGGACAAGTGCATCGCTACGCTCAGTAGAAACCTTAACCCAATAAGCTTGGGTTAAGTTTTGTCATACTCTATTTTTCCATAGTCAAGTTTGATAATTCGGTTTGCTAAATGAAAATAGCGATCATCATGGCTAATCACCAGAACTGTTTTGCCCCGCGATCGCAGTTCTGGTAGTAGCTGTGTGTAAAATATTTCTTTGAATACTGGATCTTGATCGGCTGCCCACTCATCAAATAGATAAATTGGTCGATCTTCCAAGTAGGCTGTGAGTAAAGCCAGCCGTTTTCGTTGTCCTTGAGAAAGGGCTGTGGTGGAAAGTTGCCCATTTTCAACTTTAACTTTATGGTCTAGTCGCAGTTGTTTTAAATATTTTGTTGCTTGAGCATCTAAGTTAGAGTTCTTTAATCCTAAAAGTTCTTCAAATAAATAAAAGTCGGAAAATACTACGGAAAAATGCTGGCGATACCATTCTCGGTTCTGTTCGCTAATTAACTCGCCATCAAACAAAATTTCGCCGTTTTCAGGAATGTAAAGTCCAGTAATTAGTTTAGCTAATGTCGATTTACCACTACCATTACCGCCGACAATAAAGACTAATTCTTGAGGGTAGAGTGTCAGATCGATGGGGCCAAAGATAAAGCTGTTGTCCTCTTGAACTGTGTGGTAAGTGTGGGTAATACTTTGAAATTTTAAGCTGTGCCAGTCAGATTTCAGGGTAGGTGGAACAGTTGATATTTCAGTTCGACTAGCTAAAGATAAACCCAGTGACTCAATTTTTTGCAAGGCAATACTGGCTTTACTTAATAAGGGAAGTTTGCTGATGATGTTATCCATTGGTAACACCAAGTAAGTGAAAGTCAAAATGTAGCCAGAGAGAGTTTCGGGATTGATGGTAAGCAGATTAGGTAGCACGAACAGTACAAAACCAAGGGCAAAAAAGAATACGAGTTGACCCCAGCTGGAACTTATGGCAAAAAGGGTTAGACCGCTAACATTGTGATTAAGGAACTCTTTAGCAGTTGATTGCAGTTTTTCTTGTAAAAAGTCTTGACGTCGCCTGTAGTTCAGCTTGAGTTCCTTGACTCCTTCGGTAATGGTGCGAAAATGTGTAAACAGATGATCTTCATCATCACGAGCTAGGGCTAGCAATTTTCCTCCTCTGTTGAGTAGCGACTGACAACTAGCGATCGCTACTACTGAAATGCCACAAACCATCAGCAGTACTAACCAGGAAAGCCAAGTTATGTACGCTATGCAACCCATGACGATCGCTAAATTAATAAAAATGAAAGGCATCTGATAAACAGCATTGGCAACCGCCTGAATATCTTCTGTTAGAGTTGCCAATAATCGAGGATTCCCTAAGTGTTCCAGATGACTCAACTCAGAAGCGAGAATCTGGCGACTCAAACGCATCCGTAATTGCAAAACGGCATTCTGAGAAAGGCGAATCAGCATCACTTGAGAAATGATACTGGTAATCAGGGCAACAATTGCCAATCCCGCAAAACCCCAAATTATAGATGTGAGACGGGAAGCGGAACTGCTACTTGCAGTATGGCTAATTAAGGCAATCAAGCCAGCACTACTACCGCCACTCAAGAAACCAGTAGCAATTGCGATCGCTACCATCCCCCACGAAGAACGTAAAATAAAATAAATCAAATTCATGATAAACGCCTACGCCCAATGACGGCAGTTGCTCCACTTGGGGAAACCCCATCGGCTTTGCCGTCTCCCCTTGGGAGAAGACCGCACTGCCTCCCCCATGCCCAATTCCCTATTTTCAAGATAGTCATTTGCAAACTAATATTAGGTTGCGCTTTTAGGGTAAGTTTTCTATCTTACGTTAAAAACTTCTGAAATCTCACGGTAAGCTAGTTGGAATTAGGAATCAGGAAATTTTGGGGCAGTGTATTTTGGCGATGATAACTTTAGTTGGCGATCGCCGCACCGCCTTCAACAATTCGTAGTTCGTAAGATGGGGATTTGGACACTGCAAAAAATTTGCAGAGGACAGAGAAATAGAAAATTTTATGAATGATTTAGGACTAGGATCGGCTATGCTGCCTTTTAGGTTTTATTCTAAAAAAGTATGAAAAAAACTTTGTTTCTCAGTCCTCCTTCCTTCGATGGGTTTGATGGTGGAGCAGGTTCACGATACCAAGCCAAGCGTGAGATAACTTCCTTCTGGTATCCTACATGGCTGGCACAACCCGCAGCCCTTGTCCCTGGTAGCAAGCTGATAGATGCACCTCCACATGGTCAAACAGTAGAAGATGTCATCGAAATTGCTAAAGATTACGATCTAATTATCATGCACACCAGCACGCCTTCGCTGCCTAATGATGTGAAGTGTGCCGAGACAATCAAAGCTCAAAACCCTAATATCCAGATTGGCTTGATTGGAGCGCACGTAGCAGTATTACCAGAGCAAACGCTGGTTGAAAACCCAATTATTGACTTTGTGTGTCGCCACGAATTCGACTATACCTGCAAAGAAATAGCCGGGGGTAAATCTTGGGAAGAAATCACAGGTCTAAGCTACCGCGATCGCCAGGGTAATATACATCATAATCAAGACCGTCCCTTGATTCACGATTGGGATTCGATGCCCAGTGTATTGCCGATTTATCACCGCGATTTGGATATTACAAAATACTTTATTGGCTACTTGCTGCATCCATATATTTCCTTTTACACTGGGCGGGGCTGTCCGGCAAAATGTACCTTCTGTCTTTGGCCGCAAACAATCGGTGGACACTTATACCGCACTAAAAGCCCCGAAGCCGTTGGGCGTGAGATGGAAGAAGCCAAAGCGATCTTCGGCGACAAGGTGCGAGAATATATGTTTGATGACGACACCTTTACGATTGACAAACAGCGAGCGATCGCTATTAGCGAACACCTGCGGCGACTCAAACTGACTTGGAGTTGCAACGCCCGTGCCAATCTCGACTATGATACCCTCAAACAATTACGCGATAATGGCTTACGTCTACTATTAGTAGGATTTGAATCAGGCAATCAGCAAATTCTGGATGGAATTAAGAAAGGAATCAAGCTGGAAGTAGCGCGGAAGTTTATGGAAAATTGTCATAAACTTGGCATCACCGTACACGGCACATTTATCATTGGTTTACCCGACGAAACCCAAAAAACAATTGAAGAAACAGTCCGCTTTGCTTGCGATATTAGTCCTCATACAATTCAGGTTTCCATCGCAGCCCCCTATCCCGGAACAGAACTTTATCGTCAAGCACAGGAAAATAATTGGTTTAGTAACAATTCCTTAGTTGCTACTTCAGGAATTCAAATGTCCACACTGCAATATCCAAATCTTTCCAGTGCTGAGATTGAGGATGCAGTTGAGAGGATGTATCGTAAGTTCTACTTCCGTCCCAGAGCTATCATCCCAATTGTCGGTGAAATGCTCACCGATCCCCAAATGTTAGTGCGCCGCCTGCGTGAAGGACGGGAATTTTTCTCCTACTTGAAAGAGCGTCGCACCCAAGCAACGGCTAAAACACAATCAGTCGTTGTTAGTTAGTCGTTGGTTGCTTTTTTTGGAGGATAAGAATAGCATTCAGTAGATCACAAAGTTTGTGATCTACTGAGAGTAGCGTTAGGCAATCTGATTATGTGCATGATTGGATTGTCTAACGCTATGGGTTTTGTTGGGCATTGGTCAGCGATCGCAGTTCTATGGTGGTGCGTGGCTGTAGTGCGATCGCTCTACTAGACCATTCCAGGTTAGTCACCACACCCCTCAAAACTAAAAACCCAGATGTACTTTGTGGAGCTTTATCCTACCTTGTAAGGGATTAAGAGCGATTTTAGGATGCCAGTCTGTTTTTAAGCTCTGCCTCTAGCTGTTCATCAAATCTAACTAATTCTATATTCTGTAGTAAATTACTGGTGCGAACGCTTAAACGCAAAAAGGCTTTGAGTTTGTTAATCTCAAAGGTAAAAGAGTTAGGAATTACTACCCATGCCACTAATACAGTTGAACGAGTTTTGTAACGCACCATGAGTAGCATTGGAAAAAAAATAAATCAATAACCGTGTCACTATAGAAAATAGAGCTGCAATATTAAGCAATAGGAAGACTAAAGAACGCTGTGCAGATAACATTCTTAGGGACGAGTTCCGGTGTACCTACGCGATCGCGCAATGTTTCCAGTGTCGCCCTGAGATTACCGCAAAGGGCAGAACTGTGGTTATTCGACTGTGGTGAAGGCACCCAGCATCAAATTATGCGGAGTGAACTGAAAATCAGTCAACTTTCCCGAATTTTTATTACCCATATGCACGGCGACCACATCTTTGGCTTGATGGGACTTCTTGCTACTTGCGGCTTGGCTGGTAATGTGGAACGAATTGATATCTATGGTCCACCTGGATTAAATGACTACATTCAAGCCGCCTCCCGTTACTCCTACACACACTTTTCTTACCCGATCAAAGTTCACGCCATCCGTCCAGGGGTAATTTATGAAGACGATGACTTCACCGTTAGCTGCGGTAATTTGCATCACCGGATTACAGCTTTCGGCTACCGTGTAGCCGAAAAAGACCGGACAGGACGCTTTGATGTGGAAAAAGCCAAAGCGTTAGAAATTCCTGCTGGTCGCATTTACGGTCAACTCAAGCGTGGTGAAACTGTTATCCTTGACGACGGACGGGTGATTGATGGCACCCAATTATGCGGCCCTACAGAAATTGGTCGGAAAATTGCCTATTGTACAGACACAATTTATTGTGATGGAGCAGTGGAATTAGCTCATGATGCAGATGTATTAATTCACGAAGCAACCTTTGCCCATCAAGATGCAGATATGGCTTTTCAGCGCTTGCATTCCACAACCACAATGGCAGCGCAAACAGCTTTAGCTGCTGGGGCACATCGACTGATTATGAGTCATTTCAGTCCTCGCTATGCTCCTGGCAATACCTTGGAATTAAAGGATCTCCTCAAGGAAGCCCGGGCTATTTTTCCCCGTACTGACATGGCTTATGATTTCATGATTCATGAAGTACCTAGACGACGGGAAGTAGAGTTAATCAAGGTAGGCGTTTAAATTTTGGATTTTAGATTTTGGATTTCCTATTAAACCCTTCTAATCTAAAATCTGAAATTAACCACGCTCTATCTTGGAGTTTAGTAGTCCAACTCAATAACATCCAGCAAATAGACAGCAGTTTAGTTTTACGAGTAACTAGTTAACCAACAATTTACGGGTAGCTAAGTGGATCAACAATATACAAAATATAGGAATAGTATTTGATTTTTGAAAAAATCTAAGTATATGTAGGGTGTGTTATCGCGTAGCGTAACGCACCTAAAATTCGAGGTGGTGCGTTAGCCTTTGGCATAACTCACCCTACGTATATTTCAAAAATTAAATAGGAGTCCTATAGTACAATACGCTTGGGTTAAGGCTAAAACTCTGTTATCCAAGTCAATTTTTTAACGTAGACGCTTCGG
>Ga0116226_10004025_pt1 | contig 12970 bp, 10 predicted proteins | sample S1TSphfallax_FD_89692 | JGI IMG/M metagenome (GOLD analysis project Ga0116226, IMG submission 89692) | Host-associated microbial communities from peat moss isolated from Minnesota, USA - S1T2_Fa - Sphagnum fallax MG | ecosystem: Host-associated > Plants > Peat moss > Unclassified | place: USA... | reverse complement strand
GGCCCTGCCGGATGGGCTCGCCACCGTAATCGGCGAACGCGGCCTGCGCCTCTCGGGCGGCGAACGCCAGCGCATTGCGCTTGCCCGCGCACTGCTCCGCCGCCCCAAGCTACTGATCCTGGATGAGGGTACCAGCGCGCTTGACTGGGAGAACCAGGCGGCGGTGGCCCGCGCGATTGCTGCGCTCCGCGGCCAGATGACGGTGATCACGATTGCTCACCGCCCGTCGATGATCGCCTTCGCAGATTGGGTGGTTACGTTTGAGTCCGGGAGGGTGGTTGATAGCGGACCCTATCAACGGGTTATCAACGAACCAAAAGGTTATTTGGGACGGGTACTTGCCGGAGAATCTGGTAGCGTGGAGCAATAAGCAAATCTGTCCGCCTCCAAGCATCCGGCAGCGCCCGAATGGCGTAACGCTAAGGCTGCGAAGAATGCCCGAACACATTCACTGGTGACGGGTTGTTGCTATACAATGACAAAGCCTTTATTTAGCTTTAGGAATATTTGTGGATTTCGAATGACAGAATTTAACAAGCAGATCGTTCCAGTTATCCTTTCCGGCGGTTCAGGCACGCGGCTTTGGCCTGTGTCACGAAAAAGCTTTCCGAAGCAATTTTGGCCGTTCATTTCGGAGAAGACCATGCTGGTCGAGACCGCGCAGCGCGCCACCTCCGAGCGTTTTACGGGACCGATTATTGTAACGAACCAAGAGCATCGATTTGTCGTCGCTGAGCAACTGCGTGAAGCCGGGATCAAAAAAGCTAAAATACTGCTCGAACCAAAAGGAAGGAACAGCGCGCCGGCGATCGTCGCCGCGGCTTTGCTGGCATCGGAAAGCGATCCTGAAGCCATTATGTGGATCATGGCCGCAGACTCGGCGATAAGCGACGCGACGGCACTGGCCAAAGCCATTGACCGGGGCGCAGACGCCGCTGCACTCGGATTCTTTGTTACATTTGGCATGCAGCCAACGGCGCCAGAGACAGGATACGGCTATATCTCCCAGGGAAGTGAGGTTGCCGGGCTCGATGGCGTGTTTAAGGTCGGCCGCTTCATCGAAAAACCTGATGCAACCCGCGCCGCTGAATTGCTGAACGCCGGAAATCATTACTGGAATTCCGGGATGTTCATGTTTCGTGCGGATATTTTGCTTGCCGAGGCGCAAAGATACGCACCAGACGTGCTGAGCGCCGTCAGAGCAGCGATGGATAGCCGCATGACCGATCTTGACTTCGTACGCCTGGGCAGTGAGCCGTTTGAGGCTTCGCCAGACATAAGTATCGACTACGCGATTGCAGAGAAAACCGATAAAGCTGTCGTTGTACCCGCGAATATCGGCTGGTCCGATGTCGGGTCATGGACAACGTTAAGCGACATATCCCCGAAGGACGCGGATGGAAATGTCGCCCTGGGCGATGTCGTGATTGAGGATTCGCGGAATAACTACGCGCGGAGCGACGGGATCGTGACTGCTCTGCTCGGTGTACAAGATCTGATTGTCGTGACCACCCAGGATGCGGTGCTGGTTGCCAACAAGAATGACAGCCAAAATGTGAAAAAAATTGTCGAACGCCTGAAAAAGGCGGGCAGACCTGAGGCAGATAGCCATAACCGCACTTACCGTCCGTGGGGTTTTTACGAAAGCCTAATTAAAGGTGACCGGTTTCAGGTTAAACGTATCGTCGTCTGGCCAGGACAAAAATTATCACTGCAAAAGCACTTCCATCGTTCCGAGCACTGGGTCGTGGTCGCGGGCTGTGCATCGGTTACCTGCGATGCCGAAGTCCATCTGATTCAAGAAAATGAGAGCATATACTTACCCCTTGGGGCTGTTCACCGAATGGAGAACCCTGGCAAGATTCCTCTGACGGTTATTGAGGTTCAGTCAGGACCTTATTTGGGAGAAGATGATATCATTCGATTCGAAGATACCTACGGTCGCAATTAAGGTTCAGATGAATTAGCCTCGCTAGGCGTCTTTAGCGCCAGAGAAATCGCATGTAGTCCCGTTTTGAATTCGTTATCCAGAGCCTCGTGTACAACCCGCGAACGTGCTAATCTTGCATAACCAACGAAGGCTTTGGAAACCATAAAAACACGATAATGCGTTTCCCCTCCCGTGGGCGCGCCAGTTCTATGTGCGTGCCCGGCGTGTTTTGCACTATCATCCTCTATTTCCAGTTGTTCCGGGGTGAAACGCGCTGTGAGAATCGCTCTGATCCTATCCGATCGGGAGTTCATAATAGATATGCCCTAGCCAGGTTTTGAGTTGCCAACAGATGAAATGCGCGCACATTAGGCGCATGATACAGTCTCGCCGCAATAGGGCCTATTCCCCTGATCCAGATGCTCCCGAGCAGCTCTGCGATGCGCCTGGCTGTGGGTTACAAGGTGAATACCGGGCGCCCAAGTCCCGCACAAGTTTGCGGGAGTTTCAGTGGTTCTGCCTCGGGCATGTTCAAGAATTTAATTCGTCCTGGGACTATTATAAAGATATGTCTCCTGGCGAAATTGAGTCTCAACTGCGGGCTGACGCTTCCTGGCAAAGACCAAGCTGGCCGCTTGGCCGGCTCGGCAAGTCCGCCCGGTTCGAAGCCGGCATCGAAGAAGAACTTCATGCCTTTAGCTTCGGTTCCCGAACTGGAAGCCACCGACCAGCGCCATTGGCACCGCCCGAACTGAGGGATGCTTTGGAGGTTCTCGGCTTGGAATGGCCAGTATCGATGAATGATTTGAAGTCCAAGTACAAGCAACTCGCCAAGCGCCACCATCCGGACGCAAACGGAGGGGACAAGGCGTCGGAGGAAATCCTTAAGTCTATTAATCTGGCTTATGCGACCCTGCGTGGTAAGCTGACAGTACAGCTTGCACACACAGCACGCCCGGCTGCAGAATAGGTTGATGGGCAACCTTCGACCTTATATGACATTATCCGATGTCTGATAAATTTATGTTTTTCAAAATAGGACAGACCTTCTGATGAATAATATCGCCGCGATCGCGGAAACACGGACGCCCGCCACTTCAGCTATAAACACACCAGATGTAACGGTGGATGCTCGGGAAGTCTTTGGAATTGATGTGGACCTCGAAGTGCCCGCGTTCTCCACGCGCACCGAGCATGTCCCAGAAGTCGATTTAGCGTATCAGTTTGATAAGGAAACCACGCGCGCTGTTCTCGCGGGATTTGCCTTCAATCGGCGGGTGATGATTCAAGGCTATCACGGAACCGGGAAGTCGACGCACATCGAACAAATCGCGTCTAGGTTGAACTGGCCCTGCATTCGCGTCAACTTGGATAGTCATATCAGCCGAATTGACCTGATCGGGAAAGACGCCATCGTTTTGAAGGATGGCAAGCAGGTTACCGAATTCCGTGAGGGGATTTTGCCCTGGGCCTTGCAACACCCCTGCGCGCTCGTTTTTGATGAGTATGATGCGGGCCGGCCAGATGTAATGTTCGTTATCCAGCGCGTATTGGAAGTTGAAGGCAAACTTACGCTGCTTGACCAAAACCGCGTTATTCGGCCGCACCCCGCATTTCGTCTCTTCGCGACGGCGAACACTGTCGGTTTAGGCGACACCACCGGGCTGTATCATGGCACCCAGCAGATAAACCAAGGTCAGATGGACCGTTGGAACATCGTTGCGACCCTCAACTATCTTCCGCATGCGCAGGAAGTGGCAATTATCATGGCAAAGCTCGGCGTGATGCCTGATGACACCATTACCAAGAAGCGCATGGAAAGCATGGTTGCACTCGCCGATCTAACGCGCGCCGGTTTCATTGCCGGCGATATATCGACCGTAATGTCTCCGCGGACCGTTATAACATGGGCGGAAAATGCGAAGATTTTTGGTGATATCGGCTTCGCATTTCGGCTTACATTTCTGAACAAGTGCGATGAAGCCGAGCGCAACACAGTCGCGGAGTATTACCAGCGCTGTTTCAATGAAGAGATTTCCACTGGACTTACGCCGGGAAGGTCCGGCTGAGATGCGTGAATGAGTGCTGACCAGGGACGGAGTGAAGACTTCAAGAGGGCGACGGCGGGCGCCCTTCGCGCGATAGCGCAGACGCCCGATGTCCAGGTCGCGTACCAGCCCGGACCTTCCGGGTTGGCCGGAAAACGCGCAAGGCTTCCCTCTCCATCAAGAGCTTTGGCGGCGCCGGAAATCGCAAAACTGCGCGGTGTCGCTGACTCTCTGGCCCTCCGGCTTCGTCACCATAATGACGCCATCCATTCGGCGAGAGCACCGTCAACAAGGGAAGCGCGTGAGGCGTATGATGCCCTTGAGCAGGCGCGCGTGGAAATTGTCGGCGCCGCCCATATGTCTGGGGTTTCGGCCAACATCCGCGGCAAGCTAAATGATGAATGCGAATCAGACGGGTTAGACCGCATGACCCGCCGTGATCAGCTCCCGCTGGTCACGGCACTTTCGCTTCTGGTTCGGGAAAAGATGGATCCCCAAGCCGTGCCCGATTCGGCGAAGCAAGTGCTCGACCTTTGGCGTAATACACTCGGCGAACCGGCGGAAGCCGCTTTGGCCGAACTCGCTTCCGCGCGTTCCGACCAATCGAACTATACCAAGGCGGCGCGGAAACTGCTTGCGGCGTTGGATTTGGCAGAAGCGGAAGCTGACACGTCGGATGACGAAGAGTCACAGGATGCCGATGATGGCGGAGAAGAAACGTCTCAACAGGATAACTCCGAGGATGGAGACGGCCAATCTCAGACGCAAGAAGAGGCCATGCTGGCTGCTCAGCCGGAAGTCACCGAGCGGCAGAGCGCCGAACAGGAAGCCGACGACCAGAATGACGGCGACGATTTCTCGGCTGAGACTGACGAGGCGCCCGCCGGGCCGCAGCAGCGCCGGGTGATGCCACCCAGCGATGACCAGACAAGCTATCGCGCCTTCTCAAGGGCGCATGATGAAGAGGTTGATGCCGACGCGCTTTGCGATCCCGAGGAATTATCCCGATTGCGGCAGCAGCTTGACCAGCAATTGCAGCATATGCATGCCGTGGTGGCAAAGCTCGCCAATCGCTTGCAGCGCCGGTTACTCGCGCAACAAACTCGGGCATGGGAGTTTGACCTGGAAGAGGGCATGCTGGATTCCGCGCGACTTTCACGCATCATTGTCGATCCTCTGCTCGCGCTGACTTATAAGCGGGAGCGCGATACTGATTTCCGGGATACAGTGGTAACACTGTTAATCGATAATTCAGGTTCCATGCGTGGCAGGCCTATCACTGTTGCCGCGATGTGCGGCGATATACTTGCGAGAACTTTGGAGCGGTGCGCGGTAAAGGTAGAGGTGCTTGGGTTCACAACGCGTGCCTGGAAGGGTGGGCAAAGCCGCGAGCAATGGGTCGCCGCAGGTAAGCCGCCAATGCCGGGCCGGCTTAACGATCTCCGGCACATAATTTATAAAGCCGCCGACACGCCATGGCGCCGCGCGCGAAAAAATCTCGGGCTTATGCTTCGGGAAGGCCTTCTAAAGGAAAACATCGATGGCGAAGCTTTACTTTGGGCCTATCGCCGCCTGTTGGTGCGCCCTGAGCATAGACGGATTTTAATGGTGATCAGCGATGGCGCGCCGGTCGATGATTCCACCCTCTCGGTAAACTCCGGCAACTACCTTGAACGTCACTTGCGCGACGTGATTCGTGACATTGAAAGCCGCGACTTGGTTGAGCTTATCGCAATCGGTATCGGCCACGATGTTACGCGGTATTATCGCCGTGCCGTCACAATCGTTGATGCCGAGGAACTAGGCGGAACAATGATGCGAAAGCTTACTGAATTGTTCGATGAGGACGAAGCCGAATCCTGGTCGCGAATCGCCGGACAGCGTGCAGCGCTCATCACCTAACCCTCAAAAGTCACGGCGGACATGTGGCGGCGATGCGACGTATTTCCAATGATGGAGGCTGCAAAGCCCGGCGCAGGACTTGGCTGAGCAGACCGGCTATGGCGATGGAATGCTTATACTGACAAGGCTGTGCGAGGTGATCCTCGCTATCGTAAAAATCAGCTCTCGGGTAGCGGCTCAGATTGCTCAAAATCACGAAGCGCCCCCCGTTTTCGACATATATTGATTGGATAGACTCAATTGTATTGGCTGGTAAAGCGACGGTCTGAAAATCAGTTGGCAGGCCACCAATCACAATAATGCCGTTTTGCGCTTCTGTCGCGACAAAATCCCGTACCAATTGTGATCCATATCCTCTGATAATTTCACCGCCATCCGGCTCGTTTCGCGATGCCCGCGCAAGGCTATTTTGATCGGCCGTTGCGAGAGAGGTGCCGATCCTGTCGCCTGCGGTGTTGTACTCAGATGCAAGCAGCTTTGCAGCTGAGAGGATGCCGGATGCCGCCACCGAGATTTCGACCACCGATTCAACCAAGTCCAAGAAAGAAGTTGAGAAAAATGCGCCGATAATTCGATCTGGCGGGAATTGTCGCGGGATGAAGCCGCTTCTTTCGAGCAGGATCGAACCGTCAGGAGCGGCGTCATTCTGCGGACGGGTAATGATGTACTGGGTGGTTTCGAGAGGCATATAGACGACATCGCCTCGATAAAGATAAGGCCGATAAACCGCGAATAGATCGTCCAGGCCGATGCCAACAGCAATACCGGCATTTTCGCACGGCAAATTCAGCATGCTGCCGATGACAGCACAAGAATGGGAATAAGGCCCGTTCGATCCGGCGAGAATGACGATCTTCGGTGTTGGCATTTGGGCCATCCGCGTCACCTTATCCTGAATCTCAAGGTTCAAATCACCCAAAGAAAGAGGGCGAACGGGCATAAATCTAACGAGTGTGATGTACAGCAGTAATGAGAGAAAACAACAACTAATGACGTTCCTCATTTTTTAGAACTGAAAATATATGAACGGCAATTTGTAAGGTGCAAAGAACAATGCCTGCACCGTGAATGCAAAACTACACACGAGAGCAAAGCTGCGTCCACGGCGGGTAAGGTTGTGAATATCGGGCATCAGAAGCACGCTGGCCCAAGTAATAAATAGTAGGAGCGAGCCTTGTGGCAAACTTAAGCTACGCGCGCTGCCTAGATATGGAAGGGCGGGAACAGAACGTGCGACATGCCTGAGCCATACGACTTGCTGTAAAATGATTTCCGGAAGGGCTAGCCCATTTAGACCAAATAAGCCTCGGTAGAAGACAATGCTGGCTGAAAAACTCGCAGCCCTAAACGGCACCCAGGCGAGAAGTACCGCTGACAATGTTAGAGCTTGAGAAAGAAAGGAAGGAAGTCGAAGGCCGGCTCTCCTGAACCAGCCATGGACTACGAGAAAGGCCCCATGCATGCCGCCCCATAATAAGAAGCGTAAGGCGGCGCCATGCCATAAGCCACCCAGCAGCATCGTAACCATGACGTTAAAAATCCGCCTACCCTCGCCATGACGATTACCTCCCAAGGGGATATAGAGATAGTCTCTTAAAAACCCGCTCAGCGTGATATTCCATCGCGTCCAAAATTCTCTTATGTTTTTGGCTTTGTAAGGACTTCGGAAATTGGCTGGGAAGTGAATGCCAAACATGCGCGCAAGGCCGATCGCCATGTCCGAATACCCAGAAAAATCGAAATATATTTGCAATCCATAAGCAAGCAGCGAGACCCACGCCTCGACCAAAGTGAGGGGATCATGATTTGCAGCTGCGAAAAATCCAGGATCTGAAAACTGCGCCAGCGAGTCTGCTAAAACGAGCTTTTTGGCCAGTCCGAGAAGAAAAATTTCTACACCTTCGGAAATCTGCCGTAATGTGTTCCCCCGTTCTTCAAGATTCGCGAATTGCGGAATAAGATCCTGGGGTCGTACGATTGGCCCGGCTATCACGTGTGGAAAAAAGGCTACGAAACAAGCGTAATCAATAAAAGCGGGCGCCGGCGAGTCCTTCCGATACGTATCGACGATGAACATGATCTGCTGGAGTGTAAAAAAGCTAACCCCGAGCGGTAGGGAATTGCCCTGTAAAGGCGAGGTGATTCCGAAGGCTTTCGCAATAAAATCGGCATATTTGAAAAAAATGAGAAGCCCTAAATTCAACGCGAGACCAATGAGTAACCACCGCTGTTTGCAGGCACGACGGTGCATTTCGTGCCCGATAACATAATTTATCGCCACTGAGCCGGCCAGAAGGGGCAGAAAGGCGATGTTCCACCAAGCGTAAAAGAACAGGCTGGCAGTAACAACCCAAATCCGGGCAAGCGTGGAAGTGCCGAATCGGCTTGCGAGAACGAAGCCTCCAAGAGCAACCGGCAGGAAACCGGCGACAAAGGGAACTGAGTTGAAAAGCATTGTCCTGCTTTAGTTAAGATCTAGTTTATTATGGCGTATAACCTAGAGTTGTACCAGCTGAAATCGGCTGAATTGGTTCTTTGATCGACAGATGCTATAGCGCCGCGTCACTATAGATGGTTACCATGGACGAGACGCCTGCCATCCACCCTGCTTTGCTCCCGGCCGGCTTGCGTGATGTGTTGCCGCCTGAAGCCGAAATTGAGGCGCGCTGCGTTGAAACCATCATGAATTGCTTCAATTCGTATGGGTATCAACGGGTCAAGACACCACTGATCGAGTTCGAAGAAAGCTTGTTTGCTGGGGCAGGTGCCGCAACTGCCGAGCAAACTTTCCGGGTTATGGACCCCGGCAGCCAAAGAATGATGGGGTTGCGTGCCGACACCACACCGCAAATCGCTAGGCTGGCGGCAACCCGATTAAACACAGCCCCCCGGCCTTTGCGGCTTGCATATTCAGGTCAGTGTCTGAGGGTTCGTGGATCCCATTTGCAACCAGAACGGCAGATCGCGCAGGCTGGGATTGAGCTGATTGGGCATGATTTGGCCGAGGCAGATGCCGAGATCATTTTGACGGCTGCGGCAGCTCTGGCTGCCGTCGGCCTTCCGGATGTGAGTTTTGACCTTACAGTACCTTGGCTCGTCCTTAGCCTGATGGAGCAAGTTGATCCGGAACTACGTCCGGAGCTTTCAAGCGCGCTAGACCGCAAGGACAGCGCCGCGGTTGCTCGCTTTAACTCTCCTTATGTCGATATATTCCAAAAGCTTCTGGAAGCGACAGGGCCCGCCATGCGTTCAATTCCTGCACTTCTTGCGATAGACCTCCCCCCGACATCAAAAAGTCATGCGATTCGGATCGCCGAGACCGTAAGGGTAGCAACCATCCAAAATCCAAATCTGGCCTTGACGATCGACCCCATCGAGTTTCGAGGTTATCGATATCATACCGGGATTTGTACGACGGTCTTCGCCGCTGGCCGCCAAGCAGAACTTGGACGCGGGGGGAGGTATCTGTCCGGTAATGGCGAACCTGCAACCGGTATTACTCTCTACCCGGACACGATTGTCCGCGTTGCGCCGCCGCCCAATTTGCGGCCGCGCCTATTCGTGCCACACGGAACGCCACTGAACGAAACTGAAACTTGCCGACAGCAGGGATTTGCCACAATAGCCGGGTTCACTGACAGTGCACCGGCACTTGTTGAAGCTGAACGGCTTGGCTGCACCCATGTTTATCAGAACGGACGGATAATCGTCGTTGCGAAGGACACGATATGACAAACGTAACGATCATCGGCGCTCAGTGGGGCGACGAGGGCAAGGGCAAAGTTGTCGATTGGCTCGCCAGCCGGGCTGACATCGTCGTACGGTTTCAGGGCGGGCATAATGCCGGGCACACCCTCGTGGTAGGAGACCAGACTTATAAACTTTCCCTTCTGCCGTCCGGTTTGGTAAGGGGTAAGCTAGGCATTATCGGCAATGGTGTCGTCGTTGACCCGGTTGCGCTCCTTGCGGAAATTGATCGCGTCGCCGCTCAGGGCTTGCACGTAACTCCCGAGACGTTGCGCATCGCGGATAACGCGACACTAATTCTCCCCTTGCACGCAGCGGTGGACAGTGCGCGTGAGACGGCTCGAGGGGACCGCCGTATTGGCACGACCGGAAGGGGTATCGGGCCAGCCTATGAAGATAAAGTAGCCAGGCGGGCGATACGGATATGCGATTTGGCTGAACCGGGGACGCTATCAACTAAAATCGATGAACTCCTTCTCCATCACAACACACTTCTTTCTGGTCTGGGCGCGCCAGTTTTTGAGAAGGAAGCTCTTATGGCCAGCCTCATCGCGCTGGCGCCGAAATTGCTGCCTTTCGCTGAACCTGTATGGGAGCGACTGGCGACCGCCAAACGCGCCGGCGAGCGCATTCTTTTTGAAGGCGCGCAGGCCGTAATGCTTGACGTAGATCATGGAACTTATCCATTCGTAACGTCTTCCAACACAGTTGCCGGCACAGCTGCTTCTGGCAGCGGCGTCGGACCTGGCGCGGTTGGAAGGGTTATTGGCATAGCAAAAGCATACTGCACGCGCGTTGGCGCCGGGCCGTTCCCGACTGAATTGCACAACGAAACAGGTCGGCTGTTAGGGGAACGGGGGCACGAATTCGGCACAGTAACGGGCCGCAAGAGGCGCTGTGGTTGGTTTGATGCCGCTCTGGTTCGTCAAGCTGTCAAGGTGGGCGGCATAGACAGCCTGGCCCTGACAAAACTCGACGTTCTTGATGGCTTTTCGGAGCTAAAGGTTGGCGTAGGCTTCAACATTCAGGGTCACGCTTACAAACATCTGCCGGCCGGCGCCGCCGCACAAGCCGCCGCGGAACCGATCTATGAAACGATGGAGGGCTGGAGCAGTTCGACGCGCGGCGCCCGATCCTGGGCGGAATTGCCCGCTCAGGCCATTAAATACGTCAAGCGCCTTGAAGAACTTATCGAAGCACCAATAACGCTTCTTTCGACCAGCCCGGAACGGGATGATACGATATTGATGCAGGACCCGTTTGCGGATTAGGCAAACAGGTCCGTCAATGTTCACGCCAACGCCGCCGCTACTGCGCGCCTGGCCATTACGCCGACCAAATGAGCACGATATTCGGCACTGCCGTGAATGTCGCCGTTCAGGATGTCAGCAGGCGTATTGATGCCTTCCAGCGCGGCTGCGGTAAATGATTTATTCAAAGCATTTTCGAATGCTGTGTGACGAAACACGCCATTCTGCCCGGCGCCCGTAACAGCGACGCGCACACCAGATTTTGTCTTTGCAACGAACACACCAACCATCGCATAACGGGAGGCCGGGTTCGCGAACTTCATATACGCGGCTCGTTCGGCCAGCGGAAAATGGACCTCCGTGATCAGCTCGCCGGGGTTCAGCGCTGTCGTAAACATTCCCTGAAAATAATCTTCTGCGCTAATTGTCCGCTGATCTGTTTTGATCAGCGCATCCAGCGCCAGCACTGCGGACGGATAGCAAGCAGATGGGTCATTATTCGCGAGTGATCCGCCGATGGTTCCGCGATACCGAACCTGCCGGTCGCCAATATTACCAGCCAGCGTAGCCAAGGCAGGGATAGCTTTAGCTACATCGGCGGAACTGGCAACCGCGCCATGCGTCGTCATGGCGCCAAGTACGAGCTTGTCACCTTCCAGTTTGATACCGGATAGACCTGTGCCGCTTAAATCAATAACGGCGGAAGGTTTGTTGAGGCGTTGCTTAAGCACCGGAATAAACGTCATACCGCCCGCCAACGCCTTCGCCTCCGCATCAGCGGCTAAAGCCTTAACAGCATCATTCAGGCTTGACGGTTTGGAATATTCAAAATCGTACATTTAATTCTCCTGTTGCCCGGCGCTTATTCGGCGGCCATTTTAGGACGGTTTGCTTCAAGTATTGCCCAGATCTTATCGGCGGTGGCCGGCATGTCGACATGCGAGACGTTATAGTCGCGCAATGCGTCGACAACGGCATTTATAACGGCCGGCGGGCTACCAATAGCCCCGACCTCCCCTACGCCTTTGGAACCCAGGGGATTATGCGTGCAAAGGGTCGTCTCTGTACCGACAAAAATATTGGGAATATTATCGGCACGCGGCATCGTGTAATCCATCATCGAGCCGGACAGCAACTGCCCGCTTTCATCGTAGATCGCATGTTCAAGCAGGGCCTGGCCTACACCTTGGGCGATTCCGCCTTGCACTTGCCCCTCCACGATCATCGGGTTGATGACGCGCCCAACGTCATCAACCGCTGTAAAGCGAAGGATTGCAACGACACCGGTCTCCGAATCGATTTCCACCTCGGCGATATGACAGCCTCCTGGATATGTGAAGTTCTTAGGATCGTAAAATGCCGTCTCCTCCAAGCCAGGCTCCAGCTCTTCAATCGGATAGTTATGCGGCACATAGGCAGTCAGGGCGATCTCGGCAAAGGCTTTTGCCCGGTCCGTCCCGACCACTGAAAATTTTCCGTCCTTGAACTCAATATCATGGATGTCCGCCTCGAGCAGATGGGCGGCGATCTTCTTCCCTTTCAAAATGATCTTGTCCATCGCCTTTACCATGGCAGAGCCGCCGACAGCGAGAGAACGGCTACCATATGTCCCCATACCAAAGGGAATTTTCGAGGTGTCACCATGCACAATATCAACCTGGTCATGCGGCACGCCAAGCTGTTCGGAGACAAGTTGGGCAAACGTCGTCTCATGGCCCTGGCCATGGCTATGCGCACCCGTAAAAACCGTAACACTTCCGGTTGGATGAACGCGGATATTCGCTACTTCATAAAGGCCAGCACGCGCCCCTAGTGCGCCGGCGACTGCCGATGGTGCAATTCCACAGGCTTCAACATATGTCGAAATGCCAATGCCGCGCAATTTACCTCTCGCGGCCGATTGCTTCCGGCGCGTTTCGAAACCAGCATAATCGGAAGCCGCCAAAGCTGCGTTAAAGGTTGCGTCATAATCTCCACTATCATACTGGAGCGCAATCGGCGTTTGGTAAGGGAATGCGTCTTTAGGAATAAAATTCTTCCGCCGAATCTCGACCCGGTCCATATTCAGTTCCCTGGCCGCCAGATCTACAATC
>Ga0116226_10004024_pt1 | contig 12970 bp, 10 predicted proteins | sample S1TSphfallax_FD_89692 | JGI IMG/M metagenome (GOLD analysis project Ga0116226, IMG submission 89692) | Host-associated microbial communities from peat moss isolated from Minnesota, USA - S1T2_Fa - Sphagnum fallax MG | ecosystem: Host-associated > Plants > Peat moss > Unclassified | place: USA... | reverse complement strand
TACGAAGCCACATCCTGAAGTACAGCCCGCGCCTCACCGTTTTGCGTGATTATCATAGGCTGCCGCTGGTCTGCCAATTCTTGCAGTACTTCTGCTGCATTGGCCTTCAAATAGCTGATTGGCCTTATCTGGGTTGAATAGCGCATGGACTGAATATAGTCTTTTAACGGTCTTGTGTCCACTTCGGCTGAGCGGCCGCTCGTGGTGCGATAGACTCGCTGCAGCAGGAGCCAAACGTGTACCCAATTCAAATTGAGACTCACCAGCGCGCGCGCTTTCGCTGCATTCGCACGGCGGCGTACAAGGATCATTGCGTTGCGAGAGGTCTTGTTCTGCGCGCTGATATTCGCAAATTCTCGCGGAATCCAAGCGGTGGAGGCTCCGTCGCCGCCAACGCACATCGTGTCCCCATCCGCGAGCGTGGCCAATGAAAAGGCCGTTCTGAAAAAATTGTGGCCAGCGCTCGGGTACGGAGAGAAGGTCGGGTCGAATTTACTACCGCGGCAGCTGCCTACAAGATGCCGAGCTTGGCGTAAGATGGTTCGCGGTCCCGACGCTTGAGAGAAGGCGAATTCGCGACCTACCGGAGTGGGTAGCGAGTCGACGATCGAGAGGCGCGCTCAGAAAGGGTTAGTAACCCGCAACTGATCATCAATGACCTGCCCGTGCTGAAGGTCCTCTGAGTAGATTATCTTAGCGCCCGCAATCAACGCCGTTGCGACCAGCATGGAGTCATAGAGCGAAAATCTGTAACGCTCGAGTACTGCCAATCCCCGATCATGTGTTTCGACGGTGATCGGTTCAACGGCGCAAACAGCCCGGATCGTTTCGAGAATCTCGCGTATTTCATTCAAGGGCATCTTTAGCTTTCGCAGCGCGACAACCGCAAACTCGTTCAGTACCTGAACACTTACGACGCCCCGGGTCGATAGTAGAGTCTCGACCCTATCCGCCTTGGCGGTGTCACCCGAAAGCAGGTACAGCAGTACGCTGGTATCAAAAAATGGATCAGCGTCGCTCATTCGCTTCGAGACGATCGAACTTGAACGTCGCGGGCAGCCTTCCGCGGAACTTACGCAGCCGCGCCAATAGCTCGCGCGTGCCGGGTGCCTTGGCTACGGCGAAGGTGTGTTTGCCGGCAATCTGAATTTCGATCTGATCACCCTCTTTTAATCCAAGGGCATCGACCACTGTTGCGGGAAGTCGAACCGCCAGGCTATTGCCCCATTTTGATACTTGCATCGTTCGCTCCATGGATATACATATGCTGATAAGTATATCATCGATGATGTTTTGACGCCAGATTGCTTGCCGCAGTGCATGGGTCCCCGGGTTCACAACTACGATCGCGACGGTCTTGGGTTTGCAAGATTTGGCTGCCCGATAACCGACGTTCACGATGGACCGCTGTGGGTCGAGACGCGCCGATCGCGGGCGGCGCCGAAAAGCTGTCGCTCAGTGAGAGTTTTTTTGGCGTTACCGTGGTCGCACCGCACCACGCTTACTCGCGACGCAGCATCGTGACGCATGCGCCGTAGCCGCGCTGCGCCATGCAATTTTTTTTACGCGCGTGGTATATCCACAGCATGAGCGAAGAGGAGACCGCGTCGAACGCGGGGGATGAGCGACTGCGCGATGAGCGCCTGCGCGCGGTATTGACCCAGATTCCGGCGGCGATCTTCATCGTCGAAGCACCGGACGGACGCGTCGCGTTCAAGAGCCGCTTCGTCGACGAACTGCTCGGCGATCCGGACTCGGACCTCGCGAAAGCGCGGGCGACCCTGCGGGGTTGGGCGGTGCATCCGGACGGGTCGCCGTACGAGCTGTCGGACTATCCCAGCCGTCGTGCATTACAGCACGGCGAAACCATCCGCGCAGAACCAATGGCCTACCGCCGTGGCGACGGGCAGCTGATCAATCTGGAGATGCACGCGGGCCCGGTCCGCGGCGAGCACGGCGAGGTGATCGCCGCGGTCGCGGTCGCACTCGACGTCACCGAACGGATCAAGGAGGAGGCGCGACGCGCATTTCTGTTTCATCTGCAGGATTCCCTGCGCACTCTGACCGAGCCGCGTGAAATCTTGGCCGCGGCGGCGACCCATCTCGGCCGGCATCTCGGCGCGGCACGCGTCGGCTACAGCGAGATGCAAGAGGACGGGGAGACGCTGCAGATCACGAACGGGTATGCGAACGGATTGCCCCCGATCAATGGTTTTTTCCCGATGACGATGTTCGGACCGCATCACGCCGCGCAAATGCGCCTCGGCCGCACGCTCGTTTATTCGGACGTGCAAGTCGACGACCAGGGCGCGCGGGATTTCGGACTCAAGCTGGGTACGCGCGCCCATATCTCCGTGCCCCAGGTCCGCCATGGCCGCTACGTGGGTTCGTTTTACGTCACCCACGCCAAGCCCCATGCCTGGGACGCCGCGGAGGTCGCGCTGATCGAAGAGGTCGCTGCCCGCATCTGGGACGCGGCGGAACGGGGCCGCGCGGAAACGAAACTGCGCGAGAGTGAGGAGCGCCTGCGACTCGTCATGGACTCCACGCGGCTCGGCTCCTGGGAATACGACGTGCTCACCGGCCGGACCGTCCGCTCGCGGCGGCACGACGAGATCTTCGGCTATGCGGTACCACTGACCGAGTGGGATTTCGAGCGCTTCAAGAGCCATATCCCGGAGCCCGATCGCACGCTGGTCGACGCCGGCTTCCACGCAACCTTGTCGCGGGGTGTGGATTGGGCAGTCGAGTGCCGCGTGATCCGCGCCGACGGCAGTCGCGGCTGGTTGAAGATCGGCGCCCGCCCCCATTACGCCGCGGACGGAAGCCTCGCCCGTTTGATCGGCACGGTCGAGGATATCTCCGAGCGGAAGGAAGCCGAGTCCGCGGCCATCGAGACCGCGACGAAATTCGAACTGCTCGCACAGGCGATGCCAAGTATGGTCTTTACCTCCCTGCCCGACGGCAAGATCGATTGGTTCAATGCCCGGGTCCCGGAATACAGTGGAATTCCGGCCGATGAGATGCGACCGAACGGCTGGACGCCCGTGCACCCGGACGACGTGGCGAACGCCACGACGCTATGGCAGGCGGCGCTGGCCTCGGGCGAACCGTACGACAGCGAGTACCGAATTCGTCGCCACGATGGGATGTATCGTTGGCACCTCACCCGCGCGATACCGATCCGCGACGCGAATGGGACGATCACCCGCTGGATCGGCACGAGTGCCGACATCGAGGACCAGAAGAGTTCGGAACAGGCGCTTGCCGGCTTGAACGCGAGTCTCGAACAACAGGTGCGCGAGCGCACCGCGGAACTCCTCGCGGCCGAAGCGAGCTTGCGGCAGTCGCAGAAAATGGAGGCCGTGGGACAACTGACCGGCGGGCTTGCCCACGATTTCAACAACCTGCTCACCGGCATCACCGGCAGTCTCGAATTGATGGCCGGTCACCTGGCGCGCGGCAAGGTGACGGATCTGGACCGCTATGTCCACGTAGCCCAAGGCGCGGCCAAGCGCGCGGCGGCCCTGACCCACCGGCTGCTCGCGTTCTCGCGCCGGCAGACGCTCGACCCGAAGCCGACCAACATCAATCAACTCGTCAGCGGCATGGACGAGTTGATCCGCCGCACGGTGGGACCGGCGGTCAGCATCGAGGTGCGCGGCGACCGCGAACTGTGGGCCGTGCTCGCCGATCCCAACCAGCTGGAGAACGCGCTGCTGAATCTCTGCATCAACGCGCGCGATGCGATGCCCGACGGCGGCCGCCTCACGATCGAAACCGCCAACCTCGTGCTGCAAACCGCGGAGGCGAAGACCCTGGAATTGCCGGACTCGGAGTATGTCTCGCTGAGCGTCACCGACACCGGTGGCGGCATGACGCCGGAGGTCATCGAACGCGCCTTCGATCCGTTCTTCACGACCAAGCCCATCGGCGAAGGCACGGGCTTAGGCTTGAGCATGGTCTATGGCTACGTCCGCCAGTCCGGCGGGCAGGCCAAAATCGATTCCAGACCGGGCGCCGGCACGCGCGTATGCCTCTATCTGCCGCGCTACGTCGGCGACGAGCAGGCGGGCGAAGTCTCCGACGGGGAGGCGCCGGCGCTGCGCGGCACCGGCGAGACGGTGCTCGTCGTCGACGACGAGGCGACCGTGCGCCTGCTCGTCAACGAGGTCTTGGACGAGCTCGGTTACGAGGTCCTCGAGGCCGAGCACGGAGCGGCAGGCCTGCGCATCCTCGAATCCAATCGCCGCGTCGACTTGCTGGTCACGGACGTCGGCCTGCCCGGCGGCATGAACGGCCGCCAGCTCGCGGACGCCGCGCTCGTCAGCCGCCCGGACTTGAAAGTGCTGTTCATCACCGGTTACGCGGAGAACGCCGTGATCGGCTCCTGCCGGCTGAAACCCGGCATGCACATCTTGACCAAGCCCTTCTCGCTCGAGACCTTGGGCTCCCGGATCAACGAGATCATTGCCGGAGAGTGAACCCGCTATGCCCCAGTCTTCCCACGATCACGCGCTGCGCGGCGCCGTAGCCGCCACAGGACCGGCGCGCCGAGCACGACGCCAACCGCAAGGACTTCATACGGCAGATAATGACGGATCACATGACGCGCCTGGACGAGGCGTTGATGCCGCACCAGTTGCCGCGCGCGCTCGAAATCCGGTTCCTGGCAGGCCGCACCGAAATTGTCGTTCCATTTGACGTAGGCGCCTTGTCGCACGTAACGCGCGTGATAGGCCTCGAACCGACGCTGCGCCTCGGAAGGTCCCACGGGCTCGGTTTCACCGTAACCGCGATAGTGGTCCTGGTAATCGGGCGGACCCTCGCGCATCCAGTGTGCCGCCTTGCACAGGACGGCGGCAAACGCCTGGGAGCGCGGCGGTACCAGGTCGGCGGCGGCGAGCGCCTCGTCGGCGGCGAGGTAACGATAGTGAAAACGACGCTCCAAGGTCGCGGCGCTGTCGCCAAAGCGCCGGCGCTCGGCGGCGGTGACGAACGATTGCTTCAAGCTGTCGGCCGACTGTCCGCTGCCGCCCTGAAAGCTGCCGCCGATGCCGGCATAGTCGGGCGCCTGTTCGAAGCCGAGCAACTGCATGCCGTCTTGGCGGGCGATGAGGGCCGCGGCGTAGCGGGCCTGTGCCGCATCGATAGCCGTCCAGGCGCTGTCCTCCTTGCGCAGGGCGGCGGCATACTCGCGGGCCTTGGCGCGCAAGTCGACCGCACCGAAGCGCCAATCGCCGGACGCGGGAAAATACGCCTGTGCCTCCTCGTAGCGTCCCGCCCGCATGAGGCGCCGTGCCAGCAGCCAACGCAGGCGGTCGGCGAGCGGAGCCGGATCATAGGGATGATCCTTGTCCTTGCTCACGGCCGGCGCCGGCGTCGCGGCCGCTTTTTTATCGACGAAGGCCTCGAGTTCTTCGATCGTGAGCACGCGCTCGGCGACGTAAAACGCGTCGTTCGCATACCCGATACCGCCATCCTCGTAGGGGCTATACGTATTGCCATCGCCGCCCACGCGCTCGGCCGCGGCATAGAGATGCCCCATCGCCTCGACGTATTCGCCGCGCGCGAGCGCCAAGACGCCCTGCTCGCCGACGATCAGGGGCACGTTGCCCGGCTCGATGGCCGCCTTCGGATCATTCGCGGTGGGAAAGGCCCTGGCGGCATCCGCATAGGCCGCGGCGGCGGCGGCGAGATCGCCCTTGTGCAAAGCGAGCTTCGCAGCGACCCAACTCGCCAGGGGACTCGGCGCCTTGGCTGCCAGCGTTGCGGCGACATCATACTGTCCGCTGCGATAGGCGAGCGCCGCCAACCGGTCGGCGCCGGCCACCTGAGCGAGACCCTGTCGTTCGATGGCATGCACCAAGGCGGGTAACACCGGGTCGATCGGCGGCGGGCCCGCCGTACCCGCATCCCGAGTCCCGTCGTCGCCGAGGCGGGCGAGCGCGTAGGCCACCAACAGGCGTTGGGCAAGCGGGTCGTCGAGCAAGGCGGCGGCGCGTCGCGGGTCGCGCAGGACATTGGCGGCCAGGGTCGCCAGGGATTGCACGGCGCTGCCCGAATCGTGTCCGGCCTGCGCCGCGTACAGCGCGATCGCGTGCTTCAGATCGGACACAGGAATGCCGGCGCCGCAGCGGTCCTGGTCGCGGTGCAAGTCGGACCAGCTGCACTGCTGCCGGTCGTTGAACAGATAGAGGCGGGCCTCCTCGCCGAAGCTGGCAACGGCCAAGGCTTCGGTGTCCGAGGCGCCGGCCAGCGCTCGCGTACGCGTCAGTTGAAACGCCGTCGCGGCGGCGTCCCGCTCCCGCTGAAACGCCTGCCTGTCGGGGAATGCCGCGTGGGCGCGCTGCGCATGGACGAGGCCCAGCGAATAGGCCGACCACACGGAACGCAGCGCTGCCTGATCCGGCGGCAGAGCCAACACCTGTTCGAATCGGTCGATCGCCAGGTCCGGTTTGGCGGCCGCATAGTCCACGGCGCCGGCCACGTACAGGCGCAGATCCTCGGGCAGATCCTTGCCGTCTTCATACGCCTGGTTGCCGTCCGCAGCCTTGCGCAGCGTCAGTACCCGCTGCCATTGTGCCGGCGTCAAACCCTGCGATGCGGCCGCGTCGACGGACTGAGGACTGTCGTCAGGCGATGCCGCGGATTCGTTCGCTTGCAGCGGATCCGTGGCCGGCAGCAGATGCGTGGCCTCCCACGCAAAGCTGTTCCGCGGCGCAGCCCGCAAGCTGGCCTCGCGACGATCCAGCAGCTGGCTCGGGAAATCCGGGCCACAGGCCCAGACCGCACCCACGGTGCCGGCGACCGCCGCACACACCATCAAGACCCCATTACGGTTCCACATGCAGATGCGCTTCCTCCGGGGCGCAGCGCGCCCATCCAATGATCCGTTGCCGGTGTGCCCGCAGCATCGCCGGCTGCACGCGTTCGATGCGGACCGGGTCTCGCCCGGCCGCGAGGGCATAGCCCTGAATCCCATCGGCCAGCGTGCAGCTCTCGGGCAGCACGACCGCCGCCGGCAGCGGCCAGTCGAGATCGCCCCGGTTCTGTACCATCAAATCCACCGTGCCTGGGGTCGTGCCCGGACGCGCACTCGCCGCCACGGCACCCTGCAGGGGCTGATGCCGGACGACGGCGAGCCAGGTGGGCAGACTCCACGTTCGCTCATCATCGGCGCTGGGCAACCTGAACCAGGCGAGGCCCGCCAGTTGCGCGGGGGGGTCGCGCGCGAGCTTCGCAATGAAGGCGGCGACATCCTGCGGGCTGGCGAGCAGCTCGCGGCTGTCCTCACCCGCATCGAGCACCCCGGCTTCGCTCTCGACGCTGACGATTCGGCCTTCGGAGTTCCAACTCACGCGCGAGCCGTAGTTCGGAAGCGCGACGCGAAACGGTTTGTCGCTGCGCTGTGCGTAAGCCGCGACCCATTGCAGGGCGAGCGGGCCATCGAACAGACCGGCGCGCGGATCGCGCACGGCATGGACCTGGAGCACGGACTCGTCGACTTGCGCCAGCACGAGCCCAAGATCCGGCGAATGCAGCCACGCCGGCAGCGCGGTGATCGACAGCCGCAGACCCGGCAGCGATTGGCGCAGCGCTGCGAGGGTGTGGGCATAGGCGGGCAAGCGGGCGGTACCGCAGTCGTGGTCGATCTCCAGGCCGGCGATGCGGATGTCCGTGCCGCGCCACTGTTGCAGCAAGGCCAAGGTATCGGCGAGCACGGCTTGCTCGTCCCACTGCGGGTGTTGGCCGTCGATGCGCACCACCAAAACGACCGGATTGGTGCCTGCCGACAAAGCGGCGAGATCCGGATGCACAGGCTGCAAACGTCCCGTGCGATCGGTCTGCGCCGCCAGCACGCGCCATGCATGAATATCGTGAGCGCTGTCCTGCAGGGCCTGCCCTAGCGCCGGTGTCCACACGCGCTGCCAGATGTAGGCGTCCTGCGAGAATTCCACGGGTGCGCGGCGGCAGGCGGCGAGCGCACAGACGACGAAGGCCATGATGAGTCGGCGCAGCGGCAGGGTCTAGCGCTGCCAGGGCCGGCGAAACCAGAGGCTCAGCAGTCCCCATTGCACGAAGGCCGGCAGACCCAAGGCGAGCGTGATCCAGAGCGGATCCCAGCGGCACGGGGGCGCGTGGCGGACGACGGCGAAGAACAGCGGGATGAGCAGCAGACTTGCCGGCAACTGCAACAGCAAAACCCAATGCCAAAACGCAGGATCGTTGAGCCCGCCGCTCAAGCCGTAGCCGCCGGCGATCAAACCGCCGCAAACGAGCTGGATACGCCCGGCCAAACCCAGCGAGGCGCCCCAGGAGGGACTGCGAAACAAGATCCCCGTGCTCATGGCGCAGACACCGACCGCTCAGGGCGGCGTCTGGAGTTCCCGGTCGACGCTGACCGCGTAGCCGGCGCTGGGCACGGTGCCGCTGATCGTGATCGTGTAGGTCTGCTTGACGGAGGCCAGCGATACGACGTCGCGCCAGTTGCTCAAGGTCTCGGTATGGGTCGTGCCGTTCGCATCGGTCCAGATCACCGTGCTATGCAGCTTGATCGCCGAGAAGGTCCCGGCGGCGACCGTCACCGTTTCGGCGGGCTCGATCGTCCCCTGCTGCGTGTACGTCACGGGCGTGTTGCCGTCGCAACTGAGCGCATAGCTCAGCGACCAGCTCGCGCCGACGACCAGCGGAAAGCTCGGCCCCAGGCCATGCGGGGCCTCGACGCAGGTCACGGGCACGCCGGCGGCGTTGGTATAGGTATAACTCGTGGTGCGGCCCGAGTCGTCGAGGGCTATCGTCTCGGTCAGGACCGAATAATTGGTCCCGTTGACGATCGCCGACTGATTGCCCTCGCCCTGCTGCTGCTCGATGAAGCTGCCGTCGGCATTGACGTCGGTCACGGTATCGGTGAACGTCTGCTGAATCGTATTGTTGGCATTATCGATGGTCGTTTCCATATAGGTCGCCGTTGCGCCGACCGTCGGCGGAATCCGGGAGTAGCTCGGACCCGAGCCGCTCGACTGGCTGTCGCTGGTTTGGCTGCTGCCGCCGCAGCCGCTCACGACCGGGAGCAAGAGCATCATCCCGAGACCCAGATCCAGTCCCCGCCGTCCTTGCATCGCCCGTCCCCTTGCGGTCCCGTCCAGAACCGCAGCTTAGCCCAGGCGCTGGCGCGCCGCACCAGTGGGCCCCGCCCACGCCCGCCCGCAGCCCCCCCCATTGAGCGCATGATGCACCACGCGGGCGCGACGCTTGCCTTGTGTTGGTGCACATTCTCGCCGCCGCAAGTCGCGCAGCTTTTGCCGCATGGGTCATGATTAAATGTGCGGCGCGCACGGCGCGATAACGAGGGGGACTTTTGGCCACGACAGCGTATGACGAGATGTATCTGGCGAAGAACGGCGGGGCCCGCACGCAGTATCGCCGCTATTCCGAATGGCTCGCGGTGCAGCCCGCGGATCGCCTCGCGCAAAAGCGCGCAGAAGCTGACGCCCTGTTCCATCGGGTCGGCATCACCTTCGCCGTCTATGGCCAGGAAGAGGGTGCGGAACGCCTGATTCCCTTCGACATCGTGCCCCGCGTGCTGCCGCTGGAGGAATGGATACGCCTCGAGGCGGGCTTGAAGCAGCGCGTCACGGCCTTGAATGCCTTCATCCACGACATCTACCACGACCAGCAGATCCTCAAGGCAGGCGTGATCCCGGCCGAGCAGGTCCTCTGCAATTCCCAGTACCGCCCGGAGATGCAGGGCATCGACGTGCAGGGCGGCATCTATGCGCACATCGCGGGCATCGACATCGTGCGCGACGACGCCGGCGAGTTCCGCGTCCTGGAGGACAATCTGCGCGTGCCCTCGGGCGTCTCCTACATGCTCGAGAACCGCAAGATGATGATGCGCCTGTTTCCGGAGCTGTTCTCCGAGCACAGCGTCGCGCCCGTCGATCACTATCCGGACGTGCTGCTCGACAATTTGCGCAGCGTGGCGCCGACGGGCGTGGCCGACCCGACGGTCGTCCTCCTGACTGCGGGGGCGCACAACAGCGCCTACTTCGAGCACGCCTTCCTCGCCCAGCAAATGGGCGTCGAACTCGTCGAGGGCCAGGATCTGTTCGTACGCGACGAGGCGGTGTTCATGCGCACGACCCAGGGCCCGCAGCGGGTCGACGTGATTTACCGGCGCATCGACGACGACTTCCTGGATCCGCTCGTGTTCCGGCCGGACTCGATGCTGGGCATCCCCGGCCTCCTGACCGCCTATCGCGCCGGCCGCGTGACCATTGCCAACGCGATCGGCACGGGCGTCGCCGACGACAAGTCGATCTACCCCTACGTGCCCGAGATGATCCGTTTCTATCTTGGCCAGGCGCCGATCATCGGCAACGTGCATACCTGGATGCTGCGCCGGCCCGACGATCTGGCCTACGTCCTCGCCCACCTGCCGGAACTCGTGGTCAAAGAGGTGCACGGCGCCGGCGGTTACGGCATGTTGATCGGTCCCGCCGCGAGCAAGGCGGAGATCGAACGATTCCGGCTGCAGATCATCGCGACGCCGGAACGTTACATCGCCCAGCCCACCCTGGCGCTGTCGACCTGTCCGACCTTCGCCGCTGCAGGGCTCGCGCCGCGGCACATCGATCTGCGCCCCTTCGTGCTCTCCGGGCGTGGGCGCGACGTGACCATCGTGCCCGGCGGACTGACCCGCGTCGCCCTCACCGAGGGGTCCCTCGTCGTCAACTCTTCCCAGGGAGGCGGCACCAAGGACACCTGGGTGCTGGAAAACTAGACCGTGCTGAGCCGTACCGCCGATCACCTCTATTGGATGTCGCGTTACATCGAGCGCGCCGAGAGCCTCGCGCGTCTCGTCGATGCGCATTACCGCATGTCCCTGCTGCCGCACTCCGGCGACACCCTGGCCGAGTCGCTGCAGGCGACGATGACCGCCCTGCACATCACGGACGCCTATGCCGCCAAGCACGAAAAGATCGAGCCGCGCGCCGTGTTCGAATTCGTGAGCCTGGACCGCGACTACAGCGGCAGTATCTTGAGCTGTCTGCGCGCCGCGCGCGAGAACGCCCGCGCGGTGCGCGGCTCGCTGACCTCGGAGCTCTGGGTCACCTTGAATTCCACCTGGCTGGATGCGCGCGTGCTCGCGGTGCGCAGTTCGCCGAACGTCGACATCGGCCAGTTCGTCGAGTGGGTCAAGGAGCGCTCGCATCTGACGCGCGGCGTGACCATCGGCACGATGCTGCGCGACGAGGCCTTTCACTTTACGCGCATCGGCACCTTCCTCGAGCGGGCCGACAGCACGGCGCGCATCCTCACGGCGCATCAAATCGACCTCGAACCCGGGGCCGATGCGAGCTCCGTGCCCGACCCGTATCAATGGAGCGTGCTGCTGCGGGCACTGTCGGCCTTCGAGGTCTACCGGCGCGTCTACCGCGACGTCATCACGCCGTTCAAGGTCGCGCAGCTGCTGATCCTGCGCGACGACATGCCGCGCTCCTTGCTGCGCTGTTGCAAAGAGGTGTATTCGAATTTGAAGTCGGTCGCGAACGAGCAATCGGCGGAGACCGAGCGCCGCGCCGGGGAGATGCATGCCTTGCTGCACTTCACGCGCATGGAGGAGATCACGGCGCAGGGCGTGCCGCAGTTCCTCGAGAGCTTTCTCGGCCGCCTGCGCGACCTCGGCGACCGGGTCGCGCACGACTTTTTGGTTCCACCGGCGGAGGCCTGAAGCCCATGCAGTTGCACATTCGTCACGAGACCAGTTATCGCTACGAGCGGCCGGTCAAGTACAGCGTCCAGAGCTTGCATCTGACGCCGCGGCGCGACCCCAGTCAACGCGCGCTCGCCTGGACGATCACGGCGCCCGGACGACGCCTCGAACAAGTCGATGCCTACGGCAACATCTCCCACTTGCTCACGATCGAGGAGCCGCACCGCGAGATCCGCATCGTCGTGCAGGGCGTCGTCGAGACCGCCGACACCGAGGGGCGCCAGGACGACGGGCCGCTGTCCCCGCTCGCCTACCTCGCGCCGACCAAGCTGACCACGCCGAGCGAGGAGCTGCGCGCCTTCGCCCAACAAGCGGTGCAGGGCAGCACCGGACTGCGGGCGCGCGCCCAGGCCCTCGCGGAGGCCGTCTGCAGTGCGGTGCGTTACAAGTCGGGCACGAGCGACGTCCAGGACAGCGCCGCGGTCGCCTTCAAGAGCGGCGAAGGGGTCTGTCAGGATCATGCCCACGTCTATCTCGCCTCCGCGCGCGCGGTCGGCATCCCCGCCCGCTACGTGAGCGGCTATCTCTACACCGGCGACGTCAAGGACGTCGCGAGCCATGCCTGGGTCGATGTCTGGCTCGGCGCCGAGGACGGCTGGCAGAGCGTGGACGTGACGCACAAGCGTCCGGCGGTCAGAACCTATTGCCGCCTCGCGGTCGGGCGCGACTATCTCGATGCAGCGCCGGTGCGCGGCGTGCGCCAGGGCGGCGGGGGCGAGAAGATGGAGGCGACCGTGCTGGTCGCCGACTCCGCGCAGCAGCAACAGCAGCAACAGCAGGAACAGGCGCAGCAGCAATAATCGGTTAGACTTCCCCGCCATGACCTACTGCGTCGGCATCCTGGTCGACACCGGCCTCGTCCTTCTGTCCGATTCCAGGACCAATGCCGGCATCGATCAAATCAACACCTTCCGCAAGATGGCGACGTTTCAGCGTCCCGGCGAACGCGTCCTCGTGCTGCTCTCGGCCGGGAACCTCGCGATCACGCAGGCGGTGATCCACGAACTGCACGAGAATCCCGGCGAGCCGGACCGGCCCGCGGGCATATTCGGCGCGATCAACATGTTCAACGCCGCGCGCGTCGTGGGCGAAGCCTTGCGCGAGATCCATCAGCGCGATGCCGAGTCCCTCAAGGACCAGGGCCACGAGTTCAACGTGAGCTTCATCTTAGGGGGCCAGATCGCCGGCGAG
>Ga0116226_10004023_pt1 | contig 12971 bp, 12 predicted proteins | sample S1TSphfallax_FD_89692 | JGI IMG/M metagenome (GOLD analysis project Ga0116226, IMG submission 89692) | Host-associated microbial communities from peat moss isolated from Minnesota, USA - S1T2_Fa - Sphagnum fallax MG | ecosystem: Host-associated > Plants > Peat moss > Unclassified | place: USA... | reverse complement strand
CGGTGGTCGTGGTGTTATTCCAGAAAGAACGCTGCGGATTGCGAATCGCGTCGCTGGCCGCGAGCAGTTGTTGTGCGTCGCCGTCATCCACCGCGTTGGCAGCTGCCGCCGCCGGCAGGGGCAGCGCGGTCATGAGTAGCGCGGTGAGGTACAGCGACCATCGGTATGCGCTTTTACACATGACGCAGCGCCTCGACCACCTGCAGCCGCGCCGCGCGCCGGGCCGGCCACCAGGCAGAAAACACTGTCACCAGCAGCAAGCCTGCCGCCGTACCGAGCAGCATTCGCATCTCGCCCCAGACGCGCACATGCAAGTGGATTGGGTCGACATTGCCGGGGGGAGTCCAGGTCAGTCCGCTGCCGTTGATGAGCGCGGCCAGCGCCAGTGCCGCGAGGACCCCGAGCACTGCACCGAACACGCCGAGCAATACCGCCTCGGCGACGAACAGGCGGCGAATGCCGCCGCGGCGCACGCCCATGGCGCGCAGCGTACCGATCTCGACCGTCCGCTCCACCACCGCCGCATTCATGGTATTGCCCACGGTGAACAGTACGATGGCGGCTATCAACAACGAGATGAAGCTGAAGATCGCATTGAACATGCCGATGGTCTGGCCGTAATACGGATTCAAGGTCTCGAAGTCGTACGCGGCGAGCGGATAGCCGCTCAAGGTGGTGGCGATGAGCTGCCGAAGACGCGCCATGGCCGCGGGGATCTCGGCCGTATGGTGTAATTGCAGCGCGATGGCCGTGACTTCGGGCCGTGCCGGACCATACAGCAACCGTTGCGCCTGGTTCAGGTGCAGCTCGATGTACGCGTCGTCGGCCTCCTTGACGCCCTGCGCCTCGGCCTTGACCACGTTGAGCCTGGCGACGTTGGGTGCTCCACCCACGGTGGCGGCGAGTAATTCCAAACGTGCGCCCTCCCCGTCCGCACCCGTGCTCGTGCCCGCGGCCGCCGCCGAATCGCGGTCGGTCAGCAGCGCGACATCCTGCGGCAGGGCGGCGCCGGTGGCCGGCGCGGCGGCCTGCGGCTGGGGGCAATGCTCGAGATGCAGCGCGTCGCAGAGCCGCAGCACCCGGGCCACGCCCATACCGATCACCGCCGCATCGGCGCTGCTGCCCGTCAATGCGAGCATCCGCGGCGTGCCCGGGAAACCGTAGTCGTTCCAGCGCAGCATGGCGTTGCGATCGGCGACGACGATGCCGCTGGCGAAGATGGTGCGTGAGACGCCGGCTGCGAAATTACCGGCGATGCCGCCGAACTCCAGCGACGGCGTGACCACGGTGAGCAGGGGCGCGAGGACCGGATCGTGCGCGACCACATCGATGACGTGGGCATAGTCCGCGATGCCGTAGGCGGTTGGGTCGGCGCTGCCGAACAAGAAGTAATCGCGATGTTGCAGCTGCAGATGTCCACCGCCGCGGACGTAGCCGGTTTGCATGCCATACACGATGTTCTGCACATAGCCGCCGAACAGGAGAATCGACGCGCCGCCGATCACCAGCGCGAGCAGCGTCGCGAGCGAACGGCGACGGTTGCGTTGCAGGTTGCGCAGCGCGAGCGACAGCGTACTCATGACGAGAGCCCCTCGGCGCCGCGTCGCCGCGTCGCCGAGACGATGCGCCCATCCTTGAGCTGCACCGCATCGTCGGCCGCAAGCAATACCTTCGGGTCGTGGGATGAAAATACGAAGGTCGCCGAGTACTCACGCTGCATGGTGCGCATCAGCGCGATGATGGCATCGCCGGTGTGACTGTCGAGATTCGCGGTGGGTTCATCGGCCAGCACCAGTTCCGGTGCGGTCGCGAGCGCGCGGGCGATGGCTACGCGTTGCCGCTGGCCGCCGGACAACTGGCCGGGCCAGTGCTCGGCATGCCGTGACAACCCGACCGCGCTCAGCAGTTCCTGCACGCGTTTGCGGCGTGCAGCTGGCTTGGTGCTGATGAGCAGCAGCGGGTATTCGACGTTCTCGTAGGCCGTGAGCACCGGCAGCAGATTGAAATTCTGGAACACGAAACCAATGTGCCGCAGGCGAAAGTCGGAGAGCGCGTCATCGGAGAGGGCGGCAACCCGCTGGCCGGCCACCATGATCTCGCCCCGATCGGGGCGATCGATGCAGCCGATCAGATTGAGCAGCGTGGTCTTGCCGCTGCCGGAGGTACCGGAGAGCACCGTAAAGCATTGCGGCCGCACGTTAAGGTTGATATCGCACAGTGCCGGTACGTCGATTTTGTCGAGACGGTAGGTCTTGTGAACGTCGGTCAGCGTTAGAGTGTTCATGGGATTCACTCTAGGACCCCGGCGGGGCGAGAGAGCGGTCATGCGACCGGCCGCATTAGCTTCCGACGAAGCGTCGCCCTGGAGGGGCGAGGCGTCGGCGTCGGTTCATGGCGCCTCCATTTGACAGAGATCCCTCATATGCTACGATCTGTAGCATTAAGGAGCTCACACTTGGACACCGACCTTCCCGATCTCGGCGAACTCGAGCACGAGGTGATGCAGCTGGTATGGGCCAGGGGCAGCATCACCGCTGAAAAGGCTCGCGAAGAGCTGGCGCGTCCGCTGAAGGAGTCCACCGTGCGCACGGTGCTGCGACGCCTCGAGGAGAAGGGCTACGTCACGCACACGGTCGAAGGCCGTACTTACCATTTCGTCCCGGCCGCGGCGCGCGGCGCGGTGGCCGCCAAGGCGGTACAGCGCATCGTCAACTGGTTCTGTAACGGGTCGCTCGAGGAGGTACTCATCGGGATGGTGGACAACGCCACGCTCGATCCGAAGCAGCTGCAGGCGCTGTCGGACAAGATCGCCGCCGCCAAGGCGCGTAAATCATGATGCTACCGCTGATCTTGGACTCCGCGCTGCGTTCGCTGTTGTTGGGTGCCGTGGTGTGGGCGCTGCTGAAACTGCTGCGCCTTGCGGACACACGCACCGAGACGGCCGTTTGGACTACCGTGCTGATCGCAGCCCTGGCCATGCCGGTGTTGCGCCAGGCCATGCCCTCGTTCATTTTGGTGGTGGCGCATCTGCCGGGTGCGGCGGCCTCGCTCGGCGTGACGCAATCGGCTGCAGTCCCGGGTTCGTCCCTGAAGACCGTCGCCACCTCCTCCGGTCTCGCCTGCGCATGGCTGCTCGGCCATGGACAGCCGCTGCTGCTCGGTGCCTACGCGACCGGCTTGCTGGTTTGTCTCTCGCGCATCGCGGCCGGTCTGTGGCTGTCATGGCGGATTTGTCGCGGCGCCGTGCCGGTGTCGGAGCCATGGGCGGCCGGACGCAACATCCGGGCGAGCAACCGTCTGAAGAGTCCCGTCTCGGTCGCCTGGGTGGTCTTATTGCCGCCCGACCACGGGCAGTGGAGCGTCGCCAAACGGGAGGCGGTCTTGGCGCACGAGGAGTCGCACATCCGGCGCGGTGACTTTTTCGTACAGCTTGCCGCCCTGCTGCATTGCGCCTTCTTTTGGTTCAGCCCTTTCGCCTGGTGGCTCCACACCAAGCTTGCTGAAATTGCCGAGACGGCGAGCGACGATGCGGCGATCCAACGCGTGCAGGATCGGGTCACCTACGCCGAAATACTGCTCGACGTGTCGCGCAGCGCCCAGAGCACGCCGGTGCTGGTCGGCATGGCAAAGCGTCATTTCATCGATCAGCGAGTCGCGCATATTCTCTGCGAGACCCCCGCTCGCACCGCGAGTCTGCCGCTGCGCGGCGCTCTAGTGGCGGCGTTTGCGGCACTGACCCTCCTGGTCGCGGGGGCGAAGGCGGTGGTGACGTCCGGCGCCTCGACCACGTCACAGCACGAGGTTACGCCCCCGCGGCAGACGGCATCAACGCCCGCAGCCGCACCGCACGCGTTGGCCGCGATGCGGCCCGCGGGGCGCACCCGTGGGCTGGCGCCGGCGGCCGCACCGCACGCGGAGACGTCGCCCGACGCTGAGATCACCTACAACCCGCGTGCCTTGCTCGAGTCGAGGTATGTGCCGCGGCCCGATCACCTGCCGCCGTCGACCATGGTGCATGCCGGAAAGCTTTACTACGTCAGGTCGAGCGAAACGCCGGTGGCGGACGCATCGGTCGCTTACGCCTTGGATCACCAGCGGCGGTGAGCGAAGCCGTCGTCGACACGACCCCAGGAGAGATGCCGTGCGGAGATTGACGACAGGGATGATGGTGGCGTCGCTGCTCGCTGCCGGGGCGACATCCGCCGGAGCGGCCACTTACGACGGCAATTGGGTGGCGTTGATAGGCCCACAATCGCAAGGAGCGTGCAACCACACCTCGATCATGTCACTGACCTTGTCGGGGGACACGTTCCAGGGGCAGCTACGGACTCCGCGTCGCAGCGACGCCTTCAGCGGTAAAATCGATCCGGAGGGCAATGGTACCTTTCTGATGTATCCGCGATTTCCCGGGATCATCAAATTCACCGCCGAGCATTTCGATGCCAACTGGAATGTCGATGGCTGCAGCCTGCATGCGCTCGGTGATCGGGCCTTGACGAGCGTCGAGACGTCGGTCGCATTGACGGTGCGTAAACGTCTGCAAAAAGACTATGCCGATCTCGTCAAGCGCGCGACGGAGGGTGATGCAACGGTCGATTTCAGCGCACTGCGTGCCGCCTATCCTTACACCGATCAATGGGATCCGTTCGGCAACAAGACGGCCGCTCTGCTCGATCAGGCGGTCGCCGCGGCGCAGGGAAAGGATTGCGTCACCGCCCTGGAAAAGCTGCGTGAGCTCCTGCAGATCGACTTCACCATCGATACCGCCCATGCGCTGCGCAGCGATTGCCTCGCCGCCCGCGGGGATGCCCACGGTGCGAAGATCGAGTCCGACATCGCCGACGGTTTGGTTCGTTCCCTGATGCACAGCGGCGACGGCAGTGCCGAAGTCACCGCGTATATCGTCGTGACCGAGCGCGAGGAACGCGACGTGCTCGCCAACCGCCGCCTGGTGTTGAAGGTGAGGCAGACGGAAGTGCGCGGCAACGATGGCCGCTATTTCGACCAAGTCGAGGGCACCTCGACCCAGAATGGGGAAAGTCTCAAGACGCTGTATTTCGACGTCAGCAGTTGGGTCAATGGCCGCAAGAGCCGAATGGCGGCGATCGACACCCTCACTGCCACGCTGCGGTAAAAGTATTGAAGGAGTCTGTGATGCGAAGCTTACAGGGATTGTCGATCGTGACGGTGGCCATGCTCGGAGCGGTGTTTGTCGATGCGGCACTGGCCGCAACGGCGATGGCGGGGCCTTTCGATGGCAATTGGATCGGTCAGATACCGCCCTCCGGCACCCATTGCCGCTCGGTGGCCCTCATGACGATCACGGTGTCGGGCGATACCGTGGCCGGAGTCATCCACAATCCCGCCAACCAGCGGCCATTTACCGGGAAAGTCGATGCCGACGGCAATGCCACTTTCCAGGTGACCGGTTTTTACTCCGGCACCATCAAGTTCACCACAGAGCATTTCGATGCCAATTGGGACAGCGGAAATTGCAAGCGTCATTCGCTCGGCGATCGCGCACCGGACGCCGCGGAGACGGCCGCGCTGGTCGCGGAACGCGCACACGCTCAGGCAACCTACGATGAACTCACCGCGAAGGCGGCGGCGGGCGATCGGTCGGTGGATTACACCGCGTTGCGCGCCGCGTACCCGTATACGCAGCAATGGGATTTTTCGAGCTATACCACCGGCCCGCTAATGGAACAGGCCAATGCCGCCGCCAAGGGCAAGGATTGCCCGACCGCCTTGGAGAAGGTCGAGGAAGTGCTGAAAGTCGACTACACCCTCATCGATGCGCATCGCGTGCGCAGCGATTGCCTGAAAGGCAGCGCCTCACGCATCGAGTCGCGAATCGCCGACGGCCTGTTGGATTCACTGAAGAGTGGCGGCAACGGTAAAAATGAGGGGAGCGCCTATCCCGTGATGACCGACCATGAGGAGCATGAGATCCTCCATGAAAAGCACATCATCTTGAAGACGCGCGACACGGCGGTGCGCGGCAGCAACGGCCGCTTTTACGATGTGGTGCACGGTATTTCAGTCTGGAATGGCGTGCGAGTCGACGATGTGTATTTCGACGTGACCGCCGAGGTGAAGGGCCGCAGCAGCGGACTCGCCGCGGCCGAAGCGACGAACACGACGCTCTCGGAATTACGCTGACCGCCATGTCATCCGCGCGCCGGGTGCTGCGTTGGGGTGTAGGAGATGAGCCACCTATACCGTCTGATCGGGATCTTGATGCTCGCGCCGCTCGGGGCGTCGGCCGGCGAAGACGACGCGATCGCCGCGGTGCAGCTCATCCGCGAGGGCGGCTGTGGCGGCTGGGTTCCCGCCGCGCGGCCGCTGCAGCGCGACGCCGCCCTGGATCGCGCCGCGGCGCAATGGGCGAATGGCACGCAGCCCGCGGTGGCTGCGCGCAATAGCGGCTATGTGGCCAGTGCGCTCTCGGAACTGCACGTCGCGGGCGACGATTCGTCGCTGGTCGCATTGTTCCGCCGCAATGGCTGTAGCATGCTCACGGATCGCGGCTTGCACGACCTCGGGGTCTATCACCGCGGTATGCAAACCTGGCTGATCTTGGGATCGCGCTCAGCGCAGCCACCGGCCGCGCCCGCAGCTCGAGCCTCGCTCGCCGCACGTGCGCTCGAACTCGTCAACGAGATCCGTGCGCACGGCACCCGCTGCGGCGATCGATCGTACGCTCCGGCACCACCGGTGAGGTTATCCGACACCTTGAATGACGTGGCGCTGGGGCATGCCGCCGACATGGCCCGACATGATTACTTTGAGCACCAGGATCTGTCCGGGCGCTCGCCCGCGGAGCGTGTCCGCGCCGCCGGTTACCGCGAGCAGCGGGTCGGCGAAAATATCGCGTACGGTCCGGAGTCCGCAGACGAGGTGGTCAAGGGCTGGCTCAACAGCCCGGGCCATTGCGAGAACATCATGGATCCGCGGTTCGCCGAAATGGGCATCGCCTATTCGCCCGGCCAGGCGTCGCGCCGCGGACTGTATTGGGTGCAATTGCTGGCGGCGCCGAAGGCGTGAGCGGCCATTCCTCGGACTGTGACCGGCGTCGTTACCGAATTGCCGACGCACGGCTTACCTTAACCCCATGGACAGACATGCCCAACTGGATCCAGGACGGATCGCCCTCCTCGCTCTGATGGCGGCGACTGGCCTCGCGCAGGCGGGTGAGATCTATAAATCCGTCGATGCCAATGGCAACGTGGTCTATTCGGATCATGTCGACTCCACGACGTCCCAAGCCGTCACGGTGCAACTCACGGACGCGAGTTTTCCGCCGCACGAAATGCATCTCTGCGGGACCAAGAACTGCTTCACGTTGGTTCTCGACAACGGCAGCTATCGTCGCACCGACGGCAGCGACGATACGTGGACCATCGAAACCTTCACGGCCAACTCGGTCGTCCTGCATCGGCATGGAGCCGCCACCGGCGGCGCGGACGTGACCTACTCTGGCGAGGTGGCCAACGATCGGCTCGTCAATGTGGCGGTGAATGGCAAGCCCACGGGTGGCAGCGCCACGGGCGGCATCGACGCCTCATGGGGATTTGCGCTGAACACGCTTCCCGGAAGCAATGCGGAGCGTGATGCCAACAACGCCGTGCTAGCCAACGCCACGGCGAGCGACGCCGTGAGCACCAACGAGGCACCCCCGCCCCTGCCCGCCGAGGACCAAGCCGCTCTGACCGAGCCGGGTGATCTATGGACTCCCGGGTACTGGTATTGGCGAGATCGAGGATATTTCTGGGTTCCCGGCGTCTGGGTGCGCCCGCCGCAGGTGGGCGCGCTGTGGACCCCCGGCTATTGGGAGTTCGTCGGTGGAATCTACAGCTTTCATCGCGGATATTGGGGCCCCACCGTGGGTTTCTACGGCGGGGTGAATTACGGGTGCGGCTACTTTGGCACCGGCTATACCGGCGGCCGTTGGCAAGGCGGTACATTTGCCTACAACACCAGCGTCAACCGCCTGGGCGCCGCAGTCAAGAATACCTACACCGAGCCGCCGGTCAATCCGGGCCAGCGCAATTTCGCGAGCTATGCTTCCGCGTCAGTCGTTACTTCCGTAGTGGCTGCCGCAGCACGACCTCAAACCGTTCAGCCCGCGGTGCTCAAGACGGTGCAGCGGACGGCTGTGGCCCAGCACGCCAACACCATGACTCCAAAATCAATCACCGCGGCAATATCCGCAACGCCACGCGCTCCGGCGGTCGCCGACACGAAAGTCATTCCCGCTGCGAACGAATCCACCCGCGCATCTCCGGTCGTACCGAGAGTTACGGCGACGCCGAGGTTGAATCACGCGACATCAACCAAGGTTGCCACGCCAATAAAATAGCGTTTGCGAGTCGGGAGCCACGCGCACACGAAAACCAAGGCGGTTCGATCACGAGCGGTACGAGCCAATCTAGGCCGCACGCCTCCCATTCAGGTATCGAGCTTCCTCTTGAAAGTCTCCGGCAGGAAGAACAAGCCGATAACCAATGTCGCGCCGGCGACGACGATGGGATACCACAGCCCATAATAGATGTCGCCGGTCGCGGCCACCATCGCAAAGGCGGTGGTGGGCAAAAAGCCGCCGAACCAGCCATTGCCGATATGGTACGGAAGCGACATGGCGCTATAGCGAATCCGGGTGGGAAACAATTCCACGAGCAGCGCGGCAATCGGACCGTAGACCATGGTGACGTACAGCACCAAGATGAACAATATCAGGACCACCATGGGCTTGTTGATGGTCGCGGGATTCGCCTTGTCCGGGTACCCGGCAGCGACGAGAGTGGCTTTCGCGTCGGCTTGAAATTTGGCGATGGCGTCCTTCCGGTCTTTGCCGGTCACCGTCCTTGGATCGGGTACGGCCAACGTGGTGCTGCCGCTGCGAACCTCGGCCACGGCTCCGCTGGGTGCGTCGGCTCGGTCGTACGAGACACCCGCTTTGGCGAGGTAACTCTTCGCGATGTCGCAGGAGGTCGAATCGAATTTATTCTTGCCGATGGGGTCGAATTGAAACGAGCATTGCGCGGGATCGGCGTAGACCGTGACCGGCGCCGAGGCCTGTGCCGCAAACAGGGCCGGATTGGCATATTCCGTCAGCGCCCGGAACAAGGGAAAGTACGTGAGCGCGGCGAGCAGGCACCCGGTCATGATAATGGGCTTGCGGCCGATCTTGTCCGACAGCCAGCCAAAAAACACGAATCCCGGAGTCGCCAGCGCGAGCGCGATCGCGGTCAGGATATTGGTGGTCGCCCCATCGACGCGCAGCGTTCTCTCCAGAAAGAACAGTGCGTAAAACTGTCCCGCGTACCACACCACCGCCTGGCCCATCACGGCGCCGAACAACGCGATCAACACCACTTTGAGATTTCCCCAGTGTCCGAAGGCTTCCGCGAGCGGCGCCTTCGAGGTGGTGCCCAGATTCTTCATCTTGAGGAACACCGGACTTTCGGCGAGTTGCATGCGGATCCACAGCGACACGGCCAGGAGTATGCTCGACACCAGGAACGGGATTCGCCAACCCCAGCTTTTGAAGGCATCCTCGCCAATGGACGTACGCGTGCCAATCACCACCAGGAGCGCCGCGAACAACCCGAGCGTGGCCGTCGCCTGTATCCAGCTCGTGGAAAAACCTCTTTTGCCCGGCGCGGAAAATTCAGCCACGTAGGTCGCCGCCCCGCCGTACTCACCGCCCAGGGCCAAGCCTTGCAGCAAGCGCAGCGCCAGCAACAAGACCGGTGCCGTCACACCGGCCGTGGCATAGTTCGGCAGGACGCCAACGGCACACGTCGCACCACCCATAATGCTCATAGTGATGAGAAATGTGTGTTTGCGCCCGACCAGGTCGCCCAAGCGCCCGAATACCAGCGCGCCGAAAGGCCGTACCGCGAAACCCGCCGCGAACGCCGCCAGGGCGAAGATGAAACCGGTGGTTTCGTTGACGCCGGAGAAAAATTGCGCACTGATGATGCTCGCGAGCAGACCGTACAAGAAGAAGTCATACCATTCGAACACCGTGCCAAGCGAGGAGGCCCCGATCACCAGCCAATCGTTCCCCGACTTCTCCCCGTCTTGCGGCACCGTGTCCGCCGCCGTGCTGATCGCCATGCTTTACCCCCTGCGAATTACGCTTCAGATCCTAATCCGAAAGCCCCACATGATGGTGGTTTGATTCTCGCTACCCGATGTACCCACGGTGGTCCCGGGGAAGCCGTTGGCAAGTCCGCGGTGCCGTCGGGGCCCAGACCGATCGTCCAGCTATTCTAGACAACATGATAATACGCGCCGGTGAAATTCCAGCCGTTGGGGCCGCCGCGTGCGACAGTGAGGTCTTCGAGGCGGACCGTGTGGACGGTCTGTTGGACACGCTGTAACGGCATCCGCAGATGGACTTGCTAGCGATTTGACGCACCCCATGTTCCAATCGGGGTGCCAATGAGGGCACGAGGGAAAAAACGCATGGTGGGCACAGCAAGATGGGCGATCGCATGGGCGATGGCATTCGCGATTCTGGCGCGGCCGCAGGGCGCATCGGCTGAGCCGGCGGCACTCAGACCGGACCAGGCCGAGTTTCGCGCGCTCTATCAGGAATTGGTCGAGACCGACACCAGCGCCACTACCGGGAGCTGCACCGCATTGGCCTCGAAGATCGCCGACCACCTTCGCCAGGCAGGGTATACCGACGATCAGATCACCTTGTTTTCGGTGCAGGATCGTCCCCAAGAAGGCGGCCTTGCGGTGTTCCTGACGGGTTCGTCAAAAACCTTGAAGCCCCTGCTGCTGCTGGGTCATATCGATGTCGTTGCCGCGAAACGCGAGGATTGGACGCGCGATCCATACAAGATGGTCGAGGAGAATGGTTATTTCTTCGGCCGCGGCGCGGCCGACATGAAGGCCATGGACGCGATCTGGATCGATGCGATGAGCCGCTTCAAGAAGTCCGGCTATCACCCCAAACGCACGATCAAGCTGGCGCTGACCTGCGGTGAAGAGGGCGGCTCACCGCGACCCTGCACGTGGGCGAAAAATCGGCGCAGAATTACCGGGTCGAGACGACCAATCCGGGCGGCCACAGCTCCCAGCCGGTACCCGACAATGCGATCTACGAGTTGGCCGACGCCCTCGTGAAAGTGCGCGGCTTGGAATTCCCCTTGCAAATGACCGACACCACGAGAGCCTATTTCGCCAAGGCGGGGGCCGCGCGGGCTGATGACATCGGCAGAGCGATGGTCGCGCTCGCCAAGAACCCGGAGGATAAAGCAGCGGAAGCCACCCTCAATCAAGACAAGGGTTTCCACTCCATGTTGCGTACCACTTGCGTGGCGACACTGCTCGATGGCGGCCATGCGAACAACGCTCTGCCACAGCGGGCCGGCGCCAACATCAATTGCCGCATCTTTCCCGGAGACACGGTCGAGTCGACGCGCGCGACACTGGTTGCCGCCATCGCCAATCCCCGCGTTACGGTGACGGCCGAACACGAGCGCGGACCGCTTGCGGTACCGCCGCCACTCGATCCCAAGGTGATACGGCCGGCCGAAAAGCTCGTGGCCAAGTACTACCCGGGGGTGCCGCTGGTGCCGACCATGTCGACCGGAGCGACCGACGGCATTTTTCTCGAGGCGATCGGCATCCCCTCCTACGGGCCGCCGGGGCTGTTTGGCGATCCGGACGGTAACGGAACCCACGGTCTCAATGAGCGTGAGGCGGTGCGTGCGGTGTATACCGGGCGGGATCTTCTAACCGAGCTGGTCAAGGTGTACGCCGACGCCGATTGAGACCTACGCCAAGATGACTTACAGAAGGACCCGTCGAGATCTTGGTTGGCTGAAGTTCGTCGTGTATGTCATGCCTGGTTCGCGGATTCCCATAGTTCTACCTTGTTTCCCTCAGGACCAATGACCCAGGCAAACTTCCCGTACTCCGATTCGTCAATCTTCTCGAGCACATTACAGCCTTCTTCCTTCAAGACCTTGACCAAGGCGTGAAGGTCCTCGACCCGGTAGTTGACCATGAAGGACGCAGCACTGGGAGCAAATTGATCGCTCTCTTGCGGATTTATCGCCCAGGCGGTCGTGCCCGCAACCGGCTTTCCATCGGCGTCGGTCCAGTCGAAAGCAGCCCCGCCCCAGGGCTGGACATCGATTCCCAGGTGCCGCCTGTACCATGCCTGCAGTGAAGGGGCATCTTTGGCCTTGAAAAAAATACCGCCAATGCCAGTGACTCGTTTCATGGGTACCTCCGATGGTTGATCTGCAGATCGCCTCCCGCATTAAGATGCCAGAGGCTCGCCGAAGCCGCCAGACCTCAAGAATTCACCTGCGACATGATTGAATGCCGCGTTCGGCCGGCACATCCCGCTAATAGAGACTTAATTCTCGTCACTGGTTGACCGAATCTTGTCCATAAAGTCCCGTTGCTTCCCGGCCAACTCGGACACCGATAGGCCGGAGTGTTCTACCGTCTCGCGAGCGGCGCCTATTTCTCCAAGGCGCGCCCATTCGCCCATGTACGCATTGCCCCGTTGCACACCGTCGCAGGTCCACAGATCGTCATTGCTGCTTGGGGTTGCCTGCGCGATCCCTTGCATCAACGCATCGCGCTCTTCGGTCAAACCAGCAACGCGGTCCCGCGACCAACCGGCGCGCGCGCCCAAACTCGTACCGATCGACAAGTCGAGCAAGTTGGTTCCCTTGCTGACAAAAAGTTCGGCCAGCGCATCGCACTGTTGGCGAATGCCGTCGTCGCTCATCGACACTGCCGTGCAATACTTTCCCGCCACGTGATAGTGCAATGATGCAGTGGCAGCCTCGATCCCAAACACTTCGTTTGACAAGTACCAGCGTTCGAGTGGTGTCACATCGTTCGGCATTTCCAACTCTGAATACGCGTAGAGGGAAAAGTTATACGCGTCCGTCTTATTCGCCTTGGCGGCCTGACTGAACGCAGCGGCT
>Ga0116226_10004022_pt1 | contig 12973 bp, 10 predicted proteins | sample S1TSphfallax_FD_89692 | JGI IMG/M metagenome (GOLD analysis project Ga0116226, IMG submission 89692) | Host-associated microbial communities from peat moss isolated from Minnesota, USA - S1T2_Fa - Sphagnum fallax MG | ecosystem: Host-associated > Plants > Peat moss > Unclassified | place: USA... | reverse complement strand
CGCGACGTCTATGTGACCGCGAATCTCAAGGAGACCCAGCTCGACCACGTGCGGCGGGGTCAGCCGGTGCAGATCACGGTGGACGCCTATCCCGAGCTGAAACTGACGGGCCGGGTGGACAGCGTCGAGCCGGCCACCGGCCAGACCTTCGCTTCGCTGCCGGCGCAGAACGCCACCGGCAACTGGGTCAAGATCGTGCAGCGGGTGCCGGTCAAGATCGTCTTCGATCATCTGCCCGACGATCCGGGCCAGCGTCTCGCCCCCGGCATGTCGGCGGAGGTCTCCATCGCCGTGCAGTGAGCCATGCCCCTCGAACGGTCAGCCGCCGGCAACCACAATCCCTGGCTGATCGCCATCGTCGTCTCGATGGCGACCTTCATGGAGGTGCTGGACACGAGCATCGCCAATGTGTCCCTGCAGCACATCGCCGGCAGCATGGCCGCCAGCCAGGACGAGAGCACCTGGGTGCTGACCAGTTATCTCGTCAGCAACGCCGTCATTCTCCCGATCAGCGGCTGGCTGTCGCGGGTGGTCGGGCGCAAACGACTTTACATGATCTGCGTGGGCCTGTTTGGCGTCAGCTCGCTGCTGTGCGGGCTCGCGCCTTCGCTCGCCTGGCTGATCGTCTTCCGGATCATGCAGGGACTGGGCGGAGGCGGCCTCGCGCCGAGCGAACAGTCGATTCTGGCCGATTCGTTTCCCCCCGAGCAGCGCGGCCAGGCGTTTGCGCTCTACGGCATCGCCGTGGTCGTGGCGCCCACGCTGGGACCGACGCTGGGTGGCTTCATCACCGACAGCTTTTCCTGGCGATGGATCTTCCTGATCAACGTGCCGGTCTGCCTGCTCTCGCTCTTTCTTTCGGGCCTGCTGTTGGTCGATCCGCCGGCGGTCCTCCGCGACCGGGAAGAGGAGCTCAAGGGCGGACTGAAGGTCGACGTCCTCGGTTTCATCCTCGTGGCGGTGGGGCTCTCCTGCCTCCAGGTCGTGCTCGACAAGGGCACCGAGGACGACTGGTTCGCGTCGGATTTCATCCTGGTCTTTGCGCTCGTGTCGGCGCTTTCGCTGATCGCCCTCGTGATCTGGGAGCTGAACCACGACGACCCCATCGTCGATCTGCCGCTGATGCGCAGCCGCAACTTCTCGGCCGCCATGCTCGTGATGTTCGTGACCGGTTTCATCCTGATCAGCACGACGCAGATGCTGCCCCAGTTTCTGCAGTCCATCATGGGCTACACCGCCATGAAGGCCGGTCTCGCGCTCACCGCGGGGGGATGCGCGACGCTCGCGATGATGCCGATCGCCGGCACCCTCGTGCGCAAGGTCCAGCCAAAGTACCTCATCGCCTTCGGCCTGCTCGTCGAGGGACTGGCGTGCCTGTATCTGCGCGGCTTCGACACCGACATCAGTTTCGGGCATGCGGCCCTGGGCCGGATGTTTCAGGGCGTGGGCCTGCCGTTCCTGTTCGTTCCGATCACGACCATCTCCTACGTCGGCCTGCCGCCCGGCAAGAGCAACAACGCCTCCGCCCTCATCAACACGATGCGGAATCTGGGGGGCAGCTTTGGCATTTCGGTGGCGGTCGGCCTGCTCGCGCGGCGCGGACAGTTTCACCACGCGCGCCTGACGGAAACCGCCACGGTCTTCAGCCGGCGGATCGCGGGCACCCATCTGGCCGCCTTTGGCCAGGCGCTCGAACGCCAGGCTGAGATGCTCAGCTATATCGATGTCTTTGTCTTCCTCGCCCTGGTCGCAGCCTGTGCGATCCCGCTCTCGTTTCTCCTGGGTAAAGTCAAACCGGGGGAGGCCGCCCATGGCGCGGCTTAAACACTCCGCCGGGTTGGCGTGGCTCGCAGCCATTTTGACGGGCTGCACCGTCGGTCCGAATTATCATCCGCCCGCGGTCGCCACCCCTGCGGCCTTCGGCGAATTGGGCTCCGGCACCGCCGTAGGTGCGAGCGGCGCCGTCGCTGGGCGCCCCGCGGAGACCGCGGCGTTGGAACGGTGGTGGATCGTCTTCCACGATCCGGAGCTGGCGTCCCTGGTCGAGCGCGCCCTCCGGAACAATCGCGATCTGCGCATCGCGATCTCCCGAGTGCGGGAGGCGAGGGCGGAGCGGCAGATCGCGGCGGCCGGACTGATTCCGGAGGTCGATGCGAGCGGCGGCTATAATCGCAGTCGCGGCAGCAAGAATGTCGTATTGCCGCTCTCGTCCCTGGCCGGGTCATCCGCCGGGTCCGGCGGCGGCGCGACGCCGGCGGCCGGCGCGGCGGCGTCCGGCGGACGCCCGGGGATTCGTCCGCAGGAAGTGGCAGCGGGATCCGGTTCCGCCTCCGGCAGCGGGAGCGGGGCCGGCGCCTCATCCGGGGCCTCCGCTCAGGGCGGTCCGAACACTCCGTTCGGCGAAGGCGGCCTCCCCGGAGTCACGACCAGTTTGTATCAGGCCGGCTTCGACGCCGTCTGGGAAATCGATGTGTTCGGGGGCGTGCGCCGGGCGATCCAGGCGGCCGACGCCGAGGCCGCCGCCGCCCGGGCGGGCGCTGACGGTGTCCGGGTAACGCTCGCCGCGGAAGTGGCCACCACCTACCTGCAGCTGCGGGCGGATCAGGCGCGGGAAGAGATCGCGGCTCAAACGCTGGCGGCGCAGCGCGAAACCTGGAAGATCGCGGACGACCAGTTCAAGTCGGGGGTGGGTGATGCCATCGCCGCCGCCCAGGAACTCTCGGAATTGCACCGCGACGAGACCGCGTTGCCCCCCCTGCTCGCCGCCGAGCGGATCTCGCAACATGCGCTGGCCTATCTCCTCGGGCAGGACGCCACGGCCCTGACCGCGGAACTCTCTGCGCACCGCGGCTTGCCCCGGCTGCCGGACCCGATTCCGGTCGGCGTGCCCTCGGACCTGCTGCGGCGCCGACCCGATGTCCGGCAGGCCGAGCGGCAGCTGGCCGCCACCTCCGCGCAGATCGGGGAGGCGACCGCCGCCCTTTATCCGCAGTTCAGCCTCACCGGCTCGTTCGGCTGGGACAGCAGCAACTTCAAGCACCTCGCGGACTGGGGGAGCCATTATTACTCGATCTCGCCCGGCATCAGCTGGCCCATCCTGGACTGGGCCAAGCTGCACGCCGCGATCCGCGTGGCGAACGAAGAGCAGGCCCAGGCGATGCTGGCGTACCAATCGGCCGTCGCGGGGGCCCTCCGCGATGTGGAGGATGCGCTGGTGCAGTACGAACACGAGCGCGACCGCCGCGCCGCCCTGGCGGCGGCCGTCGCGCAGGCGCGCCGCGCCCGGCAGATCGCCCTGCAGATCTATGCGGCGGGTCTGGCCGACAAGACCGCGGCCCTGCAGGCGGCGCGCACGGTCGACCAGGCCGAGGATGCGCTGGCGCAAAGCGACGCCAGCCTCCGGGTCGACCTGGTCGGTCTCTACAAGGCGCTGGGTGGGGGATGGGCCGTCCGCGGCTAGGCCCGGTCAGGCCGGTTTCGCCCCGCCTATCAATTCCGGCGCGGGGTCGAAGCGCGGCCGGTGGTTGGGAATCCGCGCGGCGACCCCGAGGCAGATGACATTCACCGCCAGCATCGCCTCGACGACGGTTCGGGTCGAGTAAACGCCCTGCCACAGGGCGTCGTAGCCTGCGCGCGTGAGCTGGGCCGTGCTCGTCGCCGCGACGATCGCGAAGATCGCCACCGCAAATGAAGCCCCCAGCTGACGCAGGGTGGTTGCGGCGCCGGAGGCGTCGCCGGTGCGCTCCAGCGACACATCCTGCAAGGTCGCCGTATTGAGCTGGGCGCCAGCCAGGCCGGCGCCGAACCCAAAAAGTCCGAACGGTCCCATCAGCGACCAGATGGACAGATGCGGCGCCAGCACGACGGCCACCCAGGCGATGCCGACACCCTGGCAGACGAGGCCCAATTGGACCGACCGGGCGACGCCGATTCGATTGGCGAGCCATCCGCCGACGGGGCCCGCCACCAGCCCGGCGAGGGCATTCGGCATCGAAACGAGGGCCGCGCGCAGGGCGGGGATGCCCTCGGAGACCTGGAGGTAGAGCGTGACCCCGTAGTTGACCGTAAACTGAGCCAGGTACCGAAGGAGGGTGGCGAGTCCGCCCCACCGGAAGCTTCGGAGCGCGAAGAGCGTGAGATCGAACACCGGCTCCCGTCCGCGCCGACTGAGCTTCAACTCGCGGTGGACATAGCCGATCATGATGAGAACGCCGGCGATCAGGCAGAGCGGGACCAGGGACACGGGCAGGCCCAGTCGTTCGTGAAAGATTCGGACCGGCTCCTTCGGCCGCCACCACCCGAACGTGCCGCCTTCGCTGAGGCCGAAGATCAACAGGCTGAGTCCGACCAGGCTTTGGGCGGCTCCGAACACGTCGAGGGGACCCCTCTTGGCCGGGGTGGCATCCGGCGGCACAAACCGGTGCGCGCCCACGATGGCGACGAGACAGATCGGCAGATTGACGTAGAAGGCCCACCGCCAGCCGACGTATTGGGCGCACGCCCCGCCGAGCAGGTAACCGAGTCCGACCCCGACGCTCCCCGCCATGCCATTGATTCCGTACGCGAGCGGCCGGTCGCCGGGCGCGAATAGGACGGCGATCAGCGCGATGGCCGCCGGATTGAACATGGCTGCCCCGACGCCCTGGAGCGCGCGCATCGCGATCATCAGCCCGATCGTCGGTGCGAGTCCCACCAGCGCCGAACTGCCGGCGAAGACGGCGAGCCCGATCATGAACATGCGCCGGTGTCCGTGGATCGAGCCGAGCTTCGACCACAGCAGCATCGTGGCGCCGAAAAAGAGCGAGTAGATCGTGGTCGTCCATTCCACCGTCGCGAGATCGGTGTGGAAAACCCGCAGGATGGTGGGGGTGGCCACGGTCATGACCGAGCTGTCGACCACACTGGTGAGGACGGCGAGCGTCAGGAAACCGAGGCCGGACCAATGGGCGGGGGTAGGAGCGGCGCGAGGCGGCGGATTGTCCATGGCCGGTGTGGACAGCAATTGTCGGACCGGGAATCGCCGCGTCCGGCAGAATCGGACCGAAAGGCCTACGCGCCGCGAAATTGGGACGGAGTCCGGCCCGTGGCTTGGCGAAACTGCCGGCAAAAATACTGCGGGTTCGCGAACCCGCTTTCATAGGCGATGTTCTTGACCGGCTCGTGCGTCGTCAGCAGCAGATGCCGGGCGTAGTCCACCCGGCGATGGTTCAGGTACCGTTGCATCGGCACGCCGAAGTGGCGTTTGAAGGTCCGGGCGAGATAGCCGGGGCTGAGGCCCGCGGCCTGCGCGAGCTGCGCGGTGGTCCAGGACTCGCGGTAGCGCGCATCGCACAAGCGCCGGAGGCGTTGCAGGCCCTCCGCCGTCGCCGCCGGAGCGGAACGCCGCCCCGATCGGCTGCCGTCCCGCACCGCGACGAGCCAGAGCAGCAGGGCCTGCAGCGCGGCCTGCGCCGCGAGTCGGGTGGGCCCCGTCTCCGTCTCGCCGCGGCCGGCATGGTGCAGCTGGACGATGTGCTGGACGAAATCCCGGACCTGGCGGCCCAGCGGGCCGGGGCGCACGTGCAAGGGGAGCACCACGGCGCAATCCCCCGGGGGCAGGGCGTCAAAATGGATGCAGGTGTGGTAGCCGGGCCGCGGCATGAGGTAGTGCGTCGGTTCGCCGGCCGGCGACAGCGTCAGATCGCCCGGCCGCAGATTCACCCGCCGTCCATCCAGCCAAAGCGCGCCGGCGTATTCGTAGTGATGCAGAGCCATGGTCGCGAGCCGATGGACGAGCGCGCGCCGGCCCGGCTCCTCGAATCTTCCGGCGAGCCGGATCGTGGGAGCAGCGAGGACGGGCCAGCGGATCGTCAGGGGGCGAGAGGTCATGGTGAGTGATGAAATCGGACAACGATGCGGCGGAAAAAAGACAAACGGATGCCGTTTACATTTTCCATCGGAAAAGGCCTGTTTCTTCGTTATCCGTCCGCAGCCCCGAGAGAAAAATTTTATCCCATTTGTGCTATTTTAGACCATTCCCCCGTGAAATCGACCTCGTCCGTCCCGCCCGTTCCCCCCTATTCGACCCATCGCGGTCTGCCCTTCGCCGCCGGGGTCTGCTCGCTCGCCGAAGCGGCGCATCCCGGCCTCGGGGTCGAGGACAATGTCGCGCGCCTGAAACGCTATCACTATGCGCTGAAGCGCCTTCATAATATCCTGGTGGGGCGGCTTGCGGCCGAACCGGTTTACGAGCTCAAGATGCTGTTCAGCCTGCATGCCTATTATTGCGCGGAGCACGCCACGGTGCTGCGCAAGCGGGTGGGGGAGATGCGCGAACCGCCGCTCGGCCTCGATGCCGTGCCGGACAGGAATCTTGAGGTCCTGTTCGACGAGATGCGCGCGGCGCCGACGGCCGAGCTCCTGCTGACGGGGATTTATGAGGTGGCGGTCCCTGCGCTGGCGGAAGCGGTGCGCCGGCACGCGCAGGCGACGAACGCCATCGCCGACCACGAGACGACCCGCTTCTGCAAATTCGCCCTGATCGAGCTCGGCGAGATGCAGGCGGGCGGCGCCGCCGCGGTGGCGGCGCTCCTGCCCGCCGGCAGCCCGGGCCGCGCCGAGGCGGACGCCTGGGTGAAATTCCTGCACGGCTGGCTGGCGGCGAGCGGCGGACTGGATGGGAGCGCCCCCCGCCGGTCCGCTCCCGCCGAGCGGCGCTACTCGGGGACGCCCTTTCGCTACGATTTCCAGCCCCGGCGCGATGAGCGTTTTCCCGATCCCTACAACCGGGGCGTCAATGCCGAGGCCTTCCTCCACGATCCGGCGATGCCGGACGACGCCAAGATGCTGATGCTGTTCTACAAGCGCCTGCGGGAAATCGACGTGCCGGAATGGATGGCGAGCATGATCTGCGAGACGCCGGAGAAGCCGTGGGCCTATCATCGGGACCTGACCCGCCAGCTGTGGGACGAGGCGCGCCACGCCATCATGGGCGAGGTCTGCTTCGCCACGCTCGGCCTCGACTGGCCGAGCCTCGTGATGATCAATTCCACCACCTCGATCGTCACCAATGGACAGCTCACCCCGCTCGAACGCCACGCCCTGCTGTTCGTGATCGAGCAGGGGCTCATGGCCAAGACGGGCAAACGATACGAATGGGAGGTTGGGATCGCCTCGCAGAACGCGCAGGCGGCGGTGTTTCAGGATTACGATTGGGCGGACGAGGTCCTCCACGCGCGCATCGGGCGGGACTGGTACGTCAGCCAATTCAAGGATACCGCCGCCGCGACCGAGTTCGGCGAGCGGGTGAAGGCCAAGGTCAGCGACGCCTACCGGACCTTCAAGCGGGACGGGCTGACGCAGAATCGCAATTGGTGGCCCGATCTCTACCGCGCGTACTGCGAGTCGCGCGGACGGGCTCCGGATCCGGCGGCGCTCGCCTACGCGACGCCCTATGACGAGGCCCGGGCGGTGCCGCAGGAGCTCGGCGCAGAATGAGCCCCGGCGACGTCGGCGCTCCGGTCACCGATGCCGTCGGCCTCGCGCAGGCCACCCTCCTGGGGAACTGGCGCGACGGTTTCGCGGTGCCCTCCGCCCGCCTGTATCCGTTCCAGTGGAACTGGGACGCCGGTTTCAGCGCGCTGGGCTACGGGTATTTCGACCGGCCGAAGGCTTACGCGGAACTGCGCTCGATGTTCCGGGGGCAGTGGCACAACGGCATGGTGCCCCACATCGTCTTTCATCGGCCCAACCCGAATTATTTCCCCGGGCCCGAACAGTGGCTGACCGAGCGGTCCCGGCACGCGCCCGCCGGGATCCAGACGTCCGGGATCACGCAGAATCCGGTGTTCGGATTCATCCTGGCGCGCCTGGCGGATGCGCTGGCCGATTCCGGCGATCCCGAGCTCGAACCGTTCCTGCGGGAGCTCTTCCCCAAGGTGGTGGCGTTCCACCGCTACCTCTATCGCGACCGCGATCCGGCGGGCGAGGGGCTGGTTTACGTCCACCACAATTGGGAATCGATGGATAATTCGCCGCTCTGGGACGACATCCTGGCGCGGATGGATGTGTCGCGGGCGCGCGACGTCTCGGCCCTGCGGCAGGACAACAAACGGGTGGCGGCGGCGGAGCGGCCGTCTGACGAAAACTACAAGCGGTACCTGCACCTGGTCGATCTGCTCAAGTCGGTGGACTACGACGAATCGCGCTCCGTCGCGCTCATGCCGATGCTCGTGCAGGACGTCCTGTTCAACGCGCTGCTGATCAAGTCGAACCACGGCCTCATCGCCCTGGCCGAGCGCCTCGGGCTCGATGCGAGCGAGGTGGTCGGATGGAACGAAAAGGCGATCCGGGCGATGAACGCCAAATTGTGGGATCCGGTGAGCGGATTTTATTACTCCTACGACCTGAAGACCAACCGGCCCATCCCGATCAAGGTGGTCGGCGGCCTGATGCCGCTGTTCGCCGGGGCGTGTTCGCCGGCGCAGGCCGAACGGCTGGTCCAGCATCTGGAAACGTCGTTCGTCGGGGGCGCCGATTGGACGCTCTGTCCCTCGTGCGCGGCGTCCGAGCCGGCCTTCGATCCGGTCCGCTATTGGCGGGGGCCGGTCTGGGTGAACCTGAACTGGATGCTGCACCACGGTCTCCGCCGCTACGGTTTCGCGGCGCAGGCGACCCGGGTCCGCACGGGCACGATCGCGCTCATCGAGCGGTATGGCATGTTCGAATACTTCGATCCGCGGCCGGTCTCGGCCGGGGGGGCGGACCACGGCCTGGGCGCCGATGCCTATTCGTGGACGGCTTCGCTTTATCTCGACTTCGTGGGCAACGATCGTCCCGTCTGAGCTGATGGCCAAACTGGTTCAGGTGGCGACGCTGTGGTCGCTCCGCGACTATCCGACGCGCGCGACGCGCTGGGCGCTCCCCCGGCAGATCCGGGCGGTGGCCGACGCCGGTTTCGAGGGCCTCACGACCGTGCTGACGCCCGAACATCGCCGCCTGGCCGAAGCGGCGGGACTCCGGCACCTGATCGGTTTCATCTCCACCGGCGAGCCGGATGAATTCGAGCGGCTGATCCGGGAGCAAAAGGAGGCGGGGGCGGTGCAGATCAACGTGCAGCTGGACGACCACGACACGCCGCCGGCGGTGGCGACCCGCCACTGGCTCCGCCTGGTGCGGACCGCGGAACGGATCGGCGGCGTGGTGCTTTCGCTCGAGATCCACCGCGATTGCTGCACGGAGACGCCGGAGAAGACCTACGAAATCGCCGACCGCTACCACCGCGCCACCGGCGAAACGATCAAGTTCAATTTCGATTTCTCCCATTTCGCGGTCGTCAAGCACCTGAACTCGGCGAACTATTCCGCCCGCCTGCTGGATCACCCCGCGCTCGTGCAGAACTCGGACCAGTGTCATCTCCGCCCCTTCAACGGCCATCATGCCCAGGTGCCGGTGACGCATCGCGGCCGGCTCACGCCCGAGGTGAAATCCTACCTCAATTTTGTGCGCGACCTGTTCAGGCTCTGGCGCGCGGCTCCGGCCAATGCCGGCCGCACGCTGTTCGCCTGTCCGGAAATGGGCGCCTACGCCCCCGACGATTCGGGCTCCGGTTACAATCTCACCGGTCTGCGGCCGGCGTGGCCGGAAGCCGTGATCCTGCGGGGCGAATTGGCCCGGGCATGGCGGCGGTCCGGCTGAAACCAGTCATGCGGGTCCTGGTCGCCTTCGACAAATTCAAGGACTGCCTCTCGGCGAACGAGGCCTGCGCCGCCGCCCTCGCCGCGCTCCGGCGGGAGCGTCCCGATTGGACCGTCGAGGTCTGTCCTTTCACGGACGGAGGGGATGGGTTCGGTTCGATCCTGACCGCCGCGGTCCAGGGACAACGGTGCGAGGCCACCGTGACCGGCCCGCTGGGCGCGCCCGTCGCGTCGTCCTTCGGACTCATCGCCGCCGGAGCGGTCCCGCCCGAGGCGCGCGCGCTGCTGGGCTGGAGCGATCTCCCGGCTTCGGCCAAAGTCGCGGTGGTCGAGATGGCGGCGGCCAGCGGACTGGCGAGGGTGCCGGCCGATCGGCGCGATCCCTGGACCACCACCACCGTCGGCACGGGCCAATTGATCCGCGCCGCCCAGCAGGCCGGGGCGGTCCGCGTGGTCCTCGGAGTCGGCGGCAGCGCCACGCACGACCTGGGCCTGGGCGCGCTGAGCGGACTGGGCTATGATTTCCTGGATCGCGCCGGGCACCTGCTGCACCCGCCCTATCCGTCGACCTGGAGTCGGTTGGCGCGCATCGCCCGTCCTCCGTCCGCCGCGCTGCCCCCGGTGCGCATCGCCTGCGATGTCACCAATCCGCTGCTCGGGGCCAACGGCGCCGCGGCCATCTATGGCCCGCAGAAGGGCCTGGCGGCGGCGGACGTGCTCCGCATGGATGCGGAGAGCGCGCGCATCGCCGGACTGCTTTGCGCCGCCTGCGGGGCGCCCGCCGACCTCTGCCATGAGCCGGGCGCGGGCGCGGCGGGAGGGCTGGCCTTCGGCCTGCGGGTCGGGGCGGACGCCGGGCTCGTGCCCGGAGGAGCCCTCGTCGCCGCCTGGGTGGGGTTGGAGCGCCGCCTCGCGCTGGCCGACATCGTGATCACCGGAGAGGGTCGCTTCGACGAAAGCTCGCTTTCCGGCAAGGGGCCGGGAGGGCTCGCGCTCCGCGCGCGCGAACTCGGCAAGCGCGTGCACGTCTTCGCCGGGCGCGTGGATCTGCCGTCGCCGCCCGAGGGGATCGCCTGGCATTCGATCACTCCCCCCGGAACGCAGCTGGCCGCCGCGCTGGCGGGCGCCGCGGCCAATCTGGATCGGGCGGTGAGTGCGGTTTTCTGACGGCGCGAGCGGCGCCGCCCGGCGCGCCGGTTGAGCGTCGCTCAGTGGCCCTTCTTGCCCATCGCCTTGCGCCGGGCCAGCAGTTCCGTGGCCGGCTGGGTCGGATCACCGTATTCCTGGCCGGCGAGATCGTGGCCGCGGGCGAGGTAGATCTGATGATAGGCGCGGGCGGTCTCGGTCAGCTTGAGCCGGGAACTCATGAAGCGCATCGTGTAGCCGCAGCGGCGCAGGTTGCTGGTGTTCGGCGCGCTTCCATGGATCAGCCGCGAATCGTGCAGGCTGGCGTGGTTGGGCTCCAGGATGCACGGCACGGCCTTGCTCTGGTCGCGGTGCGGCTGGATGATCTCGGTGGAGAACACGTTCTTGGCCGTGTCGACCGCCTCATAGTCGGAGAAACCCGATTGGCCTTCGCGATGGGTGCGCGGAATGACGTTCATGCAGCCGTTGATCGGCAGCGAGGCATCGATCGCCAGCCAGACCGTCACGAGCGTGTCCATCGTGGGGAGCATCGTCTTCCAGTAGGCGGAATCCTCGTGCCAGGGCACCCGTTTGCCGTCGCCCTTGGGCTTGCAGATGAAATGGCTGGAGAACAGCGCGATGTCCGGACCCGTAATCGGCTCCACCAGATCGAGAATCTCATCGGCGAACAGCCATTCGAACAGGGCCACGTCCGTGAAATGCGGCACGTCCATCGATTCCGGCCGCGCGTCCGGGGGGAGGGCGGCGAGCTTGCGCTCGAAGTGGGCCTTGAGCGCCGCGAATTTGGCTTCGGGCAGCACGGCTTCCGGATAGATGAGATAGCCTTCGTGGTGATAACGGGCGACCTGCTCGGGTGACAGGCGCGGAGGGGTGAGAGTTTGGGTGCGCATAAATGATGATTACATCGTCAGCTTAGCCTAGATTGCCTCTGACGGCTTGCCCTCAGCTGACTTTATTATGTGCTAGGATGATGTCCGTTGCCCGCCCGCGCTACCTCTGGCGCACCTATGCTCCCCGCGGCGAAGCCTTCCATTTCGCCCGGGCCGTCAAGTCCGCGGCCTCGCCCACGCCGGTGCACGGCCATCGCGGGTTCGCGGAGATCTGCTGGGTGGAGGCCGGGACGGGCTGGCACTGGCTGAACGGCGCGCGGCAGCCGTTGCGGCCAGGGGACGTCCTCTGCATCCGGCCGGACGACGTGCACGGGCTCGAGGCGGCCCCGGACGGGACGCTGACGATCGTCAACGTCGCCTTTCCGGTCGCCACCCTGGCGCATCTGCGGTCGCGCTACTTCCCCCGCGAGACCCGCTGGTTCTGGTCGAAGGCGCGCCGGCCGGCGCCGCGCCGCCTGGACCCGGCGGCGCTGGCCCGACTGGGCCAGGCCGCGCGCGAACTTGCGCCCGCGCCGCGGGAAGCCGCCCCGCTCGAACGTTGCCTGCTGAATCTGTGCTTCGAGCTGGCGCAGGGCGACGAGGGTGGTCGGATGCCGGCCGCGCTGCCGGACTGGCTCGCCGCCGCGTGCGAACGCATCCGGCAGCCCGAGCACTTCCGGGCCGGAGTCAGCCGCTTCTTTGCGCTGGCGGGCCGGTCGCCGGAGCACGTCGCGCGGACGATGCGTCGCCATCTGCGGACCACCCCGTCCGATTATCTCAACCGGGTGCGGTTGGAGCACGCGGCCCTCCAGCTGCAGATCACCCACGCCCCGGTCACCCAGATCGCCTTCGAATGCGGCTACGAGAATCTCAGCCATTTCTTCCATCGTTTTCGCCGCCGCTTCCGGCTGAGCCCGGGCGCCTACCGCCGGGCGAGGCGCCAGGACATCGTCTAAGCGGCGGCGGGCGGACGGTTTGGGCGGCGCCCGGGTGGAGACCCGGTCCTTCGGCCGGACGATCCGGCTACCGCTTCGGTCGCGGCGCCGGGCCGTCGGACTTGCGCGGCACGAGCACGACCGGCTCGAGGTAATGCACGTCGCTCGGCACGATCTCGCGGTGCAGCAGGCGGACGAGCGCGCGCCCGACATGCTGGCCGTTCTCGTAGACCCGGTGCTCGATCGTCGTCAGCGGGGGATCGCTGAAGGCCGAGGCGTTGGAATTGTCGAAGCCGATGACGGAGACGTCGCGGCCCACGTTCAGCCCGTGTTCGCGGCACGCGGCAAT